>Ga0209253_10000052_pt1 | contig 73612 bp, 76 predicted proteins | sample FrelakmetBRP12BR_FD_187145 | JGI IMG/M metagenome (GOLD analysis project Ga0209253, IMG submission 187145) | Freshwater lake sediment microbial communities from the University of Notre Dame, USA, for methane emissions studies - BRP12 BR (SPAdes)... | ecosystem: Environmental > Aquatic >...
TGACACCCGCTAACCGGTCTGTTGGCTATTAAGAGGCAATAAATCGGGTGCCCAAGGCGGGCGGCTTTGCCGTACGTTTCGTCTCATTTTTTCTTAAAGAGGAGTTCTCCCATGGAAAAGGGAGTTGTCAAGTGGTTCAACGGAACCAAGGGGTACGGATTCATTCAGCGTGAATCCGGCGAAGATGTGTTCGTCCACTACAAAGCCATCGTGGGCGAAGGATACAGGACGCTCAACGAAGGCGACAAGGTCCAATTCGAAGTTGAGAGAGGTCCCAAGGGCTTGCAGGCTTCGAACGTGTCGAAAATCTGACGTTGGTACGACGTTGATCTTGCAGCCCCGGCACTACCCGCCGGGGTTGTTTTTTTTCTAACGGAAGGAACGTTATGAATGGGACGGTAAAATTCTTCAACGGATTGAAGGGTTATGGCTTCATCACGATGGAGGGGGGGGAGGACATCTTCTTCCATCAGAGCAATGTGAAGGAAACGGGCTTCCGCGAAACGTTGCAGCAGGGCGACCGGGTGACCTTTGAAGTGAGGAACAGCCAGCAGGGAAAGCGCGCGGTCAACATCTGCCGGATCTGACCGATTCCCATGTCCAGCATACGCATCGGGCTTTCGTGCGACGCTACCTGGCTTGTTCAGGGAAAACTCCCAGTTGAGGCAAGGGGCGTGGACATTCTGGTTTTTCCCGAGCTCGTGGATGGCGGCTACGCAGCCCTTGCTGCCGGAGCGCCGCCGCACCGGTCCGGCGACTCATACTTAGAGCGGTTCAGGAAACTCACCAACCAGCAGATGCCGGCCTGCATCGCCGGAAGTGTCCTGACGGAAGACCGGTCCGGCCGGCACACGAACACATGTCATGTCTTCTTCCGTGGCAGACTCCTGCATCGCTTCGCAAAGATGCACCTCTTTCGCCCCGGGGGGGATCACCGGTATTTCGCCCCCGGACGGCGCATCGCAACATTTGCATTCCAATTTCACCGTATGAAACTCCGGGCAGGTGGCATTGTCTGCTTTGACCTCCGTTTTCCCGAAATGGTCCGCGCACTCGCTCGCCGGGGGATCCAGGTCCTCTTTGTCCCCGCACGCTGGCCCGCTGCCAGGGACCAGGCATGGAGGACTCTGTTGAAGGCTCGGGCGATCGAGAATCAGATTTTCGTCGTGGGGTGCAACGCGACGGGAGATGAGGGAGGATTCTCGTATGCGTTTGATCCGTTCGGAGCGGAGATCTTCTCCAGCCGCGGAAAGCGAAGGAGGGCCGTGCAGCTCTTCGATATTGATCTTTCGAGGACTATGGAAGCACGGCGGCACCACTGGAACATCCGCGAAGCCGTTCTCCTCAGAGAGTCAACAATCCCAATGGTGCTCAGAGGCTCCCGGTCCCCGCGTTGACGTCTTTCGCTGCGTAGATCAGCGGAATGCTGGCCAACGTCACCGCCATCTTGATAACATATTGTCCGAAGATCAAAGGGAGGAGGGGAAGCGATCCCCAGAAAGCGATCGTGACAAACAGCATGCTGTCGATCGCCGTCGAAACCGCGTTGCTTGCGAGAACCCGCCCCCATTTGTGCCCGCCCACCCGCTTCTTCCAGACCGCAAAAATCTCCACATCAATGAGGGAGCTCACCAGATAAGCCGTGAGGCTTGCTATGACGACGCGGGGCGTGGCTCCCAGCACGACGGCAAAGGCCTCCCCATGCTCGAGAAATGCCGGCGCCGGGAGGGCAAGAACCAGTGTAGCATAGAGGGCAAAGAGAATGTTGGCGGCGAAGGCACCGGCGACGACCCGCCGCGCACCGGCTTTGCCCAACCGCTCGTTGATGAGGTCGATCAGGGTGAAGGTCACCGCATAGATGAAGACGCCCCCGGGAGCGGTAAACCCGAAAAGCGAAACCGCCCGGCCGGCGGTGATGTTGGCGATCAGCTCACACGCGACATAAAGCGTGATGAGCAGCGTCACGCCCAGACTGTTCATCGGCGGGACCGGGACGCGCGATATTGGCGGCTCGCGACGGTATGAATTCCTCCGCGGATCCTGTAGTCGGCGGTCACCTTCATCCACTTCGGCTTTGCGCGCCGGACAAGATCCTCAAGGACCCGGTTGACCAGATGCTCCTGGTAGATACCGACATTCCGGTATGAAAGCAGGTAGTATTTGAACGACCGGAGCTCAATGACGCTCCGGGAGGGGATGTACTCGACGCGGATTGTCGCGAAGTCGGGCAGCCCGGACCACGGGCAGACGGCTGTGAATTCGTCGGTATCTATGGCTACAATGATGTCTTTCCCTGGATACTCGTAGGGAAACGTCTCGAGCGCCTTGACGTCAATGGCGGAAAGGCCCTGAACGTCGTATCTTCTGTCGAGCGGTTTCGTCATACAACACCCGCGGTGATGGTCATTCGGTCGTTTTCGTGATGCACAATATAGCAGATTAGGGAGGAAAAGTAAATTCATGAGTGTACGTCGCGTTGTTCACTGGATGCTCATCCTTTCCGCTGCCATAGTTGCAGCGAGTCTGGGAGGGTGTTCTTCCCTGCAGATGGACGCGCCCGACCTCGGCTGGGTTAATCGGAGCGTTCTCAATACGGCACCGTATGCCGCTTTCAGAAACGGTTACGATGCATATGCCGTGGATACGAACCTGGCGAGTCTGATCCGCCGGGTCAATGACGGGGTCGAAACGATCATCTTCTTTGGTGCGTGGTGTTCGGACAGCAAGCGCGAAGTGCCGTGCTTCCTCAAAATCGCAGACAATGCGGGGATGTCGGGGGAACGCGTCAGGTTGTACGCCCTGGACCGTTCCAAGAAGAGCGGAGACGGCCTGACGGAGCGCTACCGCATCGAGCGAGTCCCAACATTTATCTTCTTGAGGAAGGGGGAGGAGATCGGGAGGATTGTCGAGGCGCCGAAGACCACGATCGAAGCAGATTTGCTTACGCTTCTGGCGGCGGCTCAGCGGTAGTGAATGGTCAGATGCTCTGGTAGGCCATGGCGCGCAGCGCGGTGATCCGCTTCTGGACCGGGGGATGGGTCGCGAAGAGATCGGCCAGAAATCCCTCGCGTTCGTTGGCCTTGAGTCCAAGTGGGTCGGCGATGCACAGGTGCCCGGTTCCCTTTTTGATCGAACGCGTTGGTTGGTCGGCGGCATCGATTTTCTGAAGGGCTGAGGCCAGGGCGCCCGGGTTGCGCGTGAGTTCCGCTCCGGAGGCATCGGCGAGATACTCCCTCTGACGCGAAACGGCCATAGCGAGTAGTCGGGAAACAAAAGGGGCGACAATTAGGGCAACGAGCCAGAAGATGAAGAACACCAGACCGGCGCCCCCGCTTCCGCGCCCGGAGGAAGATGAGCTCTTCCGTCCACCCCCAAACCGCATCGTCCGGAGCCCGAGCTCCACCATCAGCATCACCGCTCCGATCAGCGCCGCTACGACCGTCATCAGCCGGATGTCGTTGTTGCGGATGTGGCTCATCTCGTGGGCGATCACTCCCTGAAGTTCCTCTCTGCTGAGCTGCTCCACCAGTCCCATCGTGACGGCGATTGATGCATGCGCCGGGTCCCTTCCCGTCGCGAAAGCGTTCGGGTCCGGATCGGTGATCACGTACAGTTTCGGCCGGGCAATCCCGGAAGCGATGGACATTTCGTCCGCGACATTGACGAGCTGGCGGTAGGCGGGATCATTTTCCTGCACCGGCTGCGCGCATGCTGAGTGGAGTACTGCGGCGTCGCCGCTGCGAAGGCTGCGTACCGAGGTGAAGCCGGCGTAGGCGAGGGCGATAAGAGTCACCACCGGGAACGGGATCCCCGGGCCGTCTTCTGTTCCCGCGAGAACGAACCCGAGCAAAAAAGCATCGAAACCGTAACCGAGGAAGCCGAAGAACAGGATGAACACAAGTACCACCACTACAGTGTTCCTCTTGTTGGCAGCCTGCTGCTCGTAGATGTTCTTCGGAAGCGGGCCCATCACCGGTCGCCGCTACTTCCTCAGGGAGAGATCGACGTTCGGGACCTCACGTTCGGCTGCTTCACGAATCTCAAAGAACTCCGCGGGCTGGAAGCCGAACAGACCGGCTATGATGTTCCCCGGGAATGTCTGCTGGGCGATGTTGAACTTCGTAGTGATGTCGTTGTAGAATTGGCGGGCAAAGCTAATCTTGTTCTCGGTGCTGGAAAGCTCCTCTTGGAGCTGTCGGACGGTCTCGTTCGATTTGAGCGTTGGATAGTTCTCTGCGAGCGCGAAGAGTCGGGTGAGGGCGCCGCTCAGGATATTCTCCTTTTCCGCGGAATCCTGAACTCCGCTCGCCGATGCCGCGGCATTCCGCGCTTTGATTACCTTTTCGAGTGTCTCCTGCTCAAACCCCATGTACCCCTTCACCGTGTTGACGAGGTTGGGGATAAGATCGTGCCGGCGTTTCAGTTGAACATCAATCTGTTTCCACCCGTTTTGCACCTGGTTTCGTAACGTGACGAGGCGGTTGTACTGGGCGATGGCCCAGAGGAGGACGACGCCGACGAGTATGACGAAGGCCAGAAAGAGTATCATGGAGGTTCTCCAAGATGAATGAACAACAACACCGCAAACTTACCGAGTTTGCGCAATGAAGTCAAGCGGCTGTTTGTTGACATTCGTCGTCCTATTGGATATATTTTCATGATTGATGCGCGGCACCGTGTCACGGTGCCCGCATGTGACTTCAGGATGTTTGAACACGTGGACAATGATGTCTGATGACCCTGAAAAACAAAGCCTCGGTGAAAAAGAGAGGCTCCTGGAGGATATCCGGCGCCGGGCCGAGGAAGCCGAGCTGAATAGGCTGGAAAAGGAAGAAGAGCCAGTCCCCATTCCTCCCCAACCCAGGCCGGGGCCTCCGGCCTCAGCTCCGACGCCATTCCCCGTTCCGTCCGCCGAGAGTGCGTCGGTGCCGCCCAAGGCGGTTCGTGACCAGAAGATCCTCGTGCTCCGCGAACGCCTGATGATTGCGCTTGATCGAGGAAAGCTTGAGAAGGCTTCGGAGCTGCTGGCAGACCTTGGCGGACTGATTCCCGGCAGCAGCGAGCTGGAGGAGATTCGGAGCCGGATCGCCGCAGCACAGGAGGAGCGTCGGCAGGCAAAAGAGACAACGCGCCCTGGCGTGGAGGGGAGAACACAGGAGGAAGCGGCCGGCCTGCGCGAACAGCGAGCGGCTCAGCGCAAGAAGATGGTCGAACTGTTGGATGCGGCCAACAGCGATTATCAGCAGGAAAAATATGAAAAGGCCCTTTCTTCCGTCGATGAACTCCTTGCCCTTGATCCGACGAGCGATGAAGCGCAGAAACTCCGCCAGCAGATTGTCAAAGCCCAGCGCATCGCTGAGCTGATCAAGCGGGAAGAGGCACGGCGGAAAGCCGAGGATGCGGCGGACCGGCCGGAGCCTGCCCCCCCACTGCTGCTCGAGAAGAGCGAGAAGGATGTCTGGGGGACCCCGGAACCCGTCTCTGGTCCCGACATCGGTCTGGAACTTCCGCCGGAGGAGAAAGGGCCTGTAGGACCTCCCCGGCCACCGCTGAGCCACCGCGTCGTCCGCCGTCTGTCGGGGCTCCGGATCCCCGTGAAACCGCTCATCACTGCCGGCATTGTCGCGGTTGCGCTCCTCGCCGGCTACGTGATCATCGACAACATCCGCAATGCTGTAAATCCGCCCCTTTACTCCGTCCTGGTTCTTCCGGCGGTTGGCGTCCCCCCCGACAGCGCCCTTGCATGGATCGCCGACGGCCTGACCGATGAGTTGATCCGGGATCTTTCGCAGGTGAGTGTGCTGCGGGTTTTTGGCACCGGCACATCTCTTGCATTTCGCGCCGCCAGCCGTGATGCTGTGAAGAGCGCCAGGAACATCGGCGCGAACTTTGTGTTGCAGTGGACCGTCTCACGAACCAGTTCGGGCATCGCTCTGCAACCCGCTTTTTATGACACGCTGGCCTCGAAGCCGCTCTGGACTGCACGCCTGGAGAGTTCGCTTCGCGAGCTTCCCGCAACCCGGCAGGAAATTGTGCGTGCACTCCTGCTGGCGATGGACGTGAAACCGGCGCCCGAGGAAGATGTGGCGCTACGCCGGCTCTCGACGACAAGTCCGGAGGCATATGGCGCCTATCTCCGTGCCCGGTCGCTGCTCTTGCATCCTGCTGCGCATACGGCAGGCGAGGTCATCGAAGCCTTTGGCCAGTCGGTGCAGGCGGACTCGATCTTCTCCGATGCACAGTCCGGAATGGGATGGGCGTATGTTCTGGCGTATGAGGCTGATAAAGATGCTCCGTCATCATATCTGGAGCGGGCGCGGTTGTCCGTACAACGTGCTGCGACGGCCGCTCCGCGAAACCCGGAGAATTTCCGGGTTTGGGGGATGACGGAACATTTCCGGTCGCAGAACGAGAAAGCGATCGAGCGGTTCGAGCAGGCCGTTACAATAGCCCCGAGCGATGCGGAGACGTGGCGACGGTTGGCCGTGGCGTATCTCGCCACGGGTAAATCCGAAGCATCCCTGAAAGCTGCACGGAAGGCGGTCGACGACGATCCGGGCAACGTTGCATCGTATACCACGCTGGGGCAGGTCCACCAGTTCAACGGTGAATTCAAGGAGGCACTCAGATCCTACGAGCAGGGGCTGCGGCTGTCGGCCGACAAGAGCGACTACGGCAGCGGAGTGTACAATGACATGTTGTTCTACACGCAGCAATCGGAGCGTGCCATCGCCATTCTGGTCGACCGCGTTGCCCGACTGCGCAACAGCTACGTAGACTATTACAGGCTTGCCCGCGTCCAGCAGTCGGCCGGCAAGCCGATTGCCGAGTGGCAGGGATCCCTTCAGCGTGCGCGCGCGATCATTGAGGAACACGTGAAGACTAACCCGCAGGACGGCGTTGCATACTCCTGGCTGGCGCTGGTCCTCACGCGGCTCGGGGCCTTCAAGGATGCACTGGCCGCAGGCAAGCAGGCGCAGCAGATGGATCCGGACGACGTTGAAGTTCTCTATAATGCCTCCCGCATGTATGCACTCCATCGTGACAAAGCCCAGGCCTGCACTATGCTCGCCCGCGCTGTCAATCGCCGGTATTCGCTCGCAAGAATTCTCGACATGGATTTCTACAATCTGCGCGCCGAGGGAGAGTTCATCAAAATTGTCAGCCGGTAAGGTCATTCCACCTGCCTCATAGCCCGCCACCTGATGGTCCGGGAGGGGAGAACCTCCTCCCCACGCAGACCATGCGTTGACATTCCCCGCCGGAATGAATATATTTCCTCCAAAGGACTTCGGGGATATGTCCTCCCCCTCCCGGAACGTCCACGGTTTTCCACCCATGAACTTCGTCCCGTGCCAGATCTAGACGACGCCGTACGACAGGAACAAAGGAAGAAGGCCGGCGATTTCTTGAAGATGGCCGACAAGCTCTTCAAGGGCGGTGACCTTGAAGGGGCGGCTCGTCTCGTCGAGATGGCGATGACCACGGACGCCCAGAATCCCTACGCCATCGCATACCAGGAGCGGATCAGGTTTGCGATCGAGCAAAGGGACAGTCACAAAGCCAAACACCAGGCCCAGCCGCCCCCGGCACACAAACCGGCCGCACCCCCCGTTGCTCCCAAGCAGAAAACCCCGGATGAAGCACCGTCGCGTGCTCCCGATGTCGTTACCCGGGCGGAAGAGGAGCGTCGCAGAGCGGAACTTGATGCGCAACGTCAAGCGGTGACCGACGAGGCGCGACGCAACGCGATCACGGAAGCCAAGCGGAAGGCGGAAGAGGAAGCCAGGCGGAAGACTGACGAAGAAGTCCACCGCAAGGCGGAGGCGGAAGTCCGGAGACGTCTCGAGGAGGCCAACCGTAAGCTCGAGGAGGAACGGAAGCGCTTCGAGGAAGAGATGCGCCTCCGCCAAGAAGCTGAGATGAAGAGAAGGGAAGAAGAAGACTCCCGGAGGCATCAGGAGGAAGAGGAGCGCAAGAAGGCCGAACAGCTCGCCCGCCAGCGGATCGAGGAAGAAGCGAAAAGGCATCTCGAGGAGGAGCGTCACCGGCTGGAAGAGGAAACCCGGCTGAAAGTGGAAGAGGAACGGAGGAAGATTCAGGAGGAGATGCAGGGGCGGATGGAGGAGGAGCGCCGCAAGTACGAGGAGATACGGCGAACAGAACTTGAAGCTGCTGAGGCCGCCCGCAAAGGTGGGGAAGAGAAGATCAGGCTCATCGAGGAGGAATCGAAGAAAAGACTCGAGGTCGAACGCAAGAGGATCGAAGAGGAAATCCAGGCCCGGGCCCGTGAGGAGGCGAAACGCCTCGACGATCTACGGCAGAAGGAGCGGGAGGCGATCGACGGGCGGCAGAAAGCGGAGGAAAAGAAGCTCCGGGAAATCGAGCAGGAGTCGCTCCGGAAGATCGAAGAAGAGCGTGCGCTGCTCAACGACGAGAAGCACCGCATCGAGGAGGAGAAGAGGAAAGAGATCAATGAGCAGCTCGAGGCGCGGCAGAAGGCCGAGGAGGAGAACCGCAAACGCCTTGAGCGGGAAATTCTGGCTCGGGCCGAAGAGGAACGACGTCGTCTGGAAGAGGCTTTCAAGAAGGAGCAGGAAGAAGCAGATCTTCGCCGGCAGGCCCATGACCAGCGAATGAAGCAAGCTGAGGAACTCGTTCTGCAGACGCTGGAAGAAGAACGCGCACGCCTGGCCATGGAGAAGAAGCGGATCGAGGAAGAGACGGAGCTGAAGCTCATCGAGGAGCGGCGGCGCATGGAGGAACAGCGCAAGAAGGAGCAGTACGAGGAGATGGAGTCGCGGCGAAGAGCGGAGGAGGATGTCCGGCGCCAGATTGAGGAGGAGTTCAATCGTCGCTTCGCTGAAGAACGCAGTCGTCTTGCCGAGGAACAGAAGCGCCAGTTTGAGCTGGAGCGGGAACGGATCGAGCAGGAAGCCCTCCGGAAGGCTGAGGATGAACGGCTCGCCCGGATGGAGGAGGAAGCCCGCATCGCCGAGGAGTCAAAACGACAGGCGAAAGAGGAGGACCGGAAGCGGCAGGCGGACATGGAGGCACTCAAGGCCAGGGAAGAAGAGGAAACGCGGAAGTATGAAGATGCTGTCCGGCAGGCGATTGAAGAAGGGCGGCTTCTTGCCCAGGGGAAGAAGATCCGTGCGTATCTGGAAAAAGCGAAAGAGCTCGTCACGCAGGCGGAGTTTGACGAAGCCCTGAAGGAAATCACGAAGGTCCTCCGACTGGACCCCACCAACGCCGACGCACGTGCGTTCGAACAGACCGTCTACACATCGCGTGAGGAGTACCTGCGCCGTGAAGAGGAAGCCCATCTCCTCCAAGAGGAGCAGCGGCGCAAAGTCGAGGAAATCCAGCGCAAGCTGGAGGAGCAGGCGAAACGCGACGAGGAAGAACAGCAGCGTCGGGTGATACGCGAGACCAAGATCGCCGGGTGCCTGCAGAAGGTACGGGAGTATCTTCACGAGAATGCGTTCGACAAGGCCCTGAACGAAATCGAAACGATCTACGCAATGGACCCCGGGAACACGGAGGCACAGGACCTCGAGGTCCATGTGCTGAATGCCCAGCGAAAGACGGCCGACCTCCGTGCCATCGCGCGGGTGAGGACGAGGCAGGGCGAAGAGTGGAAAAAGGAGGAGGAGGAAAAAGAACGGGCCGCGCTGCAGGGCCGGGAGCAGCTTCGCCGCGAATCGTCGAACACGTACCGGAGCATGGTCAAACAGGCCTGGGTCGACGGGCTGCCAACCGCGGAAGAGCAATCAATGCTCGAAGTGGTCCGGCTGTCGCTCGGCATTCCGGATACCGAACACGAGCTCGTTGAGCGTGATGTTCAGCTTGAAGCCTACACCGAGGCGCTTCAGTCGGCGTGGAAGAGCGGACTGGTCGCCATGGAGGACGAAAGCACACACGAAAAACTCCGGCAGCTGTACGGCGTCAGCGCAGAAGACCACCGGGCCATCCAGGCAGGCCTGTTTGGCACGTAAAAAAGGAGCGGGCGGTAATCGACCGTTTATCCCGTGCGCTGCAGAGCCGGCGCGAGAACGAAACGCCGGTACAGAATACACACCGCCCACAGTCCGTTTAACCCCGCCACATTGACGAAGAGGTACCACTCGAGGCGATCGGTCAGAGAGAAGAGCATCAGTAGAAACAGCTCCGTGCCGATGCCGAGGAAACCCGACAGCCGTAATCCGGTCGTATCGCTGTACCACCGCCGATCGTTTGCCTCCGTTCCTGCTATCGCAGTGCGGCACCAACCGTCCAGTCTCAAGATCAACACATCCTGCCAGCCGTAGAACAGGAGGAATATTCGCTGGAGGGTGAGAGCCGTCCTGTCACCCAAACGGTCCTCCTCCCGGATCTCTTCCGTCGTTCGATTGACCGCGTACGTCCGCTGCAGATGGAGAAACGATGTCTGATAAAAGACGTGGTACGAAACGCGTAGTGTGATCCCCAGAAAACCGAGTGCACCCATAATGAACCATGCCGGATTTCCCCCGGCGCGGAAGAGAACGAAAGCGATTGCTGCGAAAACCACGATGTTGACGATGAAATCCCCGAGAGAATCAAGAAACCTTCCCGTTCTGCTGTACATCTGCTTTGCCCGTGCAAGCTGGCCGTCGGCCGAATCGAGCAGGTCCTTCAGAGTGATCAAGAATCCCGCTGCGGCTGTCCACGAGGCCGTTCCCCGAAGATACAAAGCCGCCGCGACAATGCCGGCGATCGTTGAAGCGATCGTCACCTGGTTAGGCGTGACGGCCGTAGGGTAGAGCATCCGGACGAGCACGCCGGCCGCGGGACGGAGCAGAACCGTGTTGATGAGCTCATCGGAGACATCCGACTTCACGGTTGACCGGTAAGAATATCGCTGCGGTGAGATCATGAGATGAATGTACGCAAGTTCGGGAAGCATTTCCAAAGAGGTTTACAAACTCGAGGAAATTCATTATATTGATGACGTAAACCCAGAAAACTCTCGAGGTTGCATAGATCATATGAAATTGCAGCGTATTGGAATACTCACCGGGGGAGGGGATTGCCCTGGCCTGAATGCTGTCATCCGCAGCATTGCCAAGCCGGCGATGGCCCACTTTAATTCAAAGGTTATCGGCATCATCGACGGTTACGAGGGCCTGGTTGAAGGCCGCTCCCGCGAACTGACCCCGCGCGACGTCCTTGGAATTATCAACCAGGGCGGCACTATTCTGGGAACATCCAATAAAGGAGACCCGTTTCATTTCCCCATGGGGGAGCGAAACAACATGCGTATCGTCGACGCCTCCGACCAGGTGATTGACACGTACAGGAATCTGAAGCTCGACGTCCTCGTTGCCATCGGAGGCGATGGTACGCAGATCATTGCCAACAAGCTTTCGGGAATGGGGCTGAACATGATCGGGGTGCCAAAGACGATCGATAACGACCTTGATTCGACTGATATTACCTTCGGACACGATTCCGCGCGCGCCGTTGCCACGGAGGCAATCGACAGGCTCCAGACCACCGCCTCCGCGCACCACCGGGTGATGGTGATCGAGACGATGGGCCGCTACGCCGGCTGGATCGCGCTGGGCGCCGGCGTTGCCGGGGGTGCGGACATCATCTTGATCCCGGAAATCCCTTTTACCTGGGATTCGGTTTTCGAATCCGTGTTGAAGAGAAGCAAAGGCGCAAAGTTCAGCATCGTCTGTGTGGCCGAGGGGGCGAAGCCGAAAGGCGGAGATGTGTCGGTGAAGGAGATCGACAAGAAGCGGACCGATCCGGTGAGGCTCGGGGGGATGGGAGAAACGATCGCCAAGAGAATTGAGGATGAGACGGGCCTCGAGACGCGGGTCACCGTCCTCGGCCATGTACAGCGCGGGGGAAGTCCGACCGCTTTCGACAGGCTTCTCGCGACACGGTTCGGTGCAGTTGCGCTGCAGGCGGCTTCCAAGGGGGAATTCGGCGTCATGGCAAGCCTTCAGCGGAACGATGTTGTCACTGTTCCCCTCAAGGATGCGGTGGGGAAGCAACGCCTTGTGCCCCCGGATTCCCAGCTGGTCTTCGCTGCCCGAGCAGTGGGAACCTGCCTCGGAGACTGACCCGGAGGCCTCAGCATCACCTATGCGGGAGAACGGCTACCTGTCGCAACGGCGGCGGGCAGCGTTTCTCCCGTTTCTCTTTCCAGGGGCTTTCTGAAGGTCTTCTGACCGATCAGCGGAGGCCCGACTGGTGACGAGCCAACCCTATCCCGTGATCCCAACTGCAACCACCGTAGCATCATCTAGCAGATTGTCCGAGCCCCTGAAGCGAAGAACCGACTCCAGCACGAGAGGGCACATCCGGTCGACCGAAAGCGGTTGATCGGTGGCAAACACATCCCCCAGCCGACCGTCGCCGAACTGCTCGCCTGCGTCGTTCATGGCCTCCGTGACCCCGTCGGTATACAACAGGAACCGGTCGCCGGGGGCAAACGGTACCTCTTGTTCCGAGAATGATCCTTGCGCCCGCATCCCGAGGCCGGGATTGACGGTCCGAAGGCCCCGGATCGATCCGTCCCGCCGACGGAACAAAATGGAGGGGTGCCCTGCCGTAGCAATGCGTGCCGTGCCGGCATGCCGGTCGAGCAGAAGGAATGCCATGGTGACGAACATGTTCCGCTGCGTGACCTGGTAGAGCGTTCTGTTCAAGTTCTCTAGAACGCTGTGTGGCGACGCATCGTGGGCGAGCTGGGAGCGGAGCGCGCTCTTCGTCATTGCAGAGAGGATGCCCGCGCCCACCCCGTGACCCGTGACGTCTGCAATGGCGACAGCGAGCCGTCCGTCCGGCAGCTGAACCATGTCGAAGTAATCTCCTCCCACCTCCGTTGCAGGAACGGTACGCCCTGCGGCCTCGCACCAGGACGTTGACACGATCGCGTCCTGGAGCAGTGACTGCTGGATCCTCTGGGCGATAGCGACTTCCGCTTGCAGGCGGACGCGCTTCTTCCCTTCCCGGTTCAGTACAACGAGGAACACGGTGTATCCGCAAGCAATCAGGCCGACACCGAGTACGCCAATGAGGGTACGTTGGCTGCGGAGATCCAATTGCTGCTCGGTGGACAACGTGATGTTGCCTTGGGTCATTGCGGGGGACCGCGTTCCGGTCAAGCTTCCTGTCAGTGTGCTGCTAAACATGTTCGCTGCCAGACAAAGCAGGAATCCTGCTGCGAGCGGAAAGGGCCTGTTGCCGAACAGAATGATGCTGGCCGACATACCGCCGCTGGCGAGGGTGACGATCAGTACCCTGAGCGGATGGACGGGGTGGAGTGAGGAGTCCATCAGAATGGAAAGCGGACCGATGGTTGAAAAGATCAGAAACACCGCAAGCGCGAGCTGCCGCCGGACTGATGGATCGATCTGCTTGAAGATATTGTACGCCTGGGAAGGCTCCTGGGGCGGGGAGATGTTCGCGTCTGTACGAAGTCGAAGGGCGGTCGACCACCAACCGGCGCCCATCAGGAGTCCGAGAAATGCCAGGGTCACTGCGAGGGGAGTCGCGTCCCGCCACATGATCCACAGCGTGCCGTTGGTGTCCACCGTGAAGAGCATCGAGATGCCGACAAAGGTCGGCGCGGCGATCCGGAAGAAAGAATGCAGGATCTTTAGCGTGCTGTTCTCCCGAGGTCTCGGGGTGTCAGAAGTTGAACTTATCGTCATGCCAGTCCCGGGTCATCTCAAGCCAGAAGAAGAGTCCGCGCCAATGCCCGTAGCGGGCATAGGTCCGCTCGATTGTGGAGTCTTTCACCCGCCTCCCACTATGATGGAGTTCCGAATACCGTGAGCGGACCCAGGAATCGAGTCCGAGGTAGTCGTACCGTCCCAGGAGTTTCAGGATGTTCCCGGCGGCATACGGCCCGATTCCCTTGACGGTCCGGATGACCTTGAAGAGTTCCTCTGTCGGCAGCGGGGAGGTGCGCCATGATTCGGGGTCCAGCTCCGCCCGGTCGACGCGGCAGGCAAATTCCAGGATGTAAGGGGCGCGGTAGCCGGTTGAGCATTCTCTCCGCAGAAAAGACTCTGTTGAATCTGCAATAGACCCGGCGGAGGGGAAAGCATACAGCTCTCCCCCGAACGACCGCCCGAAGCGGCGCACGAGACGCGTCACCATGATGCGCGTGAGCGCCCACGTGCAGTTGGTCGTGCAGAGCATTTTCAGCGTATCCTCGAATACCGTCGGGGATCGCAGCAACCGACCTGCGCCGCTCCGGGGAATCCACCGGTACAGCGGGTGCTCCCGCGCCTTGTCGTAAAACGCTCCGAAGTCCTCGCCGAGACGAAGGCAGGACCGGAGCTGCTCCTGTATCTGACGGCGATCGGCGGCTGAGAGTTTCGCGGAAGCGGACACGAGGACGTGGACAGACCGGGGCCCCGCCGCGAGACGGCAGTTGACTGCCGTATGCTCGTTCAGTGTCAGCACGCGGCTAAGGGTGCGCAGGTTCGAATCGAAAGAGAAGGGGGGGAGATCGCACCAGCCGTGGCTGTAGGCTGTCCTCCAGAAATCGAAATCAACCGGTGTGGCGATGGAAAGGCGATGATGGAGCGTCTGCCCGGTTTGCCGGGTTGAATGGGGGGGTCTCCTGCGGATCATTGGGCCGAAAGCCGGAGCATCTCATGGATCTCCGCGAGCCAGGGTTCAATGGTGATTCCCCCGTCTCCGAGGAGTCCGGCGAGCTCATCGCCATTGAGCCTATCGCCGCGTGACCAGAGCGATCGGAGAAGATCGCCGGCAGCCGGATGCTCGAACCAGTTGGCCCCGAAATCGTGCGAGAGCCGCGCGTTGAGCAGGGCTTCAAGAAACCACGCACGAAGATAACCGGCGGAATAATAGTGGGCGTCCATGTCCGTCAGGTGGCGCTTCTCATCCGAGGCTCTACGCTGGTATGCCACGGCGCGCGAAAGGAGGTCGGCGTACAGACTTTCCGGCGAGGCAGTGCCCGAGTGGAACCGAAGTTCATAAAGGAATTTGGCGCTGTAGCGCCGGACGTAGAACAATCGGTGAAACGCCTGGAATCTCGTGAAGTCCTTCAGTACGGGGACCGGCATCCCCGAATGCTCCCGTAGCCAGGCCTGGTTCAGCAGAAGATACTCGGAAAGGAAGGCATACGTCTCCGTGACTGTCGGCTCGCCGAGATATTTGAACTCAAAGGCATGCTCGGCGGTATTCGCGTAGTGCTGGCCGTGGCCCATTTCGTGGAACAACGCGGCATAGTCGTCTGCCCCACCTGAAGGTTTGATGCTCAATCGTATGTCGTGGGGCACGTTAATGGCGTAACAGACCGCACGGGGGTTCTTTGCCTCCAATTCTTCAGCATCAATCGCAAGGTTTTTCTGGGCCTGCATGTCGATGCCAAAAGAGCGATATGCATCCTTGACCGTCCGAAGGATGGCTCCCTTGGGGAAGAACGGATCAAACCGGGGGCTGCGGAAGAGGCGCGGAGCATCATACCGGTAAAACTCCCCGGGTTTCAACCGCAGGTACTTCGAAAGCATTTCCTGCAGCAGAGCGCTGTACATGCTGTCGGTCGCGGCGAGAGCCTGCTCGGCAACGGATTTCATCCGGTCCAACGACAGCCCGGTCAGGTCTTCAATCATCGCGTTGTAGGAATCGTACCCGAGTTCCCCGGCGAGCCGGTGGTGTGCTTCGGTGATGCGGGCAAGAGACCGGTTAAGTGTGTCGAGGACGGGATTGATTGCTTCATTGAGCGCTGCGCGCTGTTGCTGATCCGCCGCGTTGGCCATGAGCCCCGCCGTCTGTCGGTAGGGAATCTGCCGGCCATCGAACGATACCCTCGCCTCTGTTTCCACCGTGTTCACGTTGTCAGTGAGCGGAGCCGTCTCTTTCCCCAGGAATTCGAGTGTCAGGTAACGCCGGAAGTAATGGAGACGCTTCTTCTGGACGGAATCCGGTTCCTCCTGCTCTGCTCTTCTCAGGAGGGCGAGGTTTTCCCGCGTGAAGAGTCCTGCATGCATCCGGTAGAGGGAATCCTGGTTGGAGGGCTTGCCGAGCACCCAGTTTTCGTATCCCATGAGTGCTTGGTCGCGAATCAGTCGCTCCGCCTCAACGCGGAGACTGTCGATCGTGCGCATATCCCCGGCATGTCGGGGTCCGCAGGAAGTCAGCAATGTTGCAAGGGCGATGGCAAGGGCGGAAGATCGGAGGTAGGTCATACTGTCCGGAGATTGCGCTCAGAATTTCGCGAGAAGGTTCTCATTGTCTGGATACTGGTCGAGCAACCTCAGGAGCGACAGCATGGCATCCCGGGGCGACATCCGGGCAATGGAGCGGCGGAGGGCTTGATGTGCCGAAACTGCGGGTCCGAAAAGAAGTTCTTCGCGTCGCGTTCCGGACAAGCCGAGGTTGATCGCAGGAAATATCCGCTCGTTTGCCAGATCCCGATCAAGAACGAGCTCCATATTGCCGGTGCCCTTGAATTCCTGGAAGATCAGATCATCCATCCGCGAGTTTGTCTCCACCAGCGCAGTCGCCACGATGGTGAGGGATCCGCCGTCTTCAAGTTTGCGTGCCGCGCCGAAGATCCTTTTGGGAATCTCCAACGCGCGGGCATCCACTCCGCCCGACATCGTCCGGCCACTGCTTTTCTGGTGAATGTTGAATGCCCTCCCCAGGCGCGTAAGGGAGTCGAGAAGCAGCACCACGTCCTTGCCCGCTTCGACCTTGCGTTTCGCGTATTCCAAAACGAGCTGGGCGAGGCGCACGTGGCTGCCCCGTTCGCTGTCGCTGGAACTCGCGAAGACTTCGCCCTTGATAGACCGCCGCATGTCGGTCACTTCTTCCGGCCGCTCGTCGATCAGCAGGACCACCAGATCGATCTCGGGATTGTTGACGCTGATGGCGTGTGCCAGCTGCTGCATCAGCATCGTTTTCCCCGCCTTTGGCGGTGAAACGATCAGCGCGCGCTGTCCGCGCCCGAGCGGACAGAAGAGGTCCACAACGCGCATCGCCCGGTCGCTCTCCCTCCCCTCCAGCCGGATCAGTTGGTTCGGCGAGACGACTTCATGTGCTGCGAACTCCTTCAGCCGGGACCAGACATCGGGCGTCACTCCGTTCACGGACTCGATGGAAACAACTTCAGGGCTTTTCCCCTTTCCCGACGCTGCAATCCCTTCGATTGCGACGCCTGATCGCAGGCAATACCGCGCCGCAAGGCTGGGAGGCACGAAAGGGTCGGTCGTGGATTGGATGATTCCCATGGAGACCGTCCGGACAAATCCGTAACCTTTCGCGTCGGCCTCCAGGAGACCGGAAAACGGCACTGTGGTTGCCGGCGAACTACTTATGACGGGTGTCGACCGGTGTCCGGCCTGACGCGTTCGTATGTTCTTGCGATGATGCGGGCGATGCGGGTCGGCGATAACTTCACCTCTTTGGTGCTTGGGAAAGAATCTTCTGTATGGTTGCTTTGTCGGCGGACAGTGTTCCGGAGTCCGGCAGGCGAGGGACGAGAATCGCCCAGTTCGGATCTTGGGAGAACACGTCGTTGAAGAGGGGGAGCGACTGCTCGGTACGGCCGGCATTGACCAGTGCAACAGCGTGCCAGAATTTCATTTCGAGATTGTCAGGAAACATGGCCTCCGCAGCCCCGTACTCACGCAGAGCCGCGTCAATATCGTTGTGCTCAACCGCGAGGTCGCCGCTGTTCATATGGTCGTACGCACGCTGCAAAGTCACGATGCGGCGCAGCTCCTTCAGGGGTTCCGGATGGTCCTCGACGCGAAGGTCCATCACGCGATCTGCCCATGGTTTCCCGGAGGAGACGGCCTTGACGATCAGGATGGCTGCGGACTGCTTTCCTCGGATGTCGCCACCTGCGGACTGGGCCGCATCGAGTGCCGCAAGCATCCGTTCAGCGAGACTTCCCACCGTGGTCTCGAAGGCTCCGGACATAGCACCCCAGACACGGTCATTTGACATCAGGTTTGCCTGGACGGAATAGTTCTTTCCGACGATGTGTCCCGCGGCCTGAATGCATTTCACTCCGGTGTGTGCCGCCACATTTCCTTTCGTATCGATCATCGCGACTTGCCGAACGTCCTTTCCCGGGTCAGAAGCCAGGATTGCAGCGAGGGCCTGTGCGGCTGATTTTCCCGCCCGCATCAGTTCGAGGCCGAGCGGCCCGTACGCCGGGTCGACGAAGGACTGCGTGGCAACAGCGCCAACGCCGGCTTCGGCCCACGTGACTATGCTGCCGACTGAGAACCAGTGTGACTGCACGGCAACGCCGATCTCCCCGGTGATAGTGTCACGGGCAACGATGGAGTAGGTGTGGACCGGACGTCCCGCATGGCGTGGCTCGGCGGCGTGTGCCATTGACACAACCGAAAGCACAACGATTACCGTAACGGAGAATCGGCGAAGAATCTCCCCGAATGACGGATGGAGATGGCAGGTGGTCATCGTCTTCCTTTGTCCCACGGGTTCTTCAATCCCTTGTGCAAACGTTCGATAGTCCCCTCGATTCTCCTTGCGCGCGTCTCTTCCTTCTTTGCTTCCAGAATCCATTGGACGTATTCCTTCTTGTGGGACCAGGAAAGCGCGTCGAAGGCCACAGCGATTGTCTTGTTCCTGCGGAGTGCGCGTTGAAGATCCTCGGGCGGCCGGACGATGCGTCTTGTCCGGTCGATCACTTTCTTGTCAATGACCCCCTGCCTCCGGGAGTGCCGTGCAAGTTTCATTGCCTTACCGGAGCGCCTGCGAAAAGCGAACGCTGACCACATCTCGTCGAGGGAAATCAGAGAGATGCCGGAGAGCCCCGCCTTTCTCATCGTTTCCCATCCGCGATCGCGTGACAGATCCGACTGAGCATTGGATGTCTTCTTTGGAAAATACACCCATAGAAGCCCGTCGGGATTCAAGGCTTCGATCGCCGGGGGCGCTAGCTTTTCGAGCACTGCACTGTTAGTCACAAAGAGATGGACCTGATCGAAGGTTCCCTGAAGAGAGTCAAAAACCGCCACTTCCCGGGAAAGCAACGCCGGATGGCTGGCATGAGTCTCTGGTGCATTCAGGACGGCGATCCTATTGCCGGGCTTGATCCGCAGCTTCTCAAAAAGTGATTGTACCATATGCAATCCTCCCGTGCCGGTGGGATGGAGCATCCAGGAGACCAGACAGATTCAGTGGCTCTGCAAGAAACGGAGCACCGTCTCATTGTAGAAGACCGGGTTACCCGAGTGAAGAGAATGTCCCGACCGTGGTATGATGAATCGCTCAGTATCCCGAATGGACAACTCCAGCTCGTCGGTAATCAGCCTGAACATCTTCGGGCTCCGTTCCCCGTCCAGAAGCAACGTTGGGAGTGATAGGTGCGAGAGCGCTTCCGGAGAGAGCGGTGGCATGTATGTCGTGAATTCCGTTGTGAACTCCAGACTCAGCTCGGGGCCCGAGGCCAGGAGCTTTTTTCGGGCGTCGGGGGGGAGAGTGTCAAAACTCCCTTGCCTTCCCGTAACCCCATCCGCAAAGATCCGGACGCCTTCTTCCATGTTGCCAGCTTGAAAGGCTCGCCGTGACGGTTCAAGGGTGTTCCGAAGAAACCCCTCGTGCAGGATATGTCCCGGTGGACTCCTGCGCAAAAGGGGAAGTACCGGCGGCTCTCCGAGGACGAGCGAGTGGGCAAGCTCTGGTCGCCGGAGCGCAAGGACCAGCACGATGTATGCTCCGTAGGATGACCCGACAAGATGTGCCTTGCTGGCGTTCAGTTCGGCAAGAAATGCGGCAAGGTCTTCAGCGTGGCGCTCTGCCGCATAAATGCCGTCTGATGGATCCATCCCGTTCGGCGGATGAAAGCGACGGCTGTAGGTGATGACCCGGTACTGGCCTGCAAAGTACGAGATCTGTGCCTGAAAGTCCGCATAGGACCCGAGGCTTCCATGCACGAAGACCAGAGGGATGCCCTGCCCTGCTTCCGCGTAGGCAAGGTCAGTCCCGTTGACCCTGATGCTCCCGCTGGTAGCCTGTTCACGGTTGAAGGTGGTTGGCAGAGGTCGTCCCCGTCCACCGGATTCGCGATGATCAAAGAGTGGCCCGCCGGGATGAATTCCGCTCGCGCGAACGGTGGGGATCGTGAATAGGTCTGGTTATCGTCTCAGCAGCTCCACTGAAATATTCGAAATAGGGCGGTTAATGTCAATTTTCCGCTACTTCCGGAGAAGCTTGAATGCATGGTTCCACGAGTTGGTCCGTGCCCCGTAGAGGACCCAGAGCAGACAGAGTGGTTCAAGAAGACGTGATCCCTCGATTCCCCCGATGTCGATCGTGGTCCAGCCGAAAGCCGTGAGGATTTCCGTGACTGTCTTCTTTGCCGGCTCATCGTTACCGCAGATAAACATATCGGGTGGGCCGCCAGGCAGTTGCGGATTGACCATGTGGGCGTTCCCCACGATATTGAAGGCTTTGACGACCCGGGCCTGTGGGAGCCATCGTTGCACCTGCTCGCCGCCGGAATTTGTGTGGCCGAGCGCGAGTTTTGGGGGAAAACCGGCCGAGAAATCGAGCGGATTAGTCGCGTCGACGACGACTTTCCCTGCAAAGTGGTTTACACCGGCGAGCCCGATCGCGTTTTCGGTTCCCGTCCAGAGTGTGGCCAGGAAAAGAACCTCGCCAAATGCCGCGGTCTCGGCAAATGAACCGCTTGATGCACGCGGCCCGGTTCTCTTTACCCACTCCCGAACCTTCTCCGAATGGGGGTCGCGTGATCCCATCATTACATCATGGCCCAGTCGTGCAAGGCCGCCGCCGAGCACTTTGCCAACATCGCCTGTCCCAAGAATGCCTGCCTTCATCCTGCCAGCCCTTTCTGAAGTAGTTGTCTCCTCCGTAATTTCAGAACGAAAAGAGCAGCGCGAAAATTCCCGCGAGCCTGAGGGAATTTCAGAGCACCATCCTGTGTGCTCTTCCTTTGAGGTACGGAACGAATCGGTCGGATTGCCCGGGCGGCGCAATCTCAAAGGCGATGATGAGCGTATCGCGGCCGGCCGTGGCATAGCTGAGCCTGAACCGCGGTGCAGCAGGCGAAGGATCACTGAGAAATGCTGCAGTACTGTCACGCCACGCGGTTGCATCGTACAGGATGACATGCCCCTCGTTATCATCGTAGAGTGCCCGGGTGGCCCCCCCGGCTTGGCCAAAGACGACCAACAGGTCGTCATGCACCGAGACCGCGCGGCTGAAGGTAGGGGGGAACTCCACGTGATTTTTCCTGACGAGAATTCGCTCTTGCAGGTTGAACGAGAAAGAAAACCGCCCGGTGCCCTGTCCGGGATCCCTCGCACTCCCCTCGCCGATCCACTCCCCGAGCAGAAACTGCCAGGCTGTCCAATCCGGCTTTGCCGCTGGTTCCTGAGCCAGTGTGGGTACGGCGAGCAGTGCGAAGGCAAGCCAGAGGCCCAGAACAGCATTGCAGCGCAGTCCAATTCTTTGATTCATGATGCGAAGAAGAGTCATGGACATGACCCCTATCAGATTTGTACAGGTCACAGGAGGAAGAGAAGACCGAGTGCCGCGAGCAGTCCCATCCCCCCACCGAAGAAGAACGTCGCAGAGGGGCCAAGGTGTGCCCAGAGTTGACCAGCGATCAGGGAAGCGGGAAGAAGACCGATACCGACGATCGTGGCATGGAGCCCGATAGCCGTTCCGCGAAGCTCGCCGGGAGCGAGGTCGGCAACGAGAGCCTTCTCGACCCCTTCGGTCATTCCGCTGTAAAGGCCGTACAGGCCGAACAACATCCATACAGACCAAGGACCGCTCTGTTCGGTAAACAGAGCAAAGCCCAGGTACACCAATCCATAGACGGCGTACCCTGCTACGAGGAGCGATTTCCTTCCTATACCGTCCGAGAGCCTTCCCGCTGGGTAGGAAAAGAGCGCGTAGCTCAGGTTATAAACCAGGTAGAGGAGAATCGCGGTTGCAGGCGAGAAACCGAGGCCTCCGGCGCGAAGTAGCAGAAAGGTGTTCGACGAATTGCCGAGCGTGAAGACCATGGCGATGATCATGAAAACGCGCAACCTCTTCGGCATACGATCCCACCGTAGCGACGGGAGCCCGACGCTCCCTGGATCTGACCGGCGAATGTCGTGAACGAACATGAGGAGGAGGACTCCGACTCCTGCAGGAACCAGGGACCAGAGGAACACGCGACTGTAATCGCCCGCATATTGCGTAAAGAAGAAGAAGGCCAGACCGACGCCGATGGCGGCACCAGCGGTATCCATCGCACGGTGGAGACCGAATGCCCTTCCCCGTGTTTCAGGGTTCGTGCTATCAGCGATCAGCGCGTCCCGCGGGGCGGTTCGAATACCTTTCCCGATTCGGTCGACCACCCGAGCTCCCAGAACGATGGTCCAGCTGCCGGCAACATACAAGAGGATCTTGCCAATCATAGAGCCGGAGTAGCCGGCGAATGCCAGAGCCTTGCGACGCTGGAGGCGGTCCGATATGTATCCGGAGAAGACTTTGAGGACGCTCGCCGTGCTCTCTGCGATTCCTTCGATGATTCCCAGGATTGCCGGTCCCGCGCCGAGGGCGGAAGTCAGGAAGAAGGGAATCAGCGGATAGACCATTTCGCTGGCGATATCGGTGAAGAGAGATGTGAGCCCTAGAATGATGACGTTGCGCATGCCCGTCGTGAGGAAAGGGGGGAGGGACAGCGCCCAGCCAGGATGAACCGCGGCGGGGCGCACGATCTATCCAGGGAGTTGCCTAGACTACCGGCGGCATCATGCCGAATGCTCCCCACTCTTGGCGGGCGGGGCCGTACACGCCGGGCACATCCAACCCGGCCTGCCGCATCAGAACCGTCATTTGTGCACGATGATGGGTCTGGTGAAGGATGAGCGCTTGGAGCGAATCACCGCGCTTCCACTGCTCGCCGTACATGTCGTCCTTCTGCTCAAGGGTGGCGTCCGTCCATCGGGACTTGACCTGCTCGAGAAGTCCGATGGACAGCTCGTTGTACGCTCTGAAAATTTCCCTGGCGGAGACAGGCACCGGATCGTCATGCTTCACGCCGGTGAACGTGAGACCCGTCCTCGACATCATTTCGGGAATGGTGGTGACAAGGTGCCAGGCGATGCGGCCCAGGGTCCTGCCCTGAGGTTCAACCTGCTGGGACAGGGACTTGTCAGTCACATGCTTCAGGACCTTCTGGGTGGCCTCGAGCTCGCGGGACCAGAGATGTTCGAAATCGGCAATGGTACGGATCATGGAGTACGCTCCTGTGTAGTCGCGTCATTCATTACGAATCGTCACTCCTGCTCACTCACCTTCAGTGCCGGTGAACAGCGATCGGAGGTTCAAAGAGGGGGCTTTTGATCTGCTTGCGAGGGTGACGTACCGCCGGGCGAGCGTGTCTTTGCCCGTGCCGAGAACCGTGCTCACGAGCCCGAGGGCCTCCGCATACTCGGCAGGGGGGAGCTCTTTCAGGACGCAACTCCAAATGGCCTCTTCGAGGACGTTGAACGCCGTCTGGACCTCCCAAAGATCATACCCGGCGTTGAAGCGCTCCCGGGCGATCGTGTCGGCGTGGGCGACCATCGGACCCAGATTGCGCTCCTTCACAGCGCGGACGGTGAGGACATAGAGGGCTTTGAGGCGTTGATGGATATGCTCGGCACCCTCCTTTTCGTAGTTGCGGAGATGCGCCCGCCGGATTGCCTCTTCGGCGCCGGCAATATTGGCGTTCATGCGGTCGTGGAGAAACTGATAAAGATCCATGGTAGTGCTTTCGAATTGACGGTGGCGAAGGTCTTGACGGACTCTGCTCCGGAAAGATACTGCGAATCACATTCTTTCGCAACGAGCGGGATCAGCTCCCTTCGCCATCCCTCCCCGTCGACTGCCAATTGATGAAGAGCGTTCTCTTTGCCGGCTGACAGTGCGGACAAAAGAACACGTCAAAACCCCGCACGCCTTCGCGACGGATAGTCGTCCCGCACCGGAGACAGGCTTCCCCCCTGCGGTTGCGGACTTTCAAGTGCTCCCGGACTTTGATGTGTATCGGCTGCCGGGCTTCCTCCACCTTCTGAATTCCCCACTGCATCACCGCCGGGATGGCGGAAAAGAGCCGATCAAGTTCTTCTGGGGACAGCTTACCGACGAACGTCTTCGGATGGAGCCGGGCTTCGAAGAGAATCTCGTCGGCATAGGCGTTGCCGATTGCGCTCAAGATCGTCTGGTCGTTGATGAAGACCCGAACCTGCTTGCGGCGGTGGATGAGTGCGAGATCACGGAAGGACCCAGGCGTGAACGCATCCGAAAGGATGTCCACACCCTGCGTTTCGTAACGCGGGATGTGGCGATAGTCGCCGTGATGTACCAGGTAGGCCTTTGCCATCTGTTTCTCATCGCACAGGTTGAGCCGGGACGCGTCGTTCAGCAGAAGGGACCAACAGAGATGTCCCAGGGGCATTTCGCCGGAGCGTTGATACTGAAGCTTTCCGGCGATCATCAGGTTCAGGACGAGGTCAAGGGCGCCAGAGAGCTCGAACCGCAGGAAGGGTCCCCGGAGATTGATGCCGACGAATCTCTGCTCTTTGACTGCTTCTGTGAAAGGTGTCTGGAGGGTGTTCCGGATCACGACTGGCCGTTTCACCACCGCTTCGCGAACCGCGCGGTCCAGGAGGTTTTCGCGAAGGCACCTCCGGATATGGAGGAGGTCAGGGAGTTCAGGCATAAGGCATTGAATCTGTGCCGCATTATGGTAGCTTGGCTGTCATGAGATCCATCCCGCTTCTCCTCACCGCCGGCTGCGGTTTTGCCATCGCTGTCACCTTCACACTCGTCTCTCTCAGATTGCTTGCTCCGGATGCGCGCTTCATTCCGCGCTTTTGTAGGATGGGGAGGAATACGTGCAGGCTTGTGCTGCGTCATCGGGATGGATCACTCTTTGGTCTTCCCAATTCTGTCCTCGGAATGGCCTGGTATCTTCCCGTGCTCCATATCGGCCTCAAGGGTCCCGTTGAACCGTTTGCACAGAAGACGATGGTCATTTCCTGGCTCACGGTAGCCGTGGGGCTGTACCTGACGTATTCCCTCCTGGTCAAGCTCAAGGTCGTCTGCCCGCTCCGCATTGCCTCGCACCTCCTGAATCTGGTGATCGCGGGGCTTCTCACGTTCGGGAGGTGATCCTCCGATGGACACAAGGAACATGCAAGGAGTGGAGCGGAACACGTGTCGAGATGCTCGTGTGTGCCCCGCAGTGAAGATCTCCGTCTGCTCGACGGTCAGACTTCCAGGTGTTCGGCTTCTTTCGAGTACCATTCCCCCGTGAACGCGTAGACCTTGTTGCGTCCCGCACGCTGTGCCTCAAAGAGACCATTCTTGGCCGTCAAGATCAGATCCTCGTTCGTCTTCCCGTTCTGCGGGTAGGCAGCGGCGCCGGCGCTGACCGTGGACCGTATGCTCCGCGGCGTGAAGCGCTGCTCCTCGATCTTCTGGAGGAGGCTCCGTGCGTAAACGAGGGCGCCTTCCAGGTCCATGTTCTCCAGCATGATGATGAATTCGTCGAAACCATATCGCCCCGCGGCATCGATCGGTCGTAGGGAGTTCTTCACGAGCTGGGCGATCTGCTTCAGAAGCTCGCGCGATGCCTCATAGCCGAACGTGTTGGCAGTATCTTTGAAATTGTCGACGTCGAGGATGAGGACCGCGTATTTCTCGTTGAGCTCACTTGCACGGGAAAAAGCCGCCGTCAGCCTTTCAAGGAACGGGGGATACTTTTCGAGGCCGGTCTCGCGATCAATCCGTTCGAGACGGAGGTTCTCCTCGTAGAGTCTCGATTTGTTGATGGCGAGGCCCGCGAGGTCAGCGAACATCTGCAGCATCTGCACATCTATCTCACTGAAAGCGTTTTGTGCCATGCTGTCGACGTGCAGGTAACCGAGTGTGCGGTGGTCGACTGCGATCTGCGTGCAGGCGCAGGAAACGAACGGGTGTTCAAGGCGGAAATCCTCCGCCGCGTTGGGGTCGGGCTCGAGGCCGGTCACGCGTACCGGCGCGCCTGTCCAGAGCAGTCGCCCGACCGACGCGGTGGCGATCCGCTGCCGGAACTGGTTACAGAATGTCAGAGACAGTCCCTGCCAGTTGTCGATATGCAGGTACTCGGTCTTCGGGTCGATCAACACAACCGCGCAGGTCTGGCAATGATAGAGCCGCACCACCCTGTCGACAATCAGGTGCAGCACCTTTTCATGTTGGTGCGTAGTTTTGAGCGCGTGAAGGACTTCAGAAAGATAGCGGAAACAAAGCTCGTTCGGCGGGGCGTTCATGGTGCACACCTCCTTCCGTGTGAGATCCACAGCTCCTTCGCACTTTTCACGCCGGAAAAATGTCCGGAACGGTGTATCAAGAATAAAGGGATGACACCCATGACTGGATGTCTGCCCGTAGTGTACAGAATTGAAAATTCCGGAGCAAGTGTGCAATGGGACTCACGCTTTACTACCGCGGGACGCTGGATGATATCGGCCGGGCAGCGTGCCTGACCGATGAACTGCTTGAAATTGCAGGGATTTGCGGCTGGGAGGCGGCTTGCCTCGATGAAGACTGGTCCCAGCCACCTCAGGCGAGGGTCGTCGTCTTACCCGGATTATCGGACTATCGGATCATCGGCCACCTCTCCCTGAAAGGAGTAGAAATTGTTCCTCACCCCTCCTGTGAGCCGGTCAGTTTCTACTTTGACAGCGAGGGAACGGTGTGGAGCGTTCCCGGGAGAGCCCTGTCGCTGGATCACGACGGCCGTCCGGAACAGGTCTTCATTTCTGTAAAAACGCAGTTTGCGCCGGCCGAGATCCACGTGGCAATCGTCAAACTGCTCCGCTATATCAAGAGCCGCTACATATCCAACCTCGACGTCCGTGATGAAGGGGGCTTCTGGGAGACGGGTGACATTTTGGAGTTAGAGCGACGGCGCGCATCAATCAACAGGGCGATTGACATGCTCAAAGAAGCACTTTCAGCGACGGAGGTTCTGCCGTCGAATCTCCGGCCCCCCGAACAGGTTCTGAGACTGGTTGAAGATGCTCTTCACCGAAAGGGATTGCATGGATAGTGAGAAACTCGACAAAATGGCGGGGGATGCGCGGTTCATTCCCGGCATCTACCACTACTGTGACCGCTGGTGCGAGCGTTGTCAGTTCACCGCCCGCTGCCTGAATTATGCCTTCACAGAGGAGCAGTTTCCGGACCGGGAGAGCCGCGATATCACGAACGAGAAGTTCTGGAAGAGCCTGGAGGCGACATTCAGGATGACTCTGGCCATGGTGAGGGAATTCGCGGAGGAAAGGGGGATTGATCTTGAGGCGTCGCTGAATATGCCGGACGTTGACACGGGAAAGAAGAAGCGGACAGAAGCCGGCGAGACGCCTCTCGCAAAGGCAGCAATGGAGTATATCCGGATGGCCAACGGATGGTTCGCGTCAAGGATGATGGAGGCTGAGGATAAGGAGACCGATCAGGAGGAGGTGGTTCTCCCTGCGCTAGCAGATCCCACATCTGCTCCGGACGTGAACGATGCCATCGAAGTGATTCGGTGGTACCTGTATCCGACCTCTGTGAAACTGATGCGGGCGCTTGACAACGAAGGCAGTGAAAACGCTGTCCCGGGAGAAGATCTCCCGAAGGATTCCGACGGATCGGCGAAAGTCGCGCTCATTGCGATGGACCGGTCGATTGCGGCCTGGGGAAGGCTGCTCAGCGAGTATGCCGGGGAAGCAGACGGCATTCTCGCCATTCTCCTGCATTTAAGCCGGTTGCGCGGGGCGACGGAGCTGCAGTTTCCTGCCGCGCGACTGTTCGTCAGGCCGGGGTTTGACCAGGAGGTGGAGTGAAGCGCGCAACCCACACAACGATCGCATTAGGCTTTTCCCGGTCAGCAACGTTCATTGGAGCAATAGCGCTGCTGCTCCAGGTCTATTCCCGCTTGAACACAAATGCGTGATTCTCGAACGCCGGCAAGTCGACAAACATCCCGTAATTGCTGAAAGAGACTTCCTTATATCCGAGACGCGTCATCGTTGTGCGCAAGCCATGGTCAGTAATGCCCCATTGGGTGATATTGTGGATGTCTTTCCAGGGTTTGTTGAACCTGGGATGGATCTCGTTCTTGTGGTCGTAAACGTACCGGCAAAACTCTTTCCGAACACTGGACGTAAGCTCAATGTATTTCTCAAAGGGAAGATCGGTCAGGCGAATGGTCTCTTCCCCTCGCATGAACTGCTGATTGTAAATCACAAAGCAAGGACAGTTCTCCGCGTAGCGTGAGATGATCTGATCCCAATCAGGATTGGCCTGATGCAGGAGTACATCGAAAAAGTAAATGACGTCAACGCGGCCTATCCTGTCCAGAACAGACTGATCAGCAAAGTCCCCTTGAATGACCTCCAGCTTTGGATGCTTCCGCAGCCTGTTGGTCAGTCTAGGAGGAAGATCCGTGTCAACAAGGATCCCTCGATCCACGGGGAACTTCTTGAGCGTATAGAGCGAGTAGGCCGCGTTGACCTTCCAGACTCCACCGAGATCGGCAAAAGACCTGGCATGGGGAAAAAGCGTCCTGAATGTGCTATCGATCAAATGAAGCTTCTGCCTGTTGACATAGATATTGAAACCCTGCAAAAGATTTGGCAGGTTGCGTGCGGCCTTCCAGAATTTTCGAGATACGGGAGAACCCATGATCCTCAGGCGGTTGCGGTGGGGAGAGTTTCTCGCCTCCCGTGTTCAAAACTAGCCAGAACACTTGTGAGAATCAATGCAAACGACCGGTGCCCCGCCGGTGATTTGACAATTGCTGATTTGCAGGGTATATTACGCTAGAACCGTTAGGGGTGTCCTGGAGATCCGCCGAAGGCGGACCGGACTGAGATCACACCCTAAAGACCTGATCTGGATCATGCCAGCGTAGGGAAACGGAAAGCGCATCTTCTTTGTGACTTCTGTCTTTGATCCCGCACGGGTATGACGCCGGTGACGGGATTTTTTGTTGTATTGTCGTGCAGGAGAAGTCATGAAGAGGCGCATTGTTCCATTTCTCTGGTGTATGGCTGCAATTCCGGGCTTCCTCTCCGCCCAGGATCATGCGGGGCAGGGAAAAGACACAGTGTACATTCTCTCTCCCGTCATCGTCACGGCCACTCGGGCGCGTGAGAGGGAAACGCCGGTGACATTCACGAATCTCTCACCCCGTCAGCTGCGAGAGCGCTACTCCGTGCAGGACATCCCCGTCCTCCTTGCCGAATTGCCATCGATCACCACCTACTCCGAAAACGGGAATGGCATCGGATACAACTACATGAACGTCCGGGGTTTCGATCAACGCCGAATCTCGGTCATGATCAACGGCGTTCCGCAGAACGACCCCGAAGACCACAACGTCTATTGGATCGACTTCCCGGATCTCTTGGCCAGCACGGACGACATCCAGGTGCAGAGGGGCGCAGGGAGCGCATTCTACGGCCCGCCGGCGATCGGGGGATCCGTCAACCTGACGACGAACCCGTTTCGGCATGATCCCGGGATCACGCTCGAGGGGATGATCGGATTCCAGCAGTTCGGCGACAGCAGCAGGACATTTCCACTCTCGACGCGGAAGATGGGGGTGTCGTTTTCATCAGGATTGGTCGAGCAACAGTACCAGTTCTACGGCAGGCTGGCGCGGATCCAGAGTGATGGATACCGCTACAATTCGGCCGTCGACATGAAGTCATACTTCCTCGGTGCCATCCGCCTGGACCGCAATATGACGACGCGTCTGCATTTCTTTGGAGGGCCGATCGAGGACGGTCTTGCGTACTATGGGCTCCCGAAATTCGTCAATACGGACCTGAAGCTCCGCAGGCAAAACCTTGCCGACTGGGAAACGGATTCCACCGGGGCCCGTTACGGTGCCATGGTGCCTCGCCGCGTGCAGGAATCCGAGAGCTTCTCGCAACCGCACACCGAGTTGATCCACGAATGGCGCCTTTCCGATGCGGTTACACTCCATACGACGCTCTTCTATTATAGCGGTGACGGCTTCTTCGATTATGACGCGTCGTGGGCTGATACGTCGATGCTCAGGATCGGCTCACAGTACGGAATCCCGGCTGCGCAGAATCCGACAAACACACTGGTCCGTGCTTACGTAGGGAACCGCCAGGCGGGCGCGTTGCCGAGGATGGAGATCGATCACGGTGACGGCAATCTCGTTGTCGGAGCGGAGCTCCGCGTGCACCGATCCACACACTGGGGGAAAGTCTCCTTCGCCGGAGGCCTTCCGCCGGGCTATGACCCTGACTATCATTTCTATGAATACAATGGCGTCCGCAACGTCATCTCGATCTTCGGGCACGAAGTGTATCACCTGCAGGACGACCTGAACCTGATGGCTGATCTGCAGCTTGCCTGGAACACCTACGGGATCAGGAACGAGAAATTCCTGGGAAATCAATTCACGGTTCCGTACTTTTTCGCCAATCCCCGGGCGGGTTTGAATTACAACGTCAGCGACCTGTGGAGCTGCTATGTTTCACTCGGATACACATCGCGCGAGCCCCGGATGCGCAATCTCTATGCTGCCGAGGATTCCTGGTTTGGGGCTACGCCGCTGTTCAGGGCCGACACTGCAGGCGGTATTGTCCGCTATGACTTTGGTAGTCCACTGGCAAAACCCGAGCACCTGCTGAATGTTGAGCTTGGAGCGCGGTACGCGGGCCCGACCGTGCAGGCGGCGGTGACTGCATACTGGATGGAGTTTACCGATGAGCTCGTGAAGAGCGGCCAGGTGGATATCTTCGGCCAGCCGGTGACGGGGAACGCCGGACGGACGCGGCATTATGGCGTTGAAATAGATGGTGCGGTTGCTGTCACCGATGCCTTTACGGTAAGCGGGAACTTCACTCTTTCGCGGAACAGACTCATATCGTACCAGACCTATTCCCCGGGCGGAGCAGTTTCAACACTTGACGGCAACCCCATCGCCGGTTTTCCGGACGTGCTCGGCAATCTGCGCGTGACGTACCGGCAGGAGCATCTTTCGTCATCGTTGCTTGTGAAGTATGTGGGGGCATTTCATACCGACAACTTCAACATTGCTGCAAACTCTACGGATGCGTATGCGGTGCTCAACGTAGAGGTTGTTTCGACGCTTCCGCCATTTCTCGGTACCGGGATCACGCTCCGTGCGGAGGTCAGAAATGTTCTGAATACCCTCTACCTTGCAAGCGGCGAAGGAAATTCGTTCTTTCCCGGTGCCGAACGAAACGTTCTCGTTGGCATGGCGGTGCATCTATGATATCCCCGGTCCACACGGCGCTCATCATCTGCAACGGAGAGCCGCCTTCCCGCGCGCTGGCACGTCGTCTCGCCCGTGCCGCTGATCTCGTGGTGGCCGCTGATGGCGGCGCCAACACGGCCCGCCGCTATCGCATCCGGCCGGACATCATCATCGGTGACCTCGATTCTGTGAGCGGTGCAACGCGGCGGTATTTCTCGGACTCGCTGGTACTGCAGGTGACCCGCCAGGACGATACGGATCTGGAAAAAGCTCTCGACTTTGTGGCGTCGGCGAGTGTTCCGGAGGTGGTCGTGATTGGTGCCACTGGCCTGCGGATCGATTTCACGCTCGGGAACCTTTCCGTTCTCTGGAAGTATACATCGTTCATGAATCTCCGATTCACGGGCGACGGCTGGACGGCCATGCCGGTTGGGAAGAAGCGTGTCGTGCACGCGCCGAAAGGGACAACGGTGAGCCTGATTCCGTTCGGGGCCTGCGACGGGGTCACCCTCCGCGGCCTCCATTATCCCCTAACGGACGCATCGATGAGCATCGGTGAAATTGGCGTGAGCAATGTCGTCCGCACGTCCCCGTTCAGCGTCAGGGTCAAACGAGGGAAGATGCTGCTGGTGATTCTGCACAAGAAGACCCGTTCCGGCCGATGGTAACCCTTGCGGCCATCGACCAGGTCATTATCGCGGTCTACTTCGCCAGCGTGCTGGCAATCGGATTTCTCACCGCCAAGCCATTGACCGGCTCTGATCCGGCGGACTTCCTGCTGGCAGGAAGGTCGCTCACGACGCCGGTCTTTGTCATGACACTTGTGTCGACGTGGTACGGCGGCATCCTTGGGGTCGGAGAGTATTCGTATCTCTACGGGATCTCAAACTGGATTGTCCAGGGGCTGCCGTATTACATCTTTGCAATGGTGTTCGCGCTGCTCCTCGCCGAAAAGATCCGGAATACCAACTTCGCCACAATCCCCGATAAGCTGCACCACTCGTACGACCGGAAAACGGCTCTGCTCGGTGCGCTCTTGACGTTCCTCCTGATGACGCCCGCCCCGTACATTCTTATGCTCGGCCTGTTGCTTCAGCTCATTACCGGGTGGTCGCTCCTGACCTGTTTGCTTCTTGGAACAGCCGCGACGACTGCGTATCTCTTCCTGGGCGGGTTCCGGTCCGACGTGAACACAGACGTCTTCGAGTTCTTCCTGATGTTTGCGGGGTTCGGTGTCATTCTTCCGTTTGCCGTGGAGAAATTCGGAGGGTGGGAATTTGTCAGGGAACATGTGCCGTCGTTACACCTGACCTTGAGTGGCGGAAACTCGATCCAGTTTGTTGTCGTCTGGTTCTTCATCGCGCTCTGGACGCTCGTGGATCCGTCGTTTCACCAGCGGTGCTACGCGGCGAAATCGGGGCGTGTCGCGCGTAACGGCATTCTCTTCTCGATTCCGTTCTGGTTCGTTTTCGATGGCATCACAGCCACCGCGGGTCTGTATGCGCGGGCTGTCGTTCCCAATCTGACCCAGCCCGTCATGGCCTACCCGCTCCTTGCGGAGGCCACACTCCCGCCGGTCGCCAAGGGGATCTTCTATGTGGGCATGCTTGCGACGATCATGTCCACGCTGAACACGCTGGCCTTCGTCTCCGCGACCACGCTCGGGCGGGACATCGTCTGGCGCATGAGAGAGAAGGGGTCGCCCAGGAACGAGACATCGCTTACCCGCTGGGGACTGATTGTTGTCGGAGGGCTGTCCATTCTCCTGGCGCTGGTGATTCCTTCCGTGGTCAAGCTCTGGTACACCATCGGCACGGTGATCATCCCGGGGTTGCTGGTCCCTCTTGTCACAAGCTATTTCGAGCGGCTGAGGGTTGCAGCGAGATACGCTTTTGCTGCGATGCTGGGGGGATGGCTAACGGCGCTTCTCTGGCTTCTTTCGGGGTGGACACAGCAACTGGGATCATCGGAATTCTATCCCCTCGGGATCGAGCCGATGTACCCGGGACTGGGAGTTTCGCTGGTAGTGTGGCTGGCGGGGATGGGGGACATTCGACGAAGGAAGGGTCCCCTCTGAAAAAATGAAACCACCGATCAACACGGGGAAGCCCTGGAGATCGGTGGATGGGAATCCCGCCGGTCTGTCAGTTTAGCTTGATCTGGTACTGCTGGATCTTGGTGTAGAGGGTCTTCAGGCTGATCCCGAGGATCTTTGCCGCTTCGGCTTTGTTGCCGCGGAAGCTCCTCAGCACTCCTTCGATGTGCATCCGCTCGATTTCCTTCAGGGGCAGAGCGGTGCCGATCTTCTCGTCGGTGTGGCTTCCAGAGGGGAGGGACATCGGCGTGTTCGGGAGGGAGAGGTCATGTGGCTCGATGATGCTGTTCCGGCAGAGGATCGCCGCGCGTTCGATGACATTTTCCAGTTCACGGATGTTGCCGGGCCAGTCGTAATCCATCAGCACCTCCATCGCCCGGGGGGAGACGGAGGGTTTGACCTTGGTCTTCATCCTGTTGTTAATGAACGAGGCGACGAGCAGAGGGATGTCGGGTTTGCGTTGGCGCAGGGGGGGTATCTCAATCGTGATGACGTTGAGCCGGTAGAGGAGATCCTCGCGGAACCGTCCTTCCCGCACTTCGTCCTTCAGATTCTTGTTCGTGGCTGAGAGGATCCTCACGTCGGCCGTGAGCGTGGTGTTGCCGCCGACCCTGCGGAATTCTCCGCTCTGGATGAAGCGAAGAATTTTCGGCTGCACGATCGGGCTGATGTCGCCAATCTCATCGAGAAAGAGGGTTCCCTTGTTGGCGATCTCGACGATTCCCTGCTTCATCGTGCGCGCATCGGTGAACGCCCCCTTCTCGTGGCCGAACAGCTCGCTTTCGATCAGCGTGTCCGGGATGGAGGCGCAGTTCAGCGTGACGAAAGGCTCGTCTTTGCGGCTGCTGTTCTGGTACACGAAGTTCGCAATGAGCTCTTTTCCGGTGCCGCTGGAGCCCTGGATAAGAACGGTGGATTCGGTGGGAGCGACCTTCGCGGCGATTTCAAGGACCTTGCGGAAAGGCTCGCACTCGCCGACCATCTGAAACGGTCCCTGCAGCCGGTCGAGGGCACCCTTCATCACGAGGTTTTCGATGAGGAGCTGGCGCCGCTCCAGTGCCCGCTGGATGGTTGCCAGGAGCTCGTCGGCCGTCGTCGGCTTGGTGATGTAATCGTAAGCGCCGACCTTCATGCATTCGACTGCGGTCTTCACATCAGCCATGCCGGTGAGCATGATGGCTTCGAGGCCGGGGACGTTCGAGCGGATGAACTTGAGGACTTCAAGCCCGTCCACCTTGGGCATTTTGACGTCGCACAGCACGACGTGATACAGGTTGTTCTGGATGGCGTTGATTGCCGCCACCCCGTCCACTGCTGTGTCGACTTTGTAGCCCATCCCGCTGAGAAGCGATGAAAGCATGTATCGAAATGCTTCCTCATCGTCGACAACGAGGATAGAGGCGTCCTTCTTGGTCATGGTCTCCGCAGGTTTGATGTGATATATAGAGAAAACCTCGTCGAAAGTCAATAATCGTTTGATTTTTAGCCCCCTTGTTGTTAGTTTACCCACCGCGAACTCCACTCACCATTGCATGAAACTCTCCGAACGCCTCATCCAGTCGATTCCGAAGGCCCTTCTCCATGATCACCTCGACGGGGGTCTCCGGTCCCGCACGATCATCGAACTGGCGCGCGACCAGCGGTATACTGCGCTCCCCACGGAAGACCCTGGTGACCTGGAAGAATGGTTCCACCGCGGTGCGCGGAGGGGAAGTCTTCCCCTGTACCTTGAAGGATTTACCCACACCTGTGGTGTCATGCAGACGGAGGAGGCCCTGGAGCGTGTGGCCTATGAAATGATGGAAGACATGGCTCGCGACGGGGTGGTCTATGTGGAAACCCGGTTCGCCCCTGTGTTCCATACCGACAAAGGATTGCACTGGGACGAAGTGGTCAATGCCGTGTTGCGGGGGCTGGAGCGAGGAAAGAAGGAATTCGGCGTCGAATACGGGCTCATCATCTGCGCCATGCGGAACATGAAGCTTTCCGAGGAGATGGCGGAGCTTGCTGTCGACTTCCGCGAGCGCGGCGTGGTTGGATTCGACCTTGCTGGCGAGGAGGGAGGATTCCCCCCGAAGAAGCACGTCGATGCGTTTCACTACATCCAGCGGGAGAATTTCAATATCACCGTCCACGCCGGTGAAGCGTTCGGCAAGGAGAGCATCTGGCAGGCCATTCAGTGGTGCGGAGCCCACCGCGTCGGCCACGCAGTGCGGCTCATCGAGGATATCGGCCTCGATCGGCACGATCGTACGAAGATCGTCAAGATGGGATACCTTGCCCAGTACGTCCTCGACAAACGCATACCGCTCGAAATCTGCCTTACGTCCAACGTCGATACGGGGGCAGTAAAAAGCCTTGAAGAACATCCGTTCTTCCTCTACTATCGTTACAAGTTCCGTGTGACGCTGAATACCGATGATCGGCTCATGAGCGACACGACGATGACGAAGGAATTCCGGATCGCACACCAGATATTCAAGCTCGGTCTTGACGACCTGGAGAAGCTGACCATCAATGCGATGAAGAGCGCTTTCATTCCGTATAACCGACGCATCAAGCTGATTTACGACGTAATCAAGCCCGGGTATGCAAAAGCGCGTGCATCCCCGAAAAAGCGGATACGGTCGCGCACCTCATGAATCTTTATCTTGTCCGTCACGCCGAGGCCGCGGCTCTCGGAGGCACCATTCACCGGGATGCCGACCGTCCGCTGACGAAACGCGGCGCAGAGGATTCCAAGCTGGTGGGCAGAGTGCTGGCGCATCTCGACCCCGGGGTTACGATCATCCTGACCAGCCCCTTGCGGCGCGCGCGCCAGACCGGTGAGAATATTGCCACCGCGTTCAACGGGCATGTTGCTCCCCGGGCAACGGAGAGCCTTGCGCCGGGATTTCGCGTAAGAGCGCTCCTGGAAGAGCTTAGGGCTGTGGGACATCCATCGGGACTCGTTATGGTCGGGCACCAGCCTGACCTGAGCATGGCGATCGGGCATCTCATCGACGGTCAGGCCCACGTGGCTGTTGGCATGCCGCCCGGAGCGGTGGCGCTCATCAGGATGAGCGGTGGTGGCCCGGCCGCAGAAGTGCATCTGCAGTGGCTGCTGACGCCGGAGATTCTCAGGAGTCTCGTCCTTCAAGTGTAAGGTCCGCTCGCAGCGGGAAATCCGTTCCGGAAGCACGGAGACTAACGACCAGGGAAACGTGCCATGAATCTCACCGCTGTCCGCATCGAGAAACCCGAGGAGATCAATTTCATCCTCGGCCACTCGCATTTCATTAAGACCGTTGAGGATCTGTACGAGGCAATCGTACAGACGAATCCGTCGATGAGATTCGGGATCGCCTTCTGCGAGGCCTCCGGGCCAACGTTGCTCCGGTTCGCCGGGAACGATGAGGCCATGATGGCTCTCGCAAAGAAGAACGGGATGGCGATCGCTGCGGGTCACAGCTTCATTGTCTTTATGGACAAGGGTTTTCCCGTCAATATCCTCAACACCATCAAGAGCGTGTCGGAAGTCTGCCGCGTCTTCTGCGCCACGGCGAATCCCACCGAGGTCATCATTGCGGAGACCGACCAGGGACGTGCGATCCTTGGCGTGGTAGACGGATTTGCCACCAAGGGGGTTGAGACGGACGCGGATATCGCGAAGAGAAAACAGTTTCTGAGAACCATCGGGTACAAACTCTGATGTCGACCGGCGGATCACCGGACGATTGCCGGTGGCCCCACCGGCAGGGAGAGGTACTCTGTACGATACAACCCATATCGATCACTCCACTAAAGGAGAAGCAACCATGAAGACCTCTGCGAAGTTGTTCCTCTCAACGATCGCCCTGCTTCTTGCCGTGGTCGTCCTGACGTCGCCGGCGGATGCGCAGAAGAAGAAGAAGGATCAAGCTGCACCGCCAGCCCAGCAGCAGACCACCGAACAGGCGTCGGCCGCGGCTCCCCAGCCCGCCCCCAAGCCGTCCTCGTCGTTCAGGGACTATCTGATGCAGTACCAGGGGATGCCGACGAACCTGGGAAAACTGGTCAAGATCGGAGGGGATTATTTCGTCGTCGAGGATGAAGGCATCCAATCGGCCCACCGGATTGACGTCATCCACACGCTCAAGCTCCTGAAAGCCGAAGAGGGGGAGCCGGCAAGGCTGGAGATCAAGCTGTTGTCGCGCGACTGAGCGGCGTTCCGGCGCGGGTGAGCGGTCCGATGTTCATGCGCAGAACTTCGAAGAAAGGACTCCCATGAAGAGACTGTCCTGCACTCTCGTTGCGGTCGTCATGGTTCTCTCCGGGTGCCGTCCGAGCGAGGACGACCTCCGACACATCGTCAGGGAAGAGATGAGTCGGGGGATGGAGAAGAGAATCATAAAGCCTGTGAATGTCATCGGGCCATACAGCCCGGCCGTGAAAGTGGGGAATTTCCTCTTTGTGTCGGGACAGATCGCGCTAGACCCGGAATCCGGCGCGCTCAAAACAGACAACATCGAGGTCGAGACGCAGCAGGTTCTCGACAACCTCCGGCGCGTCCTGACCGCTGCCGGGTATGACTCCTCCCACGTTGTCAGCGCAACGGTCTACCTGAAGAACATGAATGACTACCAGAGGATGAACGCGGTCTACGGAGGGTATTTCCAGGAAGGAAATTATCCCGCGCGCGTTGCTGTCCAGGTGGGCGACCTGCCGAAGCGGGCAAACATCGAGATTTCAGCCATTGCATGGAAGCCCTGAGGGAAACTGCCTTGACGATGCGCGTGGGACCCTGTACGCTGAAGCATAGTCTCCTCGTAGCGGTGTTTCTGTGTTCTCTGGGCGGAACGCTCTCGCAAGCGCCGGGGCAGCAGCCCGACTCCGTGCTGCAAGGACGGGCGGTGCGGCTGGCCCGCGCGTCTCGCATTGTCGATACCCATATCGACCTGCCATATCGTCTGCACCACAAGAAGAACTTCGATGTATCGGTGCGCACCGCGGATGGCGACTTCGATTACATACGGGCGCGGGAAGGGGGGCTGGCCGCGGGGTTCATGTCGATCTATGTCGCCTCTGAACTGGAAGGGACCGGAAAGGCCGGGCCGGAAGCGGAGAGTCTGATTGAACTGGTCCGAAGAATTGCTGCGCGCTGGCCGGACAAATTCACTGTCGTCACCTCCGCGGCCGATGTTATCCGTGAGGCCGGTTCGGCAAAGGTCTTCCTGGCCATGGGAATGGAAAATGGGTCGCCGATCGAGGGGAAGTTGGAAAACCTCCGCTTTTTCTACGACCTGGGGGTACGGTACATAACCCTGACTCACGCGAAGAGCAACCATATCTGCGATTCATCGTATGATCCGGATCGGAAATGGAACGGACTCAGTCCATTCGGAAGAGAAGTGGTTCTGGAGATGAACCGGCTCGGAATCATGGTGGACGTTTCTCATGTGACGGACAGTACCTTCTTTCAGGTCGTGAGGTTGTCTCGAGCGCCGGTCATCGCCTCCCATTCGTCGTGCCGGACCTTTACGCCGGGTTTCGAGCGGAACATGAGCGATGACATGATACGGGAACTGGCAGCACGGGGAGGCGTCATCCAGATCAACTTCGGGTCGTCGTTCATCAATGAACGGTTCCGGAAGGAAGACGACCGGGAGACGAAGGAGCTTGATGAGCACCTGAAACGGCATCGGCTGAAGCCCGAGGGAAAAGAGGCAAAGGCCTACACGAGGGATTACCGCCATTCGCACCCGAAGAATTTTCCCGGTGTTGCCGAAGTGGCGGCGCATATCGACCACGTCGTGAAGCTTGTGGGGGTCGATCACGTCGGTCTCGGATCGGATTTCGACGGTGTCGGCGACACCCTTCCGCTGGGGCTGAAAGACGTTTCCCAGTATCCCAACCTTCTCGCTGAACTGCTGAAGTTGGGATACTCCGACGAGGATATCAGGAAGGTCTGCTCAGGCAATATCCTCCGCGTCTGGTCGGCGGTGGAGAAAGCGGCCCGGCAACCGGGAGAACGTCAATGACGGACCTGTCGTCGGAAATGGCGACCATCAGAGCTCCCCGGGGAACGGCGCTCAGCTGCAAGGGGTGGATCCAGGAAGCCGCCATGCGGATGCTGATGAACAACCTAGATCCCGAGGTGGCGGAAAAGCCCGAAGAACTCATCGTGTATGGCGGGGTGGGAAAGGCCGCTCGAAACTGGGAGTGCTACCACGCCATTGTCCGCAGCCTCCGGGAACTGGAGAATGATGAAACGCTTCTCGTCCAGTCGGGAAAGCCCGTCGGGATTTTTCGTACGCACGAGAATGCGCCAAGAGTGCTGATTTCCAATGCCATGCTCGTGCCGAAATGGGCGACCTGGGACGAGTTCCGCCGGCTCGAGGGCCTCGGCCTGACAATGTACGGACAGATGACAGCAGGGAGCTGGATCTACATCGGGACGCAGGGAATTCTCCAGGGCACGTACGAGACCTTTGCGGCATGCGCTGAACGGTACTTCGGGGGATCGCTGGCAGGCAGGCTTCTCGTGACGGCAGGTCTCGGCGGCATGGGTGGGGCGCAGCCCCTTGCGGCAACGATGAACGGGGCGGCGTGCCTCGCGATCGAGGTCGACCGGTCACGCATCGAGAAGCGCTTGAAAACCGGGTACGTGGATGAGATGGCCGAGACGCTGGACGAAGCGCTGCTCGTCGTGCAAACGGCAAAAGAGCTGAAGGAACCCCGGTCGGTGGCGCTGCTCGGCAACGCGGCTGAAGTCTTGCCGGAACTTCTCGCGCGAAACATCAGGGTGGACATACTCACCGACCAGACGTCGGCGCACGACACGCTGAACGGGTACGTCCCGGCACAGCTTCCGTATGAAGAGGCCCTCGCGCTACGATCGTCTGATCCGAAGCGGTATATCAGACTCGCCCAGGATTCGATCGTGGAGCACGTGAGGGCGATGCTCGGCCTGCAAGAAAAAGGGGCTGTGACCTTCGACTACGGGAACAACATCAGGGGTGAAGCTGCAGCGCATGGACTTGCGCAGGCGTTCGACATCCCTGGGTTTGTTCCGGAATACATCCGCCCGCTCTTCTGCGACGGGAAGGGTCCATTCCGGTGGGCCGCGCTCTCTGGCGATCCAGACGATATCTACCGGACCGACCGGGCGATTCTCGAAACGTTCCCCGAAAACACACCGCTCTGCCGCTGGATTGAAAAGGCACAGAAGCAAATTCACTTCCAGGGACTCCCGGCACGCATCTGCTGGCTCGGGTACGGTGAGCGCGCGAGGATGGGAAAGACGTTCAACGATCTGGTGGCCTGCGGCGAAGTTCGAGCGCCGATAGTCATCGGGCGGGATCACCTGGACTGCGGTTCAGTCGCATCGCCGAACCGTGAAACTGAAAAGATGATGGACGGGAGCGATGCCATCGCTGATTGGCCGATCCTCAACGCACTTCTTAACGCCACCGGCGGCGCGAGCTGGGTAAGTGTTCATCACGGCGGCGGGGTCGGCATTGGCCTTTCCATCCACGCAGGAATGGTGGTGGTTGCCGATGGCACAAAGGAGGCTGAGTTGCGGCTCCAACGTGTCCTGACGTACGACCCCGGAATGGGCATTGTCCGCCACGCGGATGCGGGGTATAAGCGTGCAATCGAAAACGCGCGCCGATGGGGAGTGAAGGTACCGCTACCCATAAACACCGGAGAGGGTTTCAGATCAGGACATTGAGTTGGATTCACCGAGCTGTTCAAGAGTTCTCGCACGCAGAAGGATCATTCACCACAGGAGGAGCACATGCACGGTTTCGGCCACGTTGCGATCCCCACCACCAACTTCAAGAAGGCGAAGAAGTTCTTCGGTACGGTCTTCGGCTGGACATTCAAGGACATGCCTGAGATGAACTATGTTCTGTTCCGGGCCGGCAATCCACCCAACGGCGGATTCTACGAAGTCAAGAAAATGCCGAAAAAGGGACAGGTCAGTGTCTTCATCGAAGTTGAGGATATTGACGCCAAGTTGAAGGAGATCAAGAGGGTGAAAGGCAAAGTCCTGGTGAAGAAATCGCCGGTCGGGGATATGGGATGGATTGCACAGTTTGTGACTCCCGACGGTTGTGCGCTCTCCCTGTGGCAGTCACTGCCGGCGCAACCTGAGGCGAAGGATTCCGCAGGTTCCTGAATTGATGAGAAGCCGGGTGGGGCTCGATCGTCGGGCCCCATTCCGTTTTGCCATGCATCGGATGACCGCGTTAGGAATGATCGGAATCTGTGCACAGTGTGCTCATGCCGAGCGAATCGTGAGCGGGAAAGGGAGCATATTCATGCTCTGTGGGCTGTCCAGAACCGACCCCCAATTTGCCAAGTATCCCAGGCTGCCGGTCCTTTCCTGTCCCGGGTACGTCGAAAGGGACCGGACGGGGGAGAAAAACGGCAGGACGGGAAATCCATGAACCCCCGGCTGTTTTCCGACGTACAACAGAAGGTGGAGAGGACCGCATTCGAATTCAAAAAGCGGGCTGAGGTCATCGCCCGCGAAATGGAACGCGGCGCCAGAGGAAGCGGCTTGAAAGGCATTGGCAACCGACTCAGTGACCCCCCTATGATTGATCCCGTCCGCTTCAAAAAGACTCTCGTCATTCTCCTCAAAGTCCTTGTCGTCGTCGAGCTTGTGAGCGCTTTTCTCGAAGGGGTGAACAATGCTCAGTGGGGACGATTTGGGTTTGACCTCATCCTGGCGGGATTGCTTTACATACTCTGGGAGCGCCTGGGCAACCTGCTCAGCGAACGGAAAGAGGAAGCGAAGCGGAAGATGGAAACAGCGTCCCAGGAAATCAGGCTCTGGGACGCGCTCCTGTTTTCCCTGCTCTGGAGTGATGAAATCTACAGTGACATACCCCAGGACCGCCGACGGATCATCGTGATTGCTTTCACGCTCATCGCGCTGGGGGTTGTTGCTGCCTTCATGAAGATCGGCACGGGCCTTATGCCTCTGGTGATAACCGGCGGGCTCGTTCTGGGTGCGGTCAACCTGCTGGTCTGGGTGGTCTCCCTGGAGCGAGGTGAGAAGCAGGCACTGCAGACGGAACTCCGCCTTGCGAATGAAGTGCAAACCTCACTCATGCCCAAGTCCCATCCTGATATTGAGGGATTCGATATTGCAGGACTCTCCGTTCCCGCCAAGGAAGTAGGGGGCGATTTCTTCAATTATACATGCTTTGGTCCCAAGGCTGACCGTCTCGGAATCTCCGTCTTCGACGTATCAGGCAAGGGAATGCAGGCCGCGATGTCGGCGGTCTTCACCAGTGGCGCTTTTGCCAGCGAATCGCGACAGTCTTCGTCACCCGCGGACATTCTGACGCACCTCAACGGGGCGGTGTTCTCCAATTCCCGCCGGGGCCAGTTCGTGGCGTTTCTGCTCGCCGTTCTCGACGGTCGGGAGAGAACCCTCACTTTTGCAAATGCCGGCCAGACGAAACCGCTGCTCCGCTCGGGCGACAGTGTCACGTGGCTGGATTCCATCGGCGTGCACTTCCCTCTGGGAATGAAAGAAGACAGCGGCTTTGAAGAACGGACCGTGCAGCTTGCGCGCGGCGACATTCTTGTGCTCCTCACTGACGGTTTCACCGACGCCATGAGCGCCGACAGGGAAATCTATGGTCTTGAACGGCTGCAGCACTTTTTTCAGCAGCCCGGGCTGGAACAGCGCACGGCAGAGGATCTGTTGCGGGCGATCCGAGCCGAAGTCCAGGTGTATGTCGGCCAGGCTCCCCAACACGATGACATGACCATGGTCGTGGTGAAAGTGACGTGATGCCGATTCGCACCGGGGTTCTTTTCTTCCTTCTTCTCCTTCCGATCTTTCTCGCCGCTCAGGAACACGGCGAGTTCCAGGTAGTTCTTGACGTCAGCTCTCTTTCGGCCGAGAAGACTATCGAGCTCTACCAGGGCCTCTCCGGCCGGCCCGATGATATCGCTCAACTCCGCGGGAGTCAGATCGCTGTGGCGACTACTGCCATGCTCGCGCAGCGCCGGCTGGAGCTTGCCGATCTGGAACGTGCGCTGGAGGCGGCGAAGTTCAACCAGAGTCTTGGCGACGACGTCTTCAGGATGAAAGACGCCCGGCAGAACGTGGCGGCGATCCGAGAGCTGTTCTTGGAACTGCAGAGGAGGAACTTCGCGCAGAAAGTCATCAGCACGGTGGAACAACTTTTTCCGGCCGGGTCGAAGGTGCGCGCGAGGCTCCCGATCTACATCGTGGCCTTTGGTCATCAGAACATCGATGCCTTTGTTCGGCGCGTCGTATGGCACGGCAACACGCCCGCCTTCGCAGGAGAAGGGGAAGGGGAGTTGACGATCGTGGTGAATCTGGCCAAGGCCGTGTACTACGGCCGATCCGTTGATGAACGGTTCGTCGGGTTGCTGAGCGTCGTCGCGCACGAGGTCTTCCATGCCGCCTTCGGGGCGTACAAAGATCAGTCGGCCGTTTGGCGCGCCCACTACGCAGGGCACGATTCGTATTTCGACCATCTACTGGATCTTGCACACAACGAGGGGATTGCATACTATCTGACGCTCATTCAGAGCTCACGGGGAAGGCTCCCGGCCGACTGGCAGGAGAAGGTCTCCGGGGCGTTGGCGACGTTCAATGCCTCGGCAGCGGAGCTGCTGTCGCCGACCGTGGCGCAGCGTCGGGCTTTCGATCTCCTCCGGATGGCCAACACCTCCGGCTACTGGGAGAATTTCGGAGCGATTACCGGGATGATCATCGCCCGACAGATCGACCAGACCCTTGGACGGGCCGCCCTGAGTGAAACTCTTGCCGCCGGCCCGGTCGATTTCTTCTCCAAGTATGCCGCGTTGATGCAACGAGACAACAGCATTCCGGCTCTTTCGCCCCTCATTCTCCAGGAGCTCTCTCGCCGCCGCCGATAACCGCGCATGCGGCTTGCGGATCCATCCCACTTTTCTTATCTTTTTGAACATTTCGAGCAGTACCCGAGCATCCACTCGTCTGATTCCAGCCTTTTGTGAATCTTTTCATAACCAACATTTCCCAGTTGGTGACCGTGGCCGCCCACGGGAAGCCAGTAAAAACCGGGCCCGGTATGAGGGATCTGGAAATACTCCGCGATGCGGCGGTTCTCTGTCGCGACGGGAAGATTGTATGGGCCGGTCCGAGGTTGGCATGGTCCGACGCGATTCCGGAAAACGTCCCGCAGCTCGATGCGCGAGGCGGTGTCGTCCTGCCGGGGTTCGTGGACTCCCATACACACATGATGTTCGCGGGGAGCAGGGCGTCGGAATTTGCGCTACGCGCTGAGGGAGCAACATACCAACAGATCGCCGACCAGGGGGGCGGCATCCTGAACACGGTCCGGAATGTCCGCGCTGCGACAAAAAGGGAATTGAAACGCAGCACCACTGCCTTTCTGACGGACATGATGAAGCACGGGACGACAACTGTGGAGATCAAAACGGGATATGGTCTGGAAATGGACTCCGAAATCAAGATGCTCGAAGCCATTCACGAGCTCCGAAATGAAGAAATCATGACGGTGGTCCCGACCTTCATCGGTGCACATGCCTTTCCCCCCGAATTCCGGAGCGACCCCGCGGCATATGTCTCCCTCGTGTGCGAGAAGATGATCCCCTACGCGGGAGGAAAGAAGCTAGCGTCTTTCTGTGACGTATTCTGCGAGCAGGGGTATTTCAGCATTGCTGACTCCGAACGAATCCTGACTGAGGGGAAACGCTGGGGGATGACGCCAAAGGTTCATGCGGACGAACTAACCCCCCTTGGAGGGGCCGAACTCGCTGCCAGGGTGGGAGCGGTCTCGGCCGACCATCTCGAGCATGTCACCGAGCGCGGCATTGTCGCACTCCGCGAAGGGGGAGTTGTCGCGGGTCTGCTCCCCGGGGTCTCATTCTTCCTGAATCACGGGTATGCTCCCGCACGCGCCCTGATCGACGCGGGCGTGGCGGTTGCGATCGCCAGTGATTTCAATCCAGGTTCCTGTATGTCTTTCTCGATGCCATTGATGATGACCATTGCCTGCACGCAGATGAGGATGACTCCCGAAGAGGCATTGACCGCCTCGACACTCAATGCCGCCGCCGCACTGGGAATGTCATCCACCATAGGAAGCATCGAAGCCGGCAAACAGGCTGACCTTCTCATTGCAGACGTCCCGGACTACCGCTTCCTGGCATACCATTTTGGAAAGAACCACATCCGGACAACGGTCAAGAACGGAACGATTCTGGAATTCTGAGAACCGGAGCCCTCATGCCGAAGATAGTGGAATGTGTCCCGAACTTCAGCGAAGGACGCGATATCAGAGTCATCAACGCAATAGCCGGAGCGGTCAACGCCGTGTCTGGAGTCAAGTTCATCAGCGCGGAGCCGGACAAGGACTACAACCGGACGGTGGTGACCTTTGTCGGAGACCCGGCTGCGGTGGTGGAGGCGGCATTCGGTGCGACGAGAAAGGCGGCGGAGCTGATCGACATGACGCAGCACCAGGGAGGGCATCCGCGCATCGGTGCGGCCGACGTTGTTCCGTTTGTTCCCGTCTCGGGCGTCCGCATAGAGGACTGTGTTGTGCTTGCGCAGGAATTCGGCAGGCGGGTGGGTGAGGAGCTCGGGATCCCGGTCTACCTGTATGAAGCCGCCGCGTCCCGACCGGAGCGGAGGAATCTTGCCGCAATCAGAAAGGGAGAATATGAGGGGCTGGCCGAAAAGCTGAAGGATCCGGAGTGGCAGCCCGATTTCGGCCCATCAGTCTTCAACCCGAAATCCGGTGCGACGGTTACCGGTGCCCGGATGTTTCTCATCGCCTACAACGTGAACCTCAAGACGGTTGATGTGAAGGTGGCGAACGAAATCGCCCTGCGCATCAGGGAGAGCGGGAGAGTGAAAAAGGACGGTCGGGGTAACCCTGTCCTGGATGCGAACGGGAACAAGGTCACCGTTCCCGGGACATTGAAGGCGGTCAAAGCGATGGGTGTTCTTCTGGAAGCACACGCCATCGCTCAGGTTTCCATTAACCTGGTCGACTTCTATATCACGCCGCCGCACGTGGCGTTTGAGGAGGTCAGAAGACAGGCGGCATCATTGGGGGTGGAGGCGACCGGAAGTGAGATCGTCGGGCTGACCCCCCGGGAAGCATTGCTGATGGCGGGGCGCCACTATGCCCCGGGGACGGTATCGGAAGACGAACTCGTGACCATCGCCGTGGAAAAACTCGGCCTGAGCCAGCTGGAGCAGTTCGACAGAACCAGAAAGATCATCGAATCCCAACTCTGAAGGAGCAGTATGCCAACGAAGACCACAGTGAAGGCTTTTCTTGATGAACTAGCGTCCTCTTCCCCCGCGCCGGGCGGAGGAAGTGTTGCGGCGCTGGCCGGCGCGCTTGGGGCCGCGCTGACCTCAATGGTGTGTCATCTGACCATGGGCAAGAAGAAATATGCCGATGTCGAGGGCGACATGAAGAAGATCCTCGTCCAGTCGGAGGATCTGCGTACGCGGTTTGCCGCTCTGGTAGATACGGATACAGCGGCGTTCAACAAAGTGATGGAAGCCTACGGACTGCCGAAGGAGACGGAGCCCCAGAAGGCGCTCCGCGCAGCGGCGATTCGCGAAGCGACGAAAGAGGCCGCCATGGTTCCACTGGAGGTGATGAAGCACTGCATCGATGCGCTTGCGCTGGCGCAAATCGTGGCTGCGAAGGGTAATGCGAACTCGGTGAGCGATGCCGGCGTCAGCGCCCTCATGCTGAACGCGGCATGTGAGGGGGCCGCCCTCAATGTACGGATCAATCTCAACGCGCTGGCTGATTCAGATTTCGTCGGTTGGAAGAGGGACGAAGTGGAATCCCTCCTGAAAACCAGCCGGATGATGCTGGAGGAAGCGCAGTCCCTCGTCGCCTCACGCCTCGCCCAGAGCTAGAGCCACGGAGATGGTTGCTGCCGTCTCGGCCCGCAGCCTCCTCGGCCCGAGACTCACGGGGATGAACCCGGCTGAGGCGGCCTGCTGAATCTCCTCCTCTGAAAATCCTCCCTCTGGCCCTATGCAGATCTGCATGGCCATCATTGCTGTTCCAGCCACATCCCGCAAATGCGGACGCTCGGTTTTCTCGTGGGGGATGACCCGGAGAAGGTCGCTCCCCGGTTTTTGAAGGAAATCCCGGTACGGGACTAGCGGACGCACCTCGGGCAAGAGGCAGCGACCTGACTGCTTCATTGCGGCGAGGGCGATCTTCTGCCACCGTTCGATTCTGGCGTGCCGGGGAATTGTCCGCTCAGTGATCAAAGGGATGAAGCCCGCCGCTCCGAGTTCCGTCGCCTTTTCCACAAGGTAATCGAAAGCAGCACTGCTCTTCAAGAGGGCGGCCGCAACGAATACATCACGTGCCGGCTCGTTCAACCGGACGTGCCGCGCGCTGATGGCGCACTGTGCGCTCCTGCGGGTGATCTCCTCGATCCTGACGTCGTATGCCGTCCCGCGGCCGTCAACGACTCGAATCGTGTCGCCGGGAGTCTTGCGCATCACGTGCGTCAGATGGACGAACTCTTCGTCCACGATGGTCAACGCGGTTGGCCCGATCAACTCCGGGGGTGTGTAGAAGTATTCCATGGGAATCGGGAGGACCGACCGCGGGTCAGAACGATCCGCGGAAGTCCAGAATGAGTTGTCCTTTGTGGTCCTGGTTGAAGGCGTATTCCACTCTGGTGACGACCCCGTAGGGGAGAAGGAAATGAACACCGCCGCCGTAGCCCGAGCGGAAGGAGCTCAGTTGCACGACGTCGCCCCTGTACCACGCAACACCGGTATCGGTGAAAAGGACGAGAGACACGCCGAACCTCCAGATGGTAAATTCTTCCGGGATTGGCAGTCCCGTCACCTGGATTGTCCTCGGTGGCAGAAGGGCGTAACGGAGCTCGATGCTGCCGCCGAGCAGGTTCTCCCCTTCGAAAATGGTCCGAAAGTATCCCCGGATTTTCTCACCGTACCCGAAATACACGTGATTATAGGTCGGCACTTCGCCGCCGGAAACTGCGCTCCCAACAGCGCGTCCGGCCAGGGTGAGGTCGAACGGAAGGGGGAGAAATTTCCGAAAATCGGCGGCGTAGCGGATGAAATCTACGGCTGAATGTGTGAAACCGTACTTGGTCAGAGAGAGAGAGGCGTAGAACCCCCGCCTGGCATACTCCCCGAGGTCACGTGAGTCATACAGGTAGTTCAACGTTCCATACGCGAAGTCGTCTCGTCCGTCCGTATCGAGAGTTCGGCCTGGCTGGTATTCGGACACGCTGACGATCTGATAGCCGAGCGTGATGCCGGCCGTTTCGTATAGGCTGAAGCGCTTTCCGAATGTTGCGGCGGCGTTGAAGTGGTGCTCATCAAAGTCGCCCGTGAGCGCCGCCTGTTCCTCGCTCTTGTTTCGCACGCGGCTGTACGAGAGGTTCCCCGATAGGTAGAACTGGTTTTCCCTGTCGATCAAAGGGTCGAGGAAGGAAAGGCTCAGCGAGGGATCGTATCCCAGGGTGAGGGAGGCGAACAGCTTCTGGTTCCGTCCCCCCACATTGTTGTGCAGGAACCCCGCCCCGAAATAGATTTTCCGGGGGTCTCCGTACCGGAATCCGAAAATGGGAAGGGGGATCAGATACCAGCGCTCCCGCACCGCGACATACAGGAAGTGGGTCGTTCCCAACGAGTCGTAGTACATATCAACGCGCGTGAAGAGACCGAGGTTGTAGATCCGGTTCCTGTCGAACTCCACTGCCTCGAACGTCGCCTGCATACCGGGCTTCAGCGTCATCTCGTTCAAGATGACGTAGTTCCTGGTCTTCTCATTCCCTTCGATGATCACGGTGTCTATGATTCCCAGCGGCTCGTCCATGCTGCGCACCAGTACCGATTCCTGGGCTGGGGATACCGAGAACGCGGAGACCAGAAGAAAGAGCAACGGTGGTAGCGAAGGGGCTTTCATCGGAGCAATCGCCGGTGTTCGACCATGATACAGCGGTTCGGCACGACGCGGAGACCGGCAGCCGAGGCGCGGGCGGCCGCGGGGAGGTGCGTGGCACCGAATTGCATCCAGATCGCACCAGCCCGGCAGCGGATGGCGGCATCCACAATCTCCGGCACGTGCTCTGCGCGGCGGAAGATGTCGACGATGTCTACCTCATGCCCGATGCTGTCCAGGTCGGGGAAGGCCGGGATGCCGATGACTTCCCGGATAGTGGGATTCACCGGGACAATGGTAAAGCCCTGCTCGTGCAAGTACAGGCCGATCTGATAGCTGTCCCGGTACGGTTTGTCGGACATTCCGACGACCGCGATGGTGTGTGCGTTGCGGAGCAGCGTGCGGATCTCCTGATCGGACTCAAGTGTGGGCATCGGAGGCGAGGTTTTCCAGGGCCTGGCTGGCGGCGGCCTGTTCTGCTTCCTTCTTGTTCTTGCCCGACCCTGATCCCCGGCGGACATTGTTCAGGAGGACATCGACGGTGAAGGTCCTGTCATGATCCGGGCCTACTTCACGTACGATCATGTAGCGGGGAATGCCAAGGCCGTGGGACTGGGAATACTCCAGTAACAGGCTTTTGTAGTTTTCGTCCTCGGTGATGACTGAACCGCGCTTCATGGCACCGAGGACCTGGCGTTCCACGAAGGTGCGTGCGGCGTCAAACCCTCCGTCCACGTAGATTGCTGCAATGACCGCTTCAAACGTGTCGGCCGTAATGGTTTCATGACCCTTGTCAAGAGACTGGGCGGCGCTCGGGCTCATCAGGATGAATTCCGAAAGCCCGAAATCCTTTGCGTAGGCTGCCAGGGCCTTTTTGTTGACCAGGCGCGAGCGCATTTTGGTGAGATCGCCTTCTTCGGCTCGCGGATGCTTCTTGTAGAGGTATTCGCCGACGATCAGGTTGAGGACTGAATCGCCGAGGAATTCAAGGCGTTCGTTGGAGCGCAGGGAGTGGTGTGATCGCTGGTGGTACGAGCGGTGCTGGAGGGCCTGGGTGAAGACTTCCCGGTTGCGGATGTGGTAGCGGAGCTTCTTCTCGAAAGCATTCAGCTTTTCAAGTGGGAGGCCTCGCACCGCTGCGGTTTCCCGGCGGGGCTCCCTTCGGAGACGCCGGAGCGCGGAGCCAAAGAGTCTGGTTGTCCAGGACATGCTCCGGTCAATGGTCGGTGTTTTTCTTCATCAGCAGGGTCGCATTATGTCCGCCGAAACCGAAGGTGTTGCTGATCGCGTACCGGACGATTCTCTTCGCGGCGACATTCGGTGTGTAGTTCAAGTCGCACTGTGGGTCCGGGAACTCGTAGTTGATGGTCGGGGGAATAAGATCCTCCTTGCAGGCGAGAATTGCTGCGATCGCCTCAACGGCACCGGCGGCGCCGAGGAGGTGGCCGGTCATCGATTTTGTAGAGCTGATGTTCATCTTGGCCGCATGCTCGCCGAAGACCGTCTTGATGGCCTGCGTTTCACTGATGTCTCCGAGAGGGGTCGAAGTACCGTGCACATTCACGTAGTCGACCTCCTCCGGGCCGATCCCTGCATCCTTCAGGGCGCGCCGCATCGAGCGGACGGCGCCCTCGCCGCCATCGGGCGGGGCCGTCAAGTGGTGGGCGTCGGCGGTAAAACCGATCCCGACGATTTCACAATAGATCTTGGCGCCGCGTTTTTTCGCATGGCTGTACTCCTCCAGCACAAGGGCGCCCGCGCCTTCGCCCATCACAAATCCGTCGCGCTGGAGATCGAACGGGCGGCTGGCCTTTTCGGGGGCATCATTACGTGTGGAGAGTGCCCTCATGGAATTGAATCCGCCCAGACCCATCGGGGTGATAGGTGCCTCCGAGCCGCCGCAGACCATCACGTCCGCGTCACCGTACTGGACAATCCGAAATGCGTCCCCAATGGCATGCGAGGCTGTTGCACAGGCGGAGACCGTGGCGTAGTTCGGACCTTTCAGTCCATGCTTGATGGAAATGTTGCCGCACGCGATGTCCGGAATGAGCATGGGAATGAAGAACGGACTAATGCGCCGGGGGCCACCCTGCATGTAGGCCGTAAACTGTGTGTCGTACGTTGTCATGCCGCCGATTCCCGAACCATAGACCACGCCTGCCCTGTCAGGATCCATATCTTTCATCGAGATCCCCGAATCCGCAATTGCCTGATCTGCGGAGATCATCGCGTACTGGGAAAACGGATCCATACGTTGGACGGACTTCCGGTCGAGAAAATCCGATACCCTGAAATCCTTCAGTTCGCAGGCAAAATGCGTGTCATAAGCGGCGGCGTCGAAATGCGTGATTCCCGCGGCCCCGCTCCTGCCGGCGATCAAACTGTCCCAGAAATCCCGGGGATTGAGCCCGATAGGCGTGAGGGCACCCATGCCTGTGACGACAACTCTACGCTTGCCATTCATGATCGTTCCACGTTGGGTGGTCGAGAAAGAACCCACCGGCCTTGTGCCGGCGGGCTCCAGCGCGGTGGGTCCGCAGGAACCGCTTAGGCGGATTTCCCCGAGATGTACTTGATTGCGTCACCGACGGTGCCGATCTTCTCGGCATCCTCGTCTGGGATCTGGAGGTTAAATGCTTTTTCGAACTCCATCACGAGCTCGACGGTATCCAGCGAGTCGGCGCCAAGATCGTTGGTAAAGGAAGCTTCCGGGGTGACCTGGCCTTCATCAACACCAAGCTTATTGATGATGATTTCCTTGACTTTTGCTGAAATGTCTGCCATGACGCTGACCTCCTGTGAATGTGAAGATGATTGATGAATGAATGAGCCTGAACACTCTTCCTGTCACATCGTCATTCCGCCGTCTACGGCGATGACCTGGCCGGTTACGTAATCGGCGTCAGGTGACGCTAGAAATCTTACTACGCCCGCGATCTCCTCGGGTCTCGCGGTTCTCTTCAAGGGAATCATATCGGTCAAGGACTTCTTTTGTTCCGGGTTCAGGGCGGATGTCATATCCGTTTCCACGAAACCCGGTGCGACCGCATTCACTTGAATATTACGAGAACCGAGCTCTTTTGCAATAGATTTTGTGAATCCGATGATCCCCGCCTTAGAGGCGGCATAGTTGGCCTGCCCGGCATTTCCCGTGATACCGACCACCGACGTAATATTGATCATTTTTCCGGCCTTTTGTCCCATCATCTGCCGGCAGGCCGCCTTGGTGAAATTGAAGACGCTTTTCAGGTTGTTGGCGATCACGCGGTCCCAGTCTTCTTCGCCCATGCGCATGAGGAGCCCGTCTTTTGTGATTCCTGCATTGTTCACCAGGATATCCAGCCGGCCGAATTCCCTGACGACCGACTCGACAACCCGTATCGCATCAGCGTGGGATGCGGCGTCGGACTGGTACGCGGCTGCCTTTCGGCCGGTGGTGTGCAAGCCGCGGATAATTTCGTCTGCGGCAGCGCCGGAACTCTTGTACGTAAACGCCACGGTCGCTCCTGCGTCGGCCAGCGCGTGCACGATGGCTTTTCCGATTCCCCGGCCTCCGCCGGTGACGAGCGCTACCTTGCCTTCCAGGCTGTTCATGGGCGAACTCCCTGCTGTGATTCCTGGTACCATTGTTCGTAATGCTCCCGCATCATCCGGAAGCCGTCCTCCCCCAGAAGGTGCACAAGCTCTTCGCGGCAGGCCTCGAACACGGGAATCCGGAACACCGTGTCAACCGTACAGCACAACTGCTCGCTCTGCAGCATCGTGTCGAAGCCGACAACGTTGTTCGAGACTTCAATGGGGTAGAGAATGCAGTACAGCGGCTTCAACGCCCACTTATGCATTCCTTCAGCGGTTGCTGCGACCTGCAGCGAGCACCGGCCGGCATTATCCAGGAAAGCGCACTTGTTGTTGATCTCGGCAGTCCCAATGCACCTGCCCGAGACGAAGTCAGCATCGATACGCTCTTCGGCGTCAAACCAGCGGCGGTCATCAGTGGTCTGCGTTCCATCCATATATTTCTTGATGATGTCTTTATGAGCGAGGATGCGGTCCCGGTCGCGAACGTCGGCCCACACACCGCCTTCGCAACACGTAGACGAGCAGGAGCAAGGGCCGCCCCCTTCGGGATAGCCGGTCGTGAAGAGACCGCTCCCGATGGTGAACTGCTTGATGCGAAGCGGTGCAGGCTGTGGTTCCATGGATTCTACCGTTGTTTACACGATGTCGCTGTATTTGTCGATTCCTCCCGAGCGGACTCCCTCGGAGGTTCTCTTGACAAGACCCTGGAGCACTTTGCCCGGGCCTATCTCCATGAAATCCGTCGCGCCGTCGCGGACCATATTCTTTACTGTTTGCTCCCATCGGACGGGGCTTGTGAGCTGGCGGTAGAGCAGGTCGCGGATGTCCGCAGCACGGGTGACCGGTTCCGCGGTGACGTTGGCATAGAGGGGAATGGCGGCGTCCCGGATTCCGGTCCGGTCGAGCCCCTGCTTCAGTCCGTTCCGTGCACTCTCCATGAGGGGAGAGTGAAAAGCGCCGCTGACCACAAGCTCTTTCACAAGCTTTGCGCCGCGCTGCCGCGCGATCTCCATGGCCTTGCGCACGCCGTCGACGGAGCCGGAAATCACGATCTGCCCCGGAGAGTTGAAGTTGGCGGGCTGCACGATGCCCGTCGCGGCTGCTTCGCTGCAGAGATCTTCCACCGTCTCAGGCGTCAGGCCTACAACGGCAGCCATGGTCCCCTCGCGTTCGATTCCTGCCCGTTGCATAAGCTCCCCGCGAAGCCTGACAAGTGTGAGTGCGTCGTCGAATCCGATGGCGCCGGCGACGACGAGCGCAGAGTACTCACCCAGAGAGTGCCCGGCGACCATGTCCGGCCGGATCGAGCGGAGCTTCCGTGCCACTACGATACTGTGCAGAAAAATGGCCGGTTGGGTGTTCTGCGTCTGCCGGAGTTCATCGTCGGGACCGGTGAAGCAAATCCTGCTCAGAGGGACGCCGAGAAGTGTGTCCGCGTGGTCCACGAGAGCTTTCGATTCGGAATCGGCATCGTAGAAATCCTTTGCCATGCCGACGTACTGGGATCCCTGGCCCGGGAAGACGAATGCGGTCGTTGCCATATCAGGCCTGCGGCGCGTCTTTGACGGACCAGCGCATCAGAATCGATGCCCATGTGTACCCGGCACCGAAGCTGGCCATCACCAGGACTTGTCCTCGCCTGAGTTTCCCGGTCTGCCACCACTCGGAGAGGCAGAGCGGGATCGTGGCGGCGGTGGTGTTGCCATAGCGATCGATGTTGATCATCACCTTGGACCGGTCGAGGCCCATCCGTTCGGCGGTTGCGTCGATGATGCGGAGGTTTGCCTGGTGTGGCACGAGCCAGTCGACATCATGGCCCGACATGTGGTTCCGCTCGATGATTTCCGCAGAAACATCGGCCATCTTGACGACCGCGACCTTGAAGACGGATTTGCCGTCCTGATAGATGAAGTGCTGTTTCTTGTCGACAGTTTCGTGTGTCGCCGGGTTCAGGCTGCCGCCGGCACGCATGTACAGGGCGTCCTGGCCGGCCCCGTCGCAACGGACGATATGGTCGAGGATGCCGAATTGATCCTCGTCCGAGGGTTCCAGCAACACGGCGGCAGCGGCGTCGCCAAAGAGGACACAGGTATTGCGATCAGAATAATCGGTGATCGCGCTCATCTTGTCCGTTCCGACGACGACCACTTTCCGGTGTGTGCCGTTCTCAATGAACTGTGCAGCAGTCACGAGCGCGAACGGGAATCCCGAACATGCTCCGGAAAGGTCGAAGCCCCACGCGTTTTTCGCGCCAATCTTCTCCTGGACGAGACAGGCCGTAGAGGGGAAGAACATGTCCGGTGTCACCGTCGCCACGATGATCAGCTCAATCTCTTCGACAGATAGTCCGCGGTTCTTCAGGAGTGCCGCAATGGCGCCGGCGGCCATGTCGGAGCTCGCACCGACTGTCATAATCCGGCGCTCCGAAATCCCGGTGCGTGTGCGGATCCATTCGTCATTGGTGTCGATCATTTTCTCAAGGTCTGCATTAGAGAGGATTCTCTCCGGTGCGAAGTGACCCACCGCCGTAATCGTTGCGCGCCGTTTACCCATGATGCTGTCCCAGTGTCTCTTGAATTCTTCCGTTCACATTTTTGAGCACCATTTCCTCAGCGCGGAAGATCATGTTTTTGATAGCCTTCGGGGTTGATCCCCCGTGGCCGATGATTGAAACCCCGTTGACCCCCAGGAGGGGGACGCCGCCGTGTTCCTGGTAATCCAGCTCCTTCATGACGGTGCGCAGGCCCTTCCGGGCGACCAGGGCGACCAGTTTGTTGATGGTGCTTGCGGCGGCGAAACGGAGGAACTTCTCCCTGAAGAATCCGGGAATGCTCTCGCCGAATTTCAGCAGGATGTTCCCCACAAAACCGTCACACACCACGACGTCGACCACCCCCCGGAGAATGTCCCGTCCCTCGACGTTGCCGACGAAATTCAGCCTGCTGTTCTTGAGGAGAGAGAACGACTCGACCACGATTTCGTTCCCCTTCGCGTCTTCCTCGCCGACATTGAGCAGTCCCACGCGGGGATTCGATACGCCGGCGATGGACGACATGTAGATGGATCCCATGACGGCAAACTCAAAGAAATGTCGCGGCTTGCAGTCCACGTTTGCGCCGGCGTCGACCAGGAAGCAGGGGGACTGGGCCGTTGGGACCAACGCCCCGATGGTCGGGCGCCCGACCCCTTCGATCCTGCCGAGGATGAGCGTGGATGCCGACATGACCGCACCGGTGTTTCCTGCGCTTACGAACGCCTGCGCCTTCCCTTCCCGGTGCATACCAAGCCCGACGGCGATCGAGGAGTTCTTCTTGCTTCGGAGCGCGGCGGTGGGGGAATCCTCCATGGTGATGACTTCCGCGGCATTCACCATCGTGATCCGGTCGCCGGGAATTTTCTTTCCCTGGTCGGTCAGTCTTCGCAGCTCTGCCTCAATGCTGTCGGTCTGACCGACCAGGATGACGGAGAAGCGGCCGGGCGCCTCGCGAACAGCGTCGACGGTTCCTTCGACGACATGAGCAGGAGCAAAGTCCCCGCCCATGGCATCGACTGCGATTGCGATATGCGTAGTATGGGGGTTCAAGCGGTTGTGGATCCGGCGACGTTAGTCTTTGGATTCCATGTCCGGGACGGATCGCTGCCACCACGCCCCGGAAGCCGTCCGGGCCGCGGGAGCCCGCGGCCGGAGGGATGGACCGGAACGACGATGGTCAGGATGCTTTCGGGACCATGATTGACCGCCCGTTGTAATAGCCACAGTTCGGGCAGGCGCGGTGAGGGAGCTTCTGTGTATGGCAGTTGGGGCACTCGGCCACCGATGCTGCAGTCGCTTTGTAGTGTGTGCGACGCTTGCGGCCCCGCGTCTTGGAGTGTCGTCGTTTTGGATTTGGCATGTGTTTGCAGCTCCTTCCGTCCTGAAATCGTTAAGATCTTGTTCCGTCCCTCAAAGCCCGGAGTTTTTCCCATCGCGAATCGGTCAGCTCGTCCCTGCAGTCACACGGCTCGATATTCCAGTTCTTGCCGCAATGGGGGCAGAGTCCTTTGCACGTGTCGCTGCAGAGCCGCTTCAGCGGGACCGAAAGTAGTACGGTCTGGCGGACGTCCTCAGCAATATCGATGACGTTCAGGCTTGGTGAAACCACCTGGACTTCTGCCGGATCAAACCTGTCGGTTTCGGCGGTGTCCCACACGTAGTACATGTGGTAGCCTGAGGAGATCTCGCGGGCGAACTCCGCCGTGCAACGGTCGCACGAAAACCTCCCCGTGGAGCGGACGGCGGCGGTAAGGTAGATCTGGCCCCCGGCCTTGTCGAGACGTGCTTCCACGATGACCTGGTGCGTAAAGTCTTCCCCCAGCGCGAGTTCTGAGCTCTCCGCCTCGAAGGCATAGGTGTGAATCCCGTCCGAAAGGCTTCCCACCTGGATTTTCATCGTTGCCGTTTCGTGCTGTGCGGCCATGGGTAAGAACGCTCAAAAGGGGAGCGAAAGCCCCCCGTTTCCGACATTTACGGAAAAATCAGATAAATATAGGGATAAAAGCAAAGAGAGTCAAGCTCGTCCGCCCTCCCAGCAACCACCCTCAACACAGGCGGCTCAGACGCGTTGCGAAAACCCCATTCCGTGCCGTAAGCGATTCGGTCCTTGCCGGTTCTCACTCGTGTACGAAAGGTGAACGGGGATTCTCGGTCAAACCTCTCGGAGGACGTTTCCGGGGAAAGAACGGAGGCTGGAAGGGGGCGTGAAAGCGTCCCCATCGTGACGGGCGTTCGTTCCATTCCTGCTGTAGACCTGATAGGAAAATCGTAGCGAAGGAGTTATGCCTGTTTCACTGGCTCCGCCTGTTCGAGGAGGTGGGCTTGGACATGCTCTACCGTTTCGGCGAGCGCTTCCCGGAATTTTTCAAAGTCTTCCTTATAGAGAAAGATCTTGTGTTTTTCGTACTCGTCGTCACCTACACGCTTGCTTTCGGTGATGGTGATGTAGAAGTCCTTCTCCGACTTGGTGGATTTGACGTCGAAGAAGTAGGTACGTTTCCCGGCCCTCACGCGTTTCGTGAAGATCTCGTCTTTGTAGCCATTGTTGTTCTCCAAGATCCACACCCTCCTTCTGCTGTAAGTGTAATCGGAATGTGATTATCTACCGCTACTTCTTCAACACGGCAACCTTGCCGTTTGCCACCTGTCCGTCCTCCGTGTACGCCACGACGAGGTAAATGCCGGAGGCGACATCGATTCCCTCGGCATCTTTTCCATCCCAGAAACCAATGCGGCCTCCGGGTGACCGGATGTCCCGCACCAGCTTCCCGTCAGACGTCAGGATTCTGATGCTTGAATTCTGCATGAGACCGTCGACCGTCAGGGGAACGGAGCCGGGGACCCGGAAGGGGTTCGGATAAACTTTCAGTCCATCGAATGATGCCTTCGGCGCGGCGGCGGGCGTCGTGAGGCTGGCCAGGCCGAAGGAGGTCCCGAAGTAGACCGTCCCCGTTCGCTGGTCAACGGCAATACTGCTGATGTTGTTGTCGATCAGTTTCCCCTGAGTGTTTTCAACGGTCAGATTCGTCAGAACCTGGGTTCCGTCCGGTGAAAGGAGCACGGCGCCTTCATTTGTCCCCACCCACTTCTGGTTCAACGCATCGACGCAAATTGTGTTGATGACCAGGCCGTTCAGTGGCTTGTACGCAGCGATCCCGCCCTGGCGCGTGGGGTTGACAGGGTCGAGGATGATTGCGATGCCTTTGTCTGTTCCCACCCAGACGGTATTATCCTTGTCTACGACTATAGTCCGGATATCATCGCTCGGGAGTCCGTTGGAGACGGTAATGAGGACGGCGGCGGTGCTGTCGATCGTTCCCTGGTTCCCCATCGAGATGACGCCTTTGTACGAAGCGTCCCGGACGACTGCCCAAAGGTTGTCGAATGCGTCGACGGCCAGAGCTTTGTCCACCACGACGTCCATCAGGAAGCTCATCCTGACACCGCCAATGAGGGCGGGAATGTGCACCCATGTCCCGCTTGCAGTCCGAACGGTCAGTGCATGCTTGTCCGCCGGGTTAATGACGCTCATCCACCTGTTCCCCCGGCCGTCACAGGCAACATTGCCGACCACGACGAAGTCCGGGTCGTTCGGAAGTCCGACCAGGCCGACGTTACGCCAATAGACGCGGGAAGAATCGACGGCATCGCTGCGGAAAGGCACTTCGGTAACGCCTCGCCCGAACGAACTTGCCCAGACACCGCCGTCGCAATCCACCGATACCCGGTGAATGTCGTCGCTCAACAGAGGGCTGTTCTTTGTCGTGAAGGATTTCCAATCCTTTCCGTTAAACCGGTAGAACCCCTTTCCCGAAGATTGTCCCGAGGCGCCCCACACGTTGCCGTCGGGGTCGACGGTGACGTTGATAAATCCATTGGAGTTTGGTCCATTCGGCAGTCGTGACGTCCAGGTGCCGTTCAACAGGAGAATCCCCGCACCGGACGATCCGACAACGGGCTTCCCGTCGGGGTTGGCAGTAATGGAAAGAGCCGGTGAGGGGAGTGGGGTTCCGTAGGAGGCAAGGGTCCCCTGCGCATCGAGGGTGTATGTCTGATCCGGTCCGGCGGAGAAGACGAGGCCTGATGGCGATGCGGCGAGGGTTGTGATGTCGCGGACGCCCGCCGCAGCGTACAGATTCCATCCCGTTCCGTCTTGGACGTACAGGCCTCTGATGGTCCCCGCATACAGGCGTCCGGCGAACGCGGCGAGGTTTCTGACCAGGTTACCCGGGTCGCCCACGGTCTGGAGCGTCCAGCTTTCCGGAGGGAGTAAGTTTGGGTTGGACAGACTGGCGACCGCGATCTGGTTGATCGTCTGCCCGTCGGTAATCGAGGCCCAGATGCTGTTACCAAAAATCGTCGCCGAGAGGACCGCAAAACGAATGCCGGACGAGCCGCTCCCGAATTTTGTGTATGTGTCGCCGAATTCGAACTTGCTGATACGGAAAAGGCTCAGGCCAAAGTCAGTACAGATGATGGCGGTGTCGCCGGAAAAGGAGAATGCGTTGATGCGTTTGTTGGTCTGGTTCGCTTTGAAGATGTCGAGGATGGTCCGGGGGTTGCCCTGTCCGGGAGACGAGAGATGGATGATGCCGTTGGATGCGCCGGTCCAGATCTGGCCCGTGCCGTCGATACCCAGTGCGGTGAGATCAATGCTGAGCAAGCCTTCAGCATTAGTGAAAAGCTGATAGCTGCCGTCGGCGAGAGACCAGCTGAACAGTCCACCGCTCGTCGCGGCCCAGTACGTATTTCCGTCCCGTGCAATCCCTCTCACATCCTTCATGGAGGTGAAGTTTCTCCAGGTCCCGATGCCGCCGGCGAGAGCCGATACACCGAAGACGAGAAGCGCGCCGAGACACCACCCTCGCTTCATCATATCTGTCTTCTTCACGCGGCGGAGGTGCAGCATCCGCCGGATCCGCTACCCTTTCTTCCCACCGGAGAGTTGTTTGGCGACGCTCACGAGTTCCATGGCGGTCATGGCGGCGTCCCACCCCTTGTTGCCGGCTTTGGCACCGGCGCGTTCCAGAGCCTGCTCCAGCGTTTCCGTCGTCAGGACGCCAAAGGCAACGGGGATGCCGCTCTGAAGCGCTACCTGTGAAACACCCTTGGCGGCTTCCGAAGCAATGTACTCAAAATGGGATGTCTCGCCGCGGATGACGCACCCGAGGCAGATGATCGCATCAACGCGGCCACGCTGAGCCAGTGCAAGCGCGACCTGAGGGATTTCGTAGGCGCCGGGGCAGTAGACGACGGTGATGTTCTTCTCGTCCGCGCCGTGGCGGAGGAGACAGTCCATCGCGCCGTCGAGCAGGTTCCTGGTGATCAGACTGTTGAACCGGCTGACAACAATGCCAAAGGTCCGCCCTCCCGCGGTAAGTGATCCTTCGATGATATGAGCCATGGTCCTCCTTTGGACTGTACGAGCTGGACGGCAGGGTTACTGCAGACGGCGCCGCATTGCTTCAACGTGATCGTAGGGAACGGTGTATCTTCCGAAAGCCTCGTTATCGTTTCTTCTCCCACCGTGGAAGTCGGACCCGCCGCTCGTCAGAAGGAAATATTCGCCGGCGATGCCTCGGTAATGGGTCTCGCGTTCCGATGAATGCGACGGGTGGACAACTTCGATGCCGTCAACGCCGTCATGGATAAGGCGGAGCAGCATTCGTTCCTCGAGAAAATTGCCCGGATGGGCGATGAACGTCCGCCCTCCCGCCCCTGCGATGATTTCTATCGCCTCGCGGGGAGGGACCTGATATTTCCCTTCGTAGGCGGGTTTCCCTCCCGCGAGGAATCGGACAAAAGCTTCCTGATACGAGCCCACCAGGTTCTCCTCGACCAGCGCATTGGCGATGTGTGGCCTACCGATCGCCCCCTCGCCTGCCTGGCGGATCACGGCTTCCAGGGACAGCCCGATATCCAGGGTGTTCAGCCTGGCCACGATGCGTTCCGCACGCTTCCGGCGCTCGATGCGAATACGCGAGAGGAATTCCTGCAGGGCAGGATTCCCCGGATCAAAGAAATAGCCAAGGAGATGGATTTCCTGGGCGTCGAGAGTGACGCTGAGCTCGATGCCCGGAATAACTTCAACGCCCGTCGCTCGTCCGTAATCGGTTGCTTCGGCGAAGGCGCCGGTGTGGTCGTGATCGGTGATGCTGATCGTCGCCAGCCCGAGCTCCCGCGCGCGCGCAATGATCTCGCGGGGCGACAATGCTCCATCAGAAAATGTCGTGTGGATGTGGAGATCGGCTCTGCGACCCATGCAACACAGGTTGAGGAGAAAGAACAGGTGGTGGAATTACAAGTAGCGCGCCTTGAACTTCTCGTAGTCGTTGATGATGAGTTTTCCCCGTTCGATTTCGATGTGCCCTTCGCGGATGAATGCGTGAATCATCCGCGAAATCGTTTCGCGAGAGGTCCCTGCCATGTTGGCCAGGTCCTGCTGGAGGGGTAGCTCGTCAATCTCGACGCGGCCCTTGCGGATCTTGCCAATGTCATCGGCAAGCTGTAGCAACACGTTGGCGACGCGTCCGGAAGCGTCTTTCAGGGAAAGACTCTTGATCTGTGCGTCGGCTTTCCGGAGGCGCATCGTCAGCTCTTTCAGGAGCGCTATCGCGACGGAGGGAAAATCGTGAAGAAGTTTGAGGAAGTCCCGCCGGTGAATCATGAAAAGTTCGGATTTCGAAATTGCCACGACGCTCGCTGACCGCGCGAGGCCGTCCAGGATGGCCATTTCACCGAAGAAATCACTTTCCCCCAGGATGGAAAGGATGACTTCCCGTCCGTCATCGTCCATGCGGACGATCTTCACCTTTCCAGTAACAATCACGAAAAGCGCAGCGCCCGCCTCCTCTTCCAGAAGAATAATGCTCCCCTTCTTGTACTTCTTCCGGACTCCCACCTTGGCGATGGTTTCAAGGTCCATCGGCTCAAGGTCGCAGAGGATCGGGACGTTTTTGAGAAACTCCAGTTCGTCCTTCATCGTGGGATTCAGGGTGACCTCGCTTCGCTGGGTGTGAAGAGTGGTTCCGCTCGTGTCAGTCGAATACAACAATTGGAGAAATATAGTCCCTCTTGCCTTCAAAGTCAAGGGATTTACTTGTATCTCAATGGGTTACAGCGGTAGCCGCTACTGCGTCAGGAGGAAGGCGATGAACAAGGCAAGGCTCATCTCCAAGCCCACGAGGAAGCCGGCTGCCTGGTTGTCCAGCCGATTGCGCTCGGCCCGGTATGAAGGGTTGCCGGTGGCGAGGTAGGCCGTATGACGATCGTCTGCCTTGATTTTGAAATAGGCCGCCAGGCCGCCGCTCAGAACAGCCATTGCTCCCGGTATAATGAGGCGGCCAGAGTCTGCTGCCGGGCCCAGGGCGTCTTCGATCTGCGCCGGCATTCCGCTCTCGGGAGACAAGGCGACGATCACCACTCCTCTGCTCGCAAGAGATAAATCAACGAGTGCCGGAAAAAATCCGTTCTTTCGCAACTTCATCGGCGATCCGGCGGGGATCCGCTCAGGGAAAAGGGTCATGGGTGTGGTTCCGACTACGGAATCTCCGACCGCCACTTCGGCACCCGAGGGGAGGCTGACAAGGGAATACAACTGCTTGAACGCGTATTCCAGTGTCCGGTGTTCGCCGGGGGATAGACGCACGGTATCTTCGATAGGAATCGTCAGCCAGTTCGAAATGTCAGGATGGATCAGACGGAGGCGGTGCAGGCCGGCCGTAAGGGAGTCCACTCTCACCGGAGTCCTGCCGGCGTCCAGGGTATCAACAGAAACGCGTGCGCTGTCCGGGAGGCTCCTGACGGTGATCGACGCCCAGCCTGTCGCTGTGCTGTCGGCGCTCGCAGCATTGGACCAACAGAATAGGAGGGTGAGAAAAACTGTCGCGATGGTCTTCTTCATGGGGCAGCTCCCCGGAAACAGAGGAGAGATTTTTCGTCGGTTGCGACAAACACCCTTCCCTGGGCTATAGCAGGCGGAGATTTGACACGGCCTCCTGTGGCGTTTTTCCCCAGAAGTACACCATCCTTCGCGCGTACGGCAACGATCTCGCGGTTGAGAGTCCCGGCAAAGATCACGTCCCCCGCCGCTGCCGCGCCGGCAGGCATCGGGCCGCCGGCGTCTGTTTTCCACACGGCCGAGCCGTCGGTGGCTTGCAGCCCGATCATCATTCCGGCAAGGGTGACAACGACGGCGAGGTCGTTGACCATGACGGCATGGCCGAAGACCGGCGAGCCTGCAGCGTACGTCCAGAGCAAGCGGCCGCTGAAGAGGTCGAGGGCCAGGACCAGGCCATGAATGTTGCCAACCACGACTCTCCCTGCTGCGATGGCCGGCGCGGCAATTACCGGTGCACCAGATGGGTACTTCCAGCGCATTTTGCCGGTCTCCGTATTCAGGGCATACACGCAGCCATCGTCCGCACCGAAAACCACGGTCGAACTGTCGGCCGCGGGTGATGACCGCATTCCTTTGAGCTTTGTGTTTTCCGTGATCTCGAACCGCCACTTCTCCGCTCCCGTCACCCGGTCGACACAGAAGAATTGCCCGGCATTGTTCGCGAGGAAGATCTTTTGATCGTACAGGAGCAAGGAGACTTCGATGTCTCCGTACGGCTGTCTCCACCGGGACTTTCCGTTGTAGGAGTCGAAGGCCACGAGAGACTCCCTCGTGTTTGCCAGCGGAACGATCACCATGCTGCCGTCAATCACGGGTGCGCCATGGATGGCATCGCCGAGCGCGACCCACCCGATCTGATGCCCGGTCTTTACACTAACGGCATGCAGTTCTCCGCGGAGGTTGCCGATCAACAGCATCGTATCGGCGATGAGCGGTGAGCCGCTGCCGGTACCCGCGCTCAGACCGTATTCCCATTCGAGCGTGAGGGGGGGCGTGACGGGACGGGGGTCGACACTGATGTGTGACGTGGTGCGGGCAAAAGTTGGCCAGTCGGCCTCGTGCGGCTGGAGTACCCGGTCAAGTTTCAGTCCGCCGCATCCTTCTGCGGCAAGCAAAAAACCGAGGAAAATGCCCGTGCGCGTGAATGGCATCAGAAATCCCACCCGAAGAAAAATTGGTAATAAAGGCCCTTCTGAAAACGTGTGAGGTTGTCCTCGATTCTTTTTCCGATGTCGTACCGGAGAACCAGGACGCCTCCGAAGTTCATACGGATCCCCCCGCCGATACTGCCGAGGGTCTCGCGGTACTTCTGGTCCCACGCTCCTCCTGTGTCGACAAAGAGCGCGCCGCGGATGGACGAGAAGCTGACCCCGCCGAAGGGGAAATGCAGCGCCAGCTGGTCGACGAACGGAAAACGTAACTCGTGGCTCATAAGCCAGAGTTTTTCGCCACGGATGGACCATCGTGGATACCCCCGCAGGTCCCAGCTCCCGCCCATAACAAACCGACGGGATTCCCTCCCGTCATTATAGAAGACCCAGAACCGGGACGCGATGGCGCTTCGCAGCGACAGGCGGAAGTAATTCCGGAAGTCGGCAATCAGAGAATAGTAGCTCAGGTTAGAATACTGAATATCGGTCGTATACGCCAGCGTAACGTGGAACATCATCCCGTCCAGCGGGCCGGTCGGACCCCACAGCGAGTTGTCGTGGGTAAAGGAGATGCTGTTGGAGAGAATAAGCGCCTTCCGGGTCTCGATGACAACGTCAGGCTCCTTGCTGGAATTGCTGAGACTGACAGATGATTCGAGCCGCTGGAACTTGCTGATCGGATAGCTCAGCGCGAAGTAGCCGCCGTAAACGCGTTCGTAAAAGAACTCGTCGGCATCCGTCAGATCGTAGCGCCGTCCGGAGAATCGGTAGATACCGTAGGCATAGCTGGTCCGCTGAGCGAGAGAGATGCGGGATATTGCAACATTGAAGCTTGACAGCAGTTCATCCTGTGACTGGGCAGTATTATAAAGGAGGAAAAAGTACTGGTCGTTTCCCAGAATGTCACTGATGGAGACGAACCCGCCGCCGGTCGTACCGAAAACCGGGTCAGTGGAGATTGTACTCTGGGCAACGTCCAGGCTGTACTCGCCGGCGTAGCGGAACCGCTTCAGCTCCGAGCCCCCTCTGAGCGGGAGTGCTTCCCATGGCCTGGACTTCCCGGCGAGATCGACCAGCCGCACGGTCGTCGACGTGTCCGCTACGGCGCCGATGTTGCGGATCGTCTTGATCTGGAAACTGAATTTCTCAAAGGTAGTGAAGGCCAAGTCTCCGGAGACGGTCCAGGTTGGGTCAAAGGCCGAGGTCACAAAATGCGTGACCCGGGTCATCGCCCTCCAGTTCCCCCGTGGGGTCGGGGGGCCGGCCGCCGGGATCCCATCGGTGGAATTCCTCTCCATCTTCATGACCCAGATGTTTTGCACGCCCTCCCCGTCGGCGGTAAATGCCAGCCGGGCCCCGTCTTTCGACCACGCCGGCGAGCCTGTGCTTTCGTCGCCAAAGGTGAGGTACTCGATCGTGCTGGTGGGTACGTCGTACAGGAACAGATTGTACTTTCCGTCTTTGCCGAAGGGGGTCCGGTCGGAGCTGAACGCGATCTTGTCATCCCGTGGCGACCAGGCAGGATCACGGTCGTCGTAGTAGTCGTTCGTCAGCCTCTGCAAGTCACCGGTTTCGGTCTGGAGGATGTAGAGATCGTTGTTCCCGCTCTTGTCGATGGCTGAAAACGTCAGGCGCTTTGCGTCGGGGGCCCAGCTGGTGGATCCAATGCTGACGATGCTCCGGAAGCGGAAGGTACGCACGATCTCCTCCGATGTGAGATCGTAGAGGTGAAGCGCGTCGTTCTCCCCGCTTTTCGTTACAAAGGCAAGAACCCCAAGCCGGGAGATGTCGATCCGGCCCCGGAACGGATGGAAGGCTTCGAAGTCGTCGGTCCGTTCCCCCTGGATGATATCGGCGACCGGCGCTTCAGGGGTGGGGTCATCCAGGTTTCTCCTGTAAATCCCTGTGTACCCTGTCCGGTTGCTGATGAAGATCACTTCACGGGAGGAGTCCCGCTCGAACACCACCGGCTTCGAGTTGAAACCCTCGCTGGTGACGTTGCGCGTGACCTTGCTCGGCGCGTCGTGCGTGGCAAGGAGCGGGTAGATCCGTTTCTTGAGGGCGTAGAGCCACTCCTCGTCGAATTCCTGGTAGGTCTTCCCGATCGTAATTTTCATAATGTTGCTGAAGGACGATTCTTTCCAGAAATTCTCAAGCAGGAGCAGGATCTTTTCTTCTCCGTATGTTGTGGAGAGGTATTCGAGGGCGTTCTGCCCCTCCTTGTACATGAGGAACGATCCGTAGATTCGGTCGATGTTTCCCAACCCGACAATGATTTCGTTCAGCATGGCGTCACGGATGACCATTTCGGCCATCGTGTCCCAGCTCGTGGACCAGTATTCCGCGAGCCCTTCGACAAACCAGAGGGGCGGGTAGCGGTCCTGGGACTTCCGGTGGTCCGTCAAGACGCGGCTGATCTTGCTGTGCATGAATACATGGACGAGCTCGTGGCGGATCACATGGCGGAATTGGGATGTCGAACCGTCCGCCGGTATCACCACGCGGCCTTTGAGGAATTCAAAGAACCCGCCGACGCCCTCGGGGATGAACCCCCCTGTCGTGTTTGTCTGTTGGAAGTGAAGGTGGGAGCTGTAGAAGATGAGCGGGACACGATTTCCGAGGGTGTGACTAAATTTCACCTGGAGATGGCCGTAGGCCTCTTCCGCGAATGCAGCCCCCCGCTCCGCGAGGTCTTTCATCTCTGCATAGTAATAGATATCGAAGTGGTCCGTCTTGAGGACGTGCCATTCGAAATCGGTGTACTGGACCTTGTTGCGGCCAAAATAGAAAAACTGAGCGTCAGCCTCGACCGCACAGAAAAGGAGGGCAATCAAGAGGTAGCGTGGGGTTCGTTGCGTCATCGCAGTCCCTACGATCTCGCACCACACGGAGGATCCAAAAAATAGTAATCAGATTTGACGGCATTTGCAAGGCCGGAGCCTGAGCTCCGGAGGGGAAGGGCCCTGCTGCTACCAGGATGTGCCGTTGCGCAGGACCGTCACCACGTAGATGGCGGCCAGCGTCAGGACGGCGACGGCCAGGGCGATTTTTTGCTGCCGGGTCATAGTTTGGCGAGCTCCTGCTTCAGGTGGTCGATTACAGCGACAGGCGTCGGATCTTCCCGGTGGAGGACAGCGAGATAGAGGCTTGTCCAGTCGCCCAGCGACACCAGGGAGAAAATGCGCGCGAGGAGGCACGTTCCCTCGCTCCATACATCGGTGACGCGTTCTGTGTACTGATGGATGATAGTCCGGGTGATATCCATGCGCGCCTGGACGCGGGGGTGGTCCTGCCGGTCGCGCAGGAACAGCACCTGCATCTCGCGCATCGGGTCGCGCAGGGCTTTCCATCCGACAAGTTCGTTATGATTCATTTCAGGGAGCACGTGTCCGAACACAAGGGCCTTTCCGTTCTCGGCGATCTGACCGCGCCACCGTGTGTTGACCGCATCGAAGCGTTCCGTGGAAGAATAGATGACGCCGAGGCGGCCGTGCAGTTGCTCCGCGAGTTGCAGCGACCTGTTGGTGTTGGGGTCCGGGGCTGCGTATTCTGCCGTTGTCTTCTCGAGCAGAGCGATGGTTTCCCGGATGTCGCTCCCTTTGTCGGGGATGAACCCGAGCCGTGCAAGGGCGATCAGCAGGGGGAAGAACGAGTAGCCGAGGGCGGCACGTGGCGGGAGTCCGCCGGGGATCTTGATCATCGGTGTCCGGTGTCTGCGTGCCAGTTTCTCGGTGGAGCCGTTCGACGATATGCAGAGCATTCGCGTCTTTCGCCTCACTGCCTCCCGGTGGGCAGTCGTGGTCTCCTCAGTGTTGCCGGAATAGCTGGAGATTATCACGAGCGTCTGGGGGCCGACGAACTTCGGCAGGGTGTAGTGGCGGTTTACGAGGAACGGGACTCTCAATTCCCCGGCGAGATAGCTGCGCAGCAGATCTCCGCCGATCGCGGAGCCGCCGAGCCCGCAGAGCACGATCTGCCTAACACCCGTCGTCCGGAGCCTGAGCGGAGTCGACCGGCCTATCGCGACGGCTTCGCGGACCTGCGAGGGAAACGCTCTGAGAAGTTCGTACATGCCGGAGGGATCAACGGCCCTGATGTCGTCCAGTGTCATGGCTCGAGGGGAATTTCCGGAACCTTGTTCTTGATGATGGAGGAGAGGTACTCCCGGATCTCCCCCACGGTGGTCATCGTCAGGGCTTTCTCAGCGACGCGTTTCGCGTCCTTGAACTTTATGGAACGGATAATCTTCTTGATTTCGGGCAGGACCGAAGGGATCACACTGAACTCATCCAGGCCGAGTCCGACGAGCAGGACGGTGGCCAACGGGTCGCCCGCCATTTCGCCGCACATCCCCACCCATGCATTCTTCTTGTGACCGGCGTCGATGACCATTTTGATTGTCCGGAGAACCGCAGGATTGAACTGCTGGTACAACGGCGCCACGGCGTTGTTGTCGCGGTCAACTGCCAGAACGTACTGGATCAGGTCGTTCGTGCCGATGCTGAGGAAATCCACTTCCGCGGCCATCTGTTCGGCGAGGATGACCGCTGCGGGGACTTCGACCATGATGCCGATCTTGATCCCCGGATCAAAGGGGACACCCTTCGCCGCGAGATCGGCTTTCGCCCTGACCAGCATCTCCTTGGTCTCGCGGATCTCCTGGAGCGTCGAGATCATCGGGAACATGACGCGAACGTTCTTTCGGACGCTCGCCCGGAGAATCGCGCGGAGCTGGTCCAGGAAAATCTCTTCCCGGTCGAGCAGCACGCGGATGCCGCGCCATCCAAGGAAGGGGTTCTGTTCGTGGAACGATTCCGGTGCAAGTTTGTCACCGCCCACGTCGAAGACCCGGAAGATGACCGGGTGGGGATACATGCCGTCGGCGGCTTTCCGGTATGCCTCGTACTGCTCGTCTTCGGACGGATAGGTGTTTCGCCCGATGAGCTGTCCTTCGGTGCGGAACAGGCCAATGCCGGCAGCTCCCTGCTCCCGGGTGAACTCTATCTCCTCAGGGAATTCGATGTTGGCCGACAGTTCGAGATGCCGGTGGTCCAGGGTCTCTGCTGCAAGATCAACGATTGCCGTCAGCCGTTCCTCGAATTCCCTGAACCTCTGCGCCTTGCGCCGCAGGCCCTGGAGGGTCTCTTCGGTGGGGTTGACCACCGCAATGCCACTGTAGCCGTCGAGGGCAAGGAGATCTCCCGAACGGACCTGTTTCGTGATCGAACGGAGGCCGACGACGGCGGGGACTTTCAGAGCACGCGACAGAATGGCAGCGTGCGAGGTGACACCGCCCAAGTCGGTAGCGTAGCCGAGGAGTTTGTTGCGGCTGAAGATGATGGTGTCCGCCGGGGTGAGGGTTTCAGAGATGATGATGGCTTCGCCTTCGAGCCTGGAGACCAGCTTCTGGTCCTGGATGTTCCTGATGATCCTGTTCATCACGTCATCGACGTCATGGGCGCGCTCATGCATGTACTCGTCGGGTGCGGAGAGCATGAGGCGCCGGTATTTGCTGATCTCGTCGAAGACGATGAACTCCGCGTTCTTCAGCTCTTTGCGGATCCGCTTCTCGATGGTGCCCATGAGGATCGCATCGCCCAGAATCATGACCTGCGCTTCAAGGATCTTGGTGTCGTCGGGCTCGAGCTTCTGCTGCGCGAAGGCGAGGATCTTCTGCAGTTCCTTTTCGGCGCGCGCATTGGCGGTCCGGAGTCGCTCGATTTCTGCGTCGGCTTCGGGCGCTTCAATGGTCTTGATCTGGGCGCGGACGGCCTGCTTGCTGTACAGGTACACCGGTCCAATGGCGATGCCGGGTGCGGCGGCAATCCCTTTGATAGTCGTTTCCGTTCCGTGGGCTGGTGCGGTGTCCATGGTCATTCCTCGTCAAAACCGCGCTCGAAAAGATCGACCACTGCGGCAGCAGCTTCCTCTTCGTCGGGCCCCTCGAACCTCAGCTCCAGCGTCGACCCCTGTTCCGCCGCCAGCGTCATGACCCCGATGATGCTTTTGCCGTTGATCTCGAAGTCGTCCTTGAGAAGGGTAAACTCGGCCTGAAATCGCGCTGCGGTCTTCACCACCGCTGCCGCGGGCCTCGTGTGGAGTCCCGCACGGTTCCGGATGGTAACGGTGCGGGTGATCATCGGGCTCTGGACGTCCCGGGGAATGGAGTCGCCCCCGGGAATCCACCGCTGCAACACACGCGCATGACCTGCATCGGCTTCACCTCGCTGAGCCTTCCCTGATCTGTCCGTCTTGAATGCATCAGGACGCCCGGTGAATGAGCGAATCGGACAGCCAGCGAAGCATGGCCGTGGCGTGGCCTGCAGGGAGGGCGTCGAGGGCCGCGACAGCCTTCCGCGTGTTCCGGCGGATCTGATCCCGCGTTTCGTCGAGAACACCGGTGCGGCGGTAGAGGGCGGTTACCGCGGCAACCGTCGCGCGGCGTGAGCCCAGCCCTTTGCCGCCACGCGTGAGAATCTTCCGGAGGAGAAAGCGGTCCTTACCGGCAACGCGCTCAGCAGCCTTCAGCAGCAGAAACGTCTTCTTCCCTTCGATGATGTCTCCCCCGATGGTCTTGCCGAAATGCTTCTCTTCCGCTACGACGTCCAGCAGGTCATCCTGCAGCTGGAATGCGCGTCCGAGATAGTGCCCGAACATTTTCAGGGCTTCGACGTGCGCTCTTGAGCCGCCGCCGATGAGTGCCCCCATTTCCGTGGCCATCGAAATGAGCCGTCCCGTTTTCTTTTCGATCATGGCGAAGTATTCATCGACTGTGACATCGGACCGCTTCTCAAATTCCAAGTCGAGCGCCTGTCCTTCGCAGACCTCAATAACCCCGCTCGTGAAAAGGCCCACAAGCTGTGGGAGGGATTCAGACCGGGTGCGGAGGAGACTCCTGTAGGCAAGGCCGAGCAGGACGTCTCCCACCAGGAGCGCATTGTTCAGGTCCCAGCGGACGTGCACGGTCGCGCGGCCCCGCCGGGACGGTGCGTGATCCATGACATCGTCATGGACCAGGGTGAAGTTGTGCATGATCTCGATCGCGGCGCCCGCATCAACTGCGTCTTTCAACCGGCCGCCGACTGCCTCGCAAGCGAGCAGTACCAGCGTGGAACGGACACGCTTGCCGCCGCCGGCGAGGACGTAGCTGCATGCGTCGACGAGGTCCTTCGGCCCCCCCCTCGTGACGACGGCGGCGAGACAACGGTCCACCATGCGCCGGAGCGCAGTGTAGCGCCGGGAGAATAGAGTGGCAGTCATGCGTTTCTGTTCTGCATGAGGGGTGCCCGCTGCAGCTCGCTGATGCTGGCTGATCCCGTGAGAAACATTGCTCCGCGAAAGTCATGTGTCCAGGCGGCGAGGAGATTGCGCAGCCCTTTTTTTCCCCCGTGATGGAGGGCTGTCAGCAGTGGTCTCGCCGATGCTGCGAGGTCGGCGCCGAGTGCGATACACTTGGCGATATCAATACCGCCGGCCAGGCCCCCTGAAGCGATGAGGGTGAATGCGCGGGGGCCGGATTTCAAAGCTGCTGCGTCATGCAGGGTGGTGGCGGTGGGAATCCCCCAGTCCCAGAAGGCTGAAGGGGAGTCCCCTGTCCCGGACCTCAGGATCTCAACGCCTGCCCAGCTGGTTCCGCCGCCGCCCGCCACGTCGATGTAGGTGACACCGCAGTCGAGGAGACGCCGAACAACACCCGCCGAGAGTCCTGCGCCGATCTCTTTCACAATGACCGGGATGGGGAGTTCCCTGACGAGTAAACGGATCCCGTTGAGGACTCCGCGGAAAGCCGGAGACCCCTCCGGCTGGAGGAATTCCTGGAGCGGGTTCAGGTGAACAGCGAAACCATCGGCACGGACCAGGTCAACTAATCGCCGTACGTCGCTGGCATCTGTCATTCGCGCAACTTCCGCCGCGCCGATGTTGCCGACAATTGGGATCGAGGGTGCGGCCGCTCGAGCGACACTGAAAGTCTTGTGATACCGGGCGTCTTCAAGGGCCTGACGCTGGCTTCCGACACCCATGGCGATCCCCGTCTCTTCACAGACCTCGGCGATCTGACGGTTGATGGTAAGAGCTTCGGCGTACCCCCCCGTCATACAGGAGATCATAAAGGGGAACGCAAGGGTCTTCCCCAAGAACTGCGTGGAGGTGCTGATCTCGGACAGATTGAGCTCGGGGAGCGCGTTGTGGACGAACTCCCACGATTCCAGGCCAGTGGTCTTTGTCCTGAATCCCACATCCCTGCTCAGAGTCAGGTCGATGTGCTGCTTCTTTCGCGAGACCGTCGTGCGGCGAGGAGCCTTTTTCGGCATGATGGGATGAGGACAGTCCGTCGACTCGAGTGAAAAAAATAATAACGATTTTGCCTCTGAGAATCAATTATTGATTCTCATGCCATTGTTCCTTACCTTAAAAAGAATTATCCGTTACCAACAACAGTCGAGCGTTCTTTTTTTCGATGCGGGCTATCATTCCTGTTGCGGGCATTGGGACTCGCCTCCGCCCCCACACTTTTACTGTCCCCAAAGTCCTCCTGAACGTCGCCGGAAAGCCTATCCTCGGGCATATCCTGGACAAGATCCTCGGGGAGGGGATCACGGAGGCCTCGATCATTGTCGGCCACCTGAGCGATAAGATCGAGGAATACGTTTCATCAACGTATCCCAACCTCCGTGTCGATTTCATCCAGCAGGAAGACCCGATGGGTCTCGGGCATGCGATCTATCTCTCCCGGCGGGGGTTCGGAAGAGATCCCTTGCTGATCATTCTCGGGGACACCATCTTCGATGTGGATCTCAAGCCCGTTCTGAAGGGGACGCACAGCGCACTGGGGGTCAAGACCGTCGAGGACCCGCGCCGGTTCGGCGTGGCAGAGTTGAGTGACGGCTTCATCCGCCGGCTCTGATCATCAGGCGGAGCGGAGCGGCGCTTATTCAATCCAAGGTCCTTCCGCTTTGCGAACTTTAAATTTTCACGCCAAGCCGCAGAGATCGCAAAGATTAATAAAATTTTTCTTTCTGATCAATTTTTTTTTAATTATTATTTTTTACCAATTCCCGCCTGCTTATGTAATATATCCAGTTTATGAGACCGCAGAGGGGCCTTATACCAGGAATCTAACTCTA
>Ga0209253_10000053_pt1 | contig 73300 bp, 61 predicted proteins | sample FrelakmetBRP12BR_FD_187145 | JGI IMG/M metagenome (GOLD analysis project Ga0209253, IMG submission 187145) | Freshwater lake sediment microbial communities from the University of Notre Dame, USA, for methane emissions studies - BRP12 BR (SPAdes)... | ecosystem: Environmental > Aquatic >...
GGCCAGCTTGCCGCGCTCCTGCCGCGCCGCGAGGAGCGCCGCATCGCACGCGAACGCCCGGCGCGGTGTCGCAGCAAGTCGCGCGGCGGCTGGCGGTCCACTGCCAGTGGCTTCCGACTCCCTGAGTACCCCGACCCTCTCGCATCCGGGGCCGACCCGATCCGGCGAACCCGCTTGGCATCCGTCGAAACGGGGCTGGCCGCCCCATGCGGGGATTGGCACTCCACGCAGCGTGCAGACTTTCAGTGCCGACGTGCATGCGCGAGGAGATCGGTCATGAGAAAGGCAATCGCCGCAATGGTGGTGGGGCTGCTTGCCGGGTTTGCAGTCGCTGCGGACGCCCCAGCAGCCATTCCCAAGGAAGGAAGCAATTCCTATTTCGCCGCATTGGTCGGGACGCTGAAGTCACTGCCGCTCGGCAAGGACCGAGTTCAGCTCGCCTACGATGTCACGGGCGTGGTCGTCAGCGACACCGGCGAGGGGATCCTTCACAACGCCTCGGTGCGCTGCCTGGGCGGGATGCACGTCGTCAACGGCGCGTTCGAGGACGAGACGACCGCCTGCGCCTACACCCGGCCCGACGGGGATCAGGTCTTCACGATAGGCAAGTCGAGCGGGAAGCAGGGAGTCGCGGCCAAGGGCACCGTCACCTATGTCGGCGGCACGGGGAAGATGGCCGGGATCACCGGCGGCGGCGAGACCATCCGGACCTCGATCCGTCCCGCCCCGGAGGGCGTCAGCCTGAGCTACGTCCGCTCGAAGGGCACCTACAAGCTGCCGTAGTCGTCCTTGCCGCAGTCGCTTCTTCGCGGCTGTCGCGCGCAGCGGAAACGCCGTCCGGTGCCGGTGCCGCCTCGCGGCTAGGGACGAGAGGGAACCGTGGACCTGCTCCCCGAAAGTGCGCGCCGAGGCTGCCCGCACGTGAGGGAGGGAACCCGACCTGCCACGGCCCGGCCGGACCGGTGGAGAGCTGGCGTGACCTCTCGACAGGCCGGCCGAAGGACACGGCGCGCCGCACTGCAGGTGGAGCTGCGTCCGCGAGCTCTGCATCGGGCCCCGCAGCAGGGCGTCGTTGACGGTCGAGAACGCGAGGCGGAACGCGACGAAGATCGTGGCATCCACGATCTCCTGTTTCGACAGGCCTGCGTCCCGCATCGCCACGACGTCTTCTTCGGTCGTGGCGGTGGGATCGCTCACGACCCGCCGTGGCCAGCGGGCCAGCGCGCGCTCGCGAGTCGTCAACGCCGTGGCGTCCGCCGTCCAAAGGAGGCGGGCCGCGAGGTCCGGATCGGACGCCGCCGCGAGGCGCCTGCCCCAAGCGAGCGCGCAGTTGGAATCGCCGAGCGCACGTGCGGTGGCACAGACAAGCACGGCACGCTCTCTCGGCGAGGTCGACGCCTGCTCGCTGAGCATCGCCCGCGAAGCCGCGAGGGCGTCAGCCATCTCCGCACGCCACGCCCGGATGCGCTCGGGGTTCATGACGTATCCGCTCTCGACGTCGCGCTCACCATCCGCAGCGGGCTCCATCAGTGCGGGCTCGACCCGCTCGCCCTGGATCCCGCGCGCTCCAGCGGCGAGCGTATCGCTCGTTCTGGTGAGGCCGTGGAGGAACGGGACGACGACCTCGGGGAGAGCCGTGCCCTCGGCTCGCCCACGCGCGGCGGCGATCCCCAATCATCCGGGCACGCAGCTCACGGATGCGGGTCGGCGAGGACTCCAGGCCGGGCAGATGATCCGTTGCGCCCGACGCGAGTGCGGAGGCGACGCCCCCGAGCAAGGACGTGATCCGCTGGCCGGATGCGGCTCAGGCCATCCGCTCCTTGCGAACCGAGGCGAACCACAGGTAGGCGCAAAGCCCGGCGAAGAGGAGCGCGCTCACGGTCTGGGAGACCGGCTCGTTGTCGTAGAAGGGCGTCTTCACGCGGTCCTCGGCATACCAGGGGAGGAGCCGCAGCGCCGCGCCCAGCACGCCGCCCAGCGCTCCACCGGCCATCAGGCCCGACGCGACGATGACGCCGCGCTCGCGGATGGCCGCGCCCGCCGCACCTCCCACCCGCTCCGAGCGCCTCGTCAGGGCGTGGGCCAGGACGCCACCCACCAGCGCCGGCGTGTTGAGCTCGAGCGGCAGGTACATCCCGAGCGCGAAGGTGAGGGCCGGGATCTGGAGCATCTCCATCACCACGGCGATGGCGGCGCCGGCCCCGAAGAGCAGATAGGCCACCGGTTGCCGGCTCATGAAGCCCTCCACCAGGGCCTTCATGATCGAGGCCTGAGGCGACGCCAGGACGACGCGCGGGTCGCCCGGGGCCTGCTCGCCGAACTGGAAGGTCCGCGCCAGGAGCACGATAGTGAGGCCGGCGGCGACGGACGCCGCGATCACGCCGAGGAACTTCACCTTCTCCTGCGCGGCAGGGGTCGACCCGAGCCAGTAGCCGGTCTTGAGGTCCGTGATCGTCTGCCCCGACACCGACAGGGCCGTGCAGACCATTCCGGCGATGGCCATGACGAAGAACATGCCGGTGCGACCGGAGAGGCCGAACTCCAGCAGCACCACCGACGAGATGATGATCGTCAGCATGGTCATGCCCGAGACGGGGTTGCGCGCCGTGGTGGCGATGGCGTTGGCGGCCACGGAGGTGAAGAAGAAGGAGAAGACCAGCGTCAGGGCCAGGCCGATGGCGAGCACGCTGACGGTTCCGCCCAGGTGGTGGAGGAACGCCGCGACCGCGATGGCGCTGACGACGACGCCGAGGAGGATGGTGGCGATGGACACGTCGCGATCGGTCCGGTCCAGCCCGTGTGTCCCGCCGGCGCGGAAGGCGCGGACCGCGATGCCGAACGAGCCGGCCACGATCTTGAGCGACTTCAGGATCCCGAAGATGCCGGCGGTGGCGATGGCCCCCACTCCGATGAAGCGGACGTAGCTGCGAAAGATCTGGCTGGCCGTCATCTGGGCGATGGGAATGGCGCCCGGGTAGACCGGCGCGTCGGGCAGGTGGCTGCCCACGAACCAGATGAGCGGCACGAGGACCAGGTTGGAGAGGACGCCGCCGGCGCAGAGCAGCATCGACGATCGCAGCCCCATGACGTAGCCCAGGCCCAGGATGAAGCCCACGGCGTCGAAGGAGAGCGCCACCCGGGCCTTGTCGGCGAGCGCCGCCACCACCGGGACGAACCTCAGGTCGACGAACTCCTTCCAGACCTGGAAGGTGGTGACGAGGAAGTCGTAGACCGCCGCGATGCCGGTGGCCTGGAGGAGGAGCTTGGCCTGCGAGCCCCCCTTCTCGCCGGTGATGAGCACCTCGGTGATGGCGGTGGCCTCGGGATAGGGGAATTCCCCGTGCGTGTCGCGCACGAAGTAGCGCCGCAGCGGGATGAGGAAGAGCACCCCCAGGCAGCCACCGGCGAGGCAGAGGAAGATGGTCTGCCAAGGATGGGGATCGAGCTTCAGGATGTAGAGGGCGGGGAGGGTGAAGATGGCGCCCGCCACGACCGAGCCGGAGACGCCGCCGACGCCGGTGATGATCACGTTCTCGAGCAGGGTCGAGCGGCGGGCATAGAGGCGCGCCAGGCCGATGGCCAGGATGGAGATGGGTATGGCGGCCTCCATCACCTGGCCCACCTTCAGGCCGGAGTAGGCCGAGGCCACGGTGAAGATCACGCACAGGAAGAGCCCCCAGCCGACCGCGCGACCCGACGCCTCGGGCAGCTCGGCGGCCGCCGGGACGACCGGCAGGTAGGCCTCTCCCGGCGCCAGGGGCCGGTAGGCGTTCTCGGGGAGCGCCCTCGTGTCCGGTGCATCCATGCCACCTCCCGGCGGGCGCGCAGCCCGCGTCTCGAGGCGCGCAGTGTAGCGCCAGAGCGCCACGGATCGGCGTGGTATCGTGCCGACCCGGACCGCGAGGAGAGGGGCATGACCGACGAGACGCAGCTGGCCCGCACCATCGCAACGGCAGTCCTGGGCATCGACACCCTGTGGGGCGGCGATGTGATGAACCCCTCGGGCACGGGTCGCTTCATCGCCGACTCCTGGTTCTCCGACGAGCCGCTGCCCGAGGCCTACACGCACCCGGCCGCGGCGCGGCTGCGCCAGACCGGCGGCGTCGCCGCCAGGGAGCCCGACCGCGTGGCCATCGACGCCTACCTCGCGGCCGTGGACGTCCCCCGCGCGGTCGGCGAGATGACGGCCCAGGGGCGCGCGCTGGGCGGGCTTCGTGGCGCCTATCTCGCGGGCATGGGCGAGTGCGTGCTGGCGATGTGGGACCTGGTGCAGGAGATCCTGGGCCGAGGGGCTCCGGTCCCCTACGAGCGGTGCGTCATCGGCTCCACCGGCCGACCGCCCGAGCCCTCGCAGCCGGAGGAGAAGCGGCGGCAGGTCCAGGAGCTCCTCGCCGCCGCCGGCCACCCCTCGCGCAAGCCGGACGAGCTCGTGGGAGCGGTGGACGCCTGGCGCAAGGAGCGCCTGGTGCCCCAGAAGGCCATCCGCAGCCTGGCCGATGCCTTCATCGCCCTCTTCGAGGCGGGCACCGCGAAGCACGTGGCGCCGTACCTGCCGCCCGCGCTGCGCTCCGTCCCCCGCGCCAACATCCAGTTCCTTCCCATCGAGAACGCCTGGTTCTCCGGCTCGATGAACTACATCGGCCGCGCCCGCAACGCCGACGGCTCGCCGCGCTACGAGGCGACCTACGAGATCAACGCCTCGCTGCAGATCTCGGTGCCGGAATTCGCGCAACTGGTGAGCCACGAGGTGGTGCCCGGGCACGTGACCAACTCGGCGCTGGTCCAAGCCCTCTACGTCGACGGCAAGCTGGGCTTCGAGTCCACCGTTCTCACCATGAACACCCGCGGCGCGGCGCTCTTCGAGGGCATCGCCAACAACGCCATCCTCATGGCGCACGGCGTGACCGAGATCGACGAGCTCCCGAGCCCCGACCTGCGCCTCGGTGCCCTGCTGGCCCTACTCCAGGACGATGCCAAGAACCAGTCGTCGTGGCTCACCTGGAAGGAGGGCCGTCCACAGCCGGAGGTGGCCGCCGTACTGCGGCGCGAGTACCTGTGCTCCGAGGAGCGCGCCGACAAGCTCTCCGGCGCATGGGGGCGCCACCCGCTGCTGGGCCGAATGTACCTGCCGGCCTACCGCGCCGGCACCGAGAAGGTGGCCGCGCTGAGGCGCCGTCACCCGCCCGAGAAGATCATCCCCGCCCTCTACAACGTCCCGGGCCTGGTCGACGTGGTGACCATCGATCAGGTGCTGGGTAGGGAGCGCTGAGCGCTCGGCCGAGAAGGCGGCGAAGGGCCGGGTGAGCGCGGGCTCGGCCACGCGGATGGGGCGGAACAAGCGGCTGCTCGAGCTCGACGAGGAGTCGCTGCTCCGCCGCGCGGCGCGGTGCGCCCTCGAGGCCGCGCTGGATCCGGTGGCGGTTCTTGGCCACGACGCGGAGCGGGCGCGGGTGGCGTCAGCACCTGCCGGGCGGAGACGAGCTCCCCGGGCCAGGGCGCCCGGGGCGGGCCGCCGCCTCCGGGAGGGCCGCCGGGGCCGCGGCGCGCTCGGGGTGGGCGCCGGAGCGCTCGAGGCGAAACGCGCCCACCAGGACCGCGAGCTGCTGGGCCTGGCCCGAGAGCTCGCTGGCCGACGAGGACGACTCCTCCGAGGTGGCGGCGTTTTGCTGCGTCACCTTGTCCATCTCCCCCACCGCCGTGTTGAGCTGCTCGATGCCCGTCGCCTGGTCCCGGGCGCTGGCGGCGATCTCCGCCACGATGTCCGAGACCTTGCCGACCGAGCCGGCGATCTCCGCCAGCTTGGCGTTCACGTGCCGCGCGGTCACCTCGCCCTCGCCGGCCTCGTCGACCGAGCGGCGGATCAGGCCCTCGGTCTTCGTGGCGGCCTCCTTGGCGCGCATCGCCAGCGAGCGGACCTCCTCGGCCACCACGGCGAAGCCGCGGCCGGCCTCGCCGGCTCGCGCGGCCTCGACCGCGGCGTTGAGGGCGAGCAGGTTGGTCTGGAAGGAGATCTCGTTGATGTCCTTGATGATCTGCGAGGTGCCCTCGGCGGACGCGCGGATGCGGCCCATGGCCCCGGTCATCTGGCCCATGGCGGCGGCGCCGTCTCCCGCGGCGCTGCGCGCCTGCTGCGCAAGCGCGTTGGCCTGGCGGGCGCTCTCGGCGGACTGCCTGGTCGTGGAGGACATCGCCTCGAGCTGAGAGTGGGTCTCCTCGAGGGACGAGGCCTGTTCCGACGCGCCCTCGGCGACCGACTGGCTCGAGGCGGCGATCTGGCCCGCCGCCGCCGACACCTGCGACACCACGTCGGCGACGCTGGTCAGGGCGTCGTTGAGCGCCTCGGCGGTCTGGTTGAGAGCCTGCTTCACGCGGGCGTGGTCGCCGCGGTAGCTGCCCTGAACGCGCGCGGTGAGGTCGCGCTGGGCGAGCTTCTCGAGGACGCGGGTGGCCCCCTGGATGGGTTCGAGCACGGCGTCGAGCGTCTTGTTGACGCCCTCGACGACCTTTCGGAAGTCACCCTGGTGGCGAGTGGCGTCGGCGCGGGTGGTCAGCCGGCCCTCGACCGCGGCGGTGGCGAGCAGGTTGGCGTCCGCGACCAGGGCGTTCACCGCGTCGATGCACTGGTTGAGGTTGTTCTTGACGGCCTCGAAGTCACCGCCGTAGCTGGCGGTGATCTTGGCCGGGATGGCGCCCCGGGAGATGTCGGCGACGTACTGCGCCGCGACGTTGAGCGGGCCGATGACGGCGTCGAGGGTGTCGTTCACGCCCTGGACGATCTTGCGGAAGTCGCCGTGGTGTCGAGTGGCGTCGGCGCGGGTGGAGAGGCGCCCGGCCACCGCGCCCTGGACGAGCATGTCCGCGTCGGCGACCAGCGCCCCCACCGCCTCGGAGCAGCGGTTGAGGCTCTGGCGGAGCTGGTCGAGGTCTCCCGGCCAGGCCTCGGCGATCTGCGCGGGCACGTCTCCCTTGGAGAGCCGGTCGACGTGCGCCGCCGCCGCCTCGAGCGGCTCCACCACCTGGTCGAGGAGGGCGTTGACGCCGCCGATGAGCCTGGAGTTGTATCCCTTGTACTTGGACACGTCCGCGCGGAGGCGAAGGTTCCCGGCCGCGGCCGCCTCGGTGAGCAGGCGCACGTCCTCGCTGCGGTGGCGGAGCACCACGATGAGCTCGTTCCAGCTCTCCCTCATCCGCGCGAACTCCCCGCGGTAGTCCTCCTCGATGCGCGCCGGGACCTCGCCGCGGGAGAGCTGGTCGATGTAGCCGACCGAGAGCCGCAGCGGCGCCGCGAAGGCGTCCAGGGTCGCGTTCATGCCCTGGACCACCGGGCGGAACTCGCCCGGGACGACCGACTCGTCGCCGCGGACCTGGAGCTCCCCGTTGGTGGCGGCAGCGGTGAGCTTGGAGGTCTCGCCGACGAGGGCGGCGATGGTGCGGTCGACGGTGCGCCCGATGACGAATCCGACGAGCACCATCAGCAAGGCCCCCAGGGCGAGGACGCCGACCTGGGAGTAGAGCTGGCGGCGCTGCGCCGCCTTGCCGGCGTCGTGGGAGACGGCGGCCTCGGCGCGCACGGCGTCGTTGAGCTTGGTGATGAGCTGGTCGATGGCATCGGCAGAATTGTGCAGGACCCGCCACTGCTCGAAGGCGCGGGCCTCGACGGCCTTCAGCTCCGCCTCGGCCGGCTTCCGCGAGTCGAGGAGCCGGTCGCGATCGGCCAGTAGCGTGCGGAGATGGCGGGCCTGGATCAGCCACTCCTTCAGGGCGTCGCGCGTCTGGGGCCAGGATCGCCGGGCGGCCTCGGTCTGGGGCAGCGCCTCGAACTCGGACATCGCCTGGTCGACGCGGGCGATGGAGGCGTCGGCCCGGTCCCCGAAGATGTTCGACCCCTCGTGGCAGGCGCGGCACTCCTGATTCTGCTGGAAGACGGGCCGCGTCGCGCGGGAGAGCGCGAGATGGCTCAGGAACGCGTGCGCCTCCTGGAACCCGCCCTCGACGCCGGCCAGGGCCCGATGCATCGGGAACTGGGAGTCCGACACCAGGTCGAGCTGCCGCCCGATCTCCCGGGAGGCGAGGTAGGAAGCCACGCCGACCAGCAGGGCCACCCCCAGGGCAGCGGCGAATCCAGCCAGGACCTTGGTGCGTGTACGGATGTCGCGCATGTCATCACACTCCCTGCGTCGGGTGGCGCCGCGCGGGGCCGCAGCCCCCTCGGGTGTCGATGACCCACTGCAATGGTCGTTCCGATGGCGCGCCGTCCGCAAAGGCAGTCGATTCAGTGTCGGCGCCAGCTTTCGGGTCAGGCTACGCACGGCTTGCGCACGTCGGATCGACCCGGGGTGTCGAGGAACCCGGGACGCATGCCCGGCCACGTGATGACCCGCCCGGCCCAGCCTTCCCCGCCACGACGGGGCAACTCGTGAAGGGAGAGGGGTGGCGACACGAGTTTGCAGGAGAGAGAAGGGCGACGGCAGCTCCTTGGAGGGCTAGCGCAGGTCCGGCGGCGGCACGCCGGCCTGGTAGCCGGTGAGGGTCGCCACCGCGTGGCCGATGGCGAAGTCGGTGGCGACGCGGACGACGACGCGCCGGGCGTCGTCGCTGAACCAGATGTAGGTGGGATCCTTCTCGCTGAACTTGCCGGTGAAGCCGGTGGGGACGCGCACCTTCACTGCGGGGAAGGCGCCAGCCCGGGTCTCGACCCTCTCGCGCCCGACCACCTCGGCGACCACGGGCTGCACCTTGGTGCCGGCCAGCACCTGGAACCTGTGCTCCTGGCCGGGCTCGAGGGGCAGGGTGCGGAGCAGGAACACCATGGCCACGAAGTCGAGAGTGCGCGCCGGCACGTCCACCACCTCGGTGCGCTCGTACCGGCTCTTCGAGGTCACGGTGGCCGTCCCCGCCTTCCGCGCGAAACGGGTGGTCTGGCTGTGGCGGTAGCTTCCCTCGGTGGCCTCGAGGATGAAGCTGCGCGGCAGGCGGCTCTCGGCGTCCAGGTAGCTGATGAGCTGCTCGCGGACGTCCATGAAGGAGGCGATGCCGCCGGTGCGGGCGAGCAGCAGCAGCGGCAGGACCAGCCCCTCGGGGCGGCCGACCCGGATCTGCGCAGTGCCCACCTTCACCCCGAGGTAGCTGACCGTGTAGTCGGACCGTTCGTCGGGCAGGAAGGGGAGCTCGCTCCTCGCCATCGGGGCCGCAGGGAGCGCCAGGGCGAGGGCGAGGGCCGTCTCGAGCATCCGCGGTGCTCCGCTCAGCGAGAGCGGCCTCGCCCGCCGGCGCCCGGCCCGCCAGCCCGGCAAGACCCAAGCCCGATTCCGCCTGCGCGACCCGGAGCGAGTCCCGCTCGCGGGCGTGTCGGGGGCCCGAACGGGCTCTTCGGCGGAGGCGGAGGCGGTGTCGGCGGCTCGGGTCGCGGCGGTGACGGCGCGGGAGACGGCGCGGTGGTTGCCGGGGGTCCCACCTCGGGGGACGTCTCCTTCACGGGGGGCTGCTCCTGCGGCCGCAGATGGGTCGGCAATTCGGGGAGCGGCAGGACTGCCCTCGGCCCGGCGAGCTTCCAGCAGTCGTCCTCGAACCCCGACAGGCAGCCAGCCTGCCAGCCGGCGATCTCGCGACACCGCTCGGTCTCGGAGAACCCGTACGCCGCCGAGAACGCGGCCAAGGCGCCCAGCGCGAGCGTGCCGGCGCTGGCGGCGATGAGGCCGGTCCGGTCCGTCGGGGTCAGGCAGGACGAGTCGTTCGCGGGGCAGTCCGCTGCGACCGGGGTGGTCACCGCCATGGCGAAGAGGAGGATGCCGAGCAGTCCGCCGACCGCGCCCCCCGCCACGTCGAGGGCAGGGAGGAGCGCGGACCGGGTGCAGCCGGCGGGCACGTCCGGCGCGGTCGGCAGGTCAGGCGCCCGGGCCACGAAGACCCACGAGCAACCCGGCGTCATCGTGAGGACGGCGGCCAGCGTCCAGGCGGCGCGGAGGCGGGGGCGTGACATGGCTCTGTCGGACCCGCGGTCGGGCGGCATCCCGATGCCAACTAGGGCATCGCCGGCCCCGCGCGAAAGTCCTCGCCCGGGCCGGTCGCGCCAGACCTGTCGGGTCGTCCCGGTCGGGAAGCCCGTGCCGTGGCTGTCCCGGTTGTCCCGCAAGGGGGGGCCTCAAGCCGGGCGCGTTCGATCCAACGGCTCTCGCTGTACCCGCCAGGGCCGTGCCTGGCCGCCCCGAGACGCCTCACCGGTGGAGTAGACGCCCTCCGAGGCGGGTGGCTATCTTGCCCTTGTGGCGCGCGCCGCGCGGCCACCTGCAAGGGGAGGGGCGCATGAGGGCGATCACGGTTGCGATGGCGGTCGGCCTGGCCTGCACGGCAGGTGCTGCCGGGGCCAAGGGCGACCTCCTGAAGCAGGCCCAGGCCAAGTTCAAGCCCATTCCAGCCAAGGCCCCGGCAGCGCAGCAGAACCCCTCCAGCCCGGCGAAGGTCGAGCTGGGCCGGAGGCTCTACTTCGATCCCCGGCTCTCCGCCTCACAGCTCATCAGCTGCAACACGTGCCACAACGTCAGCCTGGGCGGCGCCGATCTCCAGGAGACCTCCATCGGGCACGGCTGGCAGAAGGGGCCGCGAAATGCACCGACGGTGCTGAACGCGGTCTTCAACGTCGCGCAGTTCTGGGACGGGCGGGCGGAGGACCTGAAGGCGCAGGCCAAGGGGCCGGTGCAGGCCTCGGTGGAGATGGCCAACAGCCCGCAGCGGGTGGTGGAGACGCTGCAGAGCATTCCGGGCTATGCGGCGCTCTTCCAGGCGGCGTTCCCTGGCGACAGGGAGCCGATCACCTTCGACAACGTGGTGCGTGCCATCGAGGTCTTCGAGGCGGTCCTGCTCACTCCCGACGCGCCCTTCGACAAGTACCTGAAGGGAGACCGCCAGGCCCTCACGCCGGCGCAGGAGGCCGGACTCGGGCTCTTCATGCAGAAGGGTTGCGCCACCTGCCACGCAGGCGTGAACGTCGGCGGCGCCGACTACGACCCCTTCGGTGTCGTCGAGGCGCCGTCGGACGAGGTGCGGCCCCCCGGGGACACTGGCCGCTTCAAGGTGACGAACACCGCCGCCGACAAGTACGTCTTCCGGGCGGCGCCGCTCCGGAACGTGGCCATCACCCAGCCCTACTTCCACTCGGGCAAGGTCTGGAGGCTCGAGGACGCCGTGAGGATCATGGGTTCGGCCCAGCTCGGGATCGGCCTCGGGGACGCGGACGTCGCGGGGGTCGCCGAGTTCCTGAGAGCGCTCACTGGCCGGCAACCGAGAGTCGAGAACCCCATCCTTCCGCCGAGCTCCGATTCCACGCCGCGGCCCGAGACCCGGGTGGCTCCTACCCGCTGAGTCGCCCGGGAACGGGCCGGTCCGGCATGCGGGGTCGATCCTGGCCGGTTGCCGCGAGGCCGTCCCGGCCGGGCCGGCGGTGCGCTCTCGCGCTCCGCGTTCGAGCCCGCTAGAGTGCGCTCATGCACTCCTCGCTTGGTGGCCCGGACCGGGCCTGCCTCGGTGCTGTGGCCCTGTGGCTGTCGCTCGCCGGCTGCGCCGGCCTGCGCGCCTCGGAGGCGCGCGATGGCTACTTCCAGGAGCAGCTCGCCTCAAGCCCGTACCCCCAGGCCTGCGATCGGCTCTGGCCCGACGTCTTGCGCCTCCTGGCTGCCAAGGGTTATGCCCTGGCGGGAAGGGACCGGCAGATCGCCGGGGAGCCCTCCGCCTCGGGAGTGGACCGGACCTTGTCCAACGCCACCGAGACCCGGCCCACGGCGGACGGCGGGCTCGAGGTGGCGACCGCCTGGAACTACGGACCCGAGAATCCGACGCGGTACCGGGTGACCGGGACACCGGCCGGCCCCGGAGCCTGCTGGGTCACCTTCACGCGGGTCTGGCAAGGTGTCGTCGATCCGGCAAGCCACAGCACCGCCCGGGACTGGCAGTTGCAGCTGAAGCTGCTCCAGGTCGTCGCCCCGGAGGCAGCCGCCAAGCTCGAGGCCGGAGCCCCGAAGCCCTGAGCTCTCGCTGCCCGATCCAATCCCACCCCATCTCGCCCCATGCAGCCGTTCCCGGCGAGCGGAGATCTCGCATGAACAGCCTCTGGAACGACGCCGAGGCCGCCGCGTTCCGCGGCGACCTGGCACAGCGCGTCTACACGTCCCGGCTCCTCGGCAGGGACGCCTCCCTGGTCCTCCACGGCGGCGGGAACACCTCGGTGAAGATCGTCGAGAAGAACATCGTCGGCGCCGAGGAGACCATCCTTTACGTGAAGGGCAGCGGCGGAGACCTGGAGAGCATCGCCGAGAGCGGCTTCTCACCGGTGCGCATGCCGCACCTGCTGGCGCTGGCCCGGCTCCCGTCCCTGTCGGACGCCGAGATGGTGAACGAGCTGAGAACCCAGCTCACGCGCGCCTCGGCGCCCCCCCCATCGGTCGAGGCCATCCTGCATGCGGTCCTCCCGCACCGCTTCGTCGACCACACCCACGCGGACGCCGTGGTCACCATCACCAACACGGCCGACGGTCTGGCGCGCATCCGCGAGGCCTTCGGTGACTCGGTGGTGGTCATCCCGTACGTGATGCCCGGGTTCGACCTGGCGCGGCTCTGTGCCGAGCGGTTCCCGGCCCAGGCCGGCCCCCGTACCGTGGGAATGGTCCTCATGAACCACGGGATCTTCAGCTTCGGCGAGACGGCCCGCGAGTCCTACGAGCGGATGATCGCGCTCGTCACGCGAGCCGAGGACTACCTCGCCCAGAACGGCGCCTGGGCGCTGCCCGCACGGGCGGAGCGGGCGGCCGCAGCGCCGCGGCGCGCGCGGATCGCGGCGCTCCGGCAGTCGGTCTCCCGCGCAGCCGGGTGGCCGGTGGTCCTCGCCGTCCACGACGATCCGCGCAGCCTGGCGTTCGCCCGCCGCCCCGACGTGGCCACCCTCTCCCAGCAGGGACCGGCGACGCCGGACCATGTCATCCGCACCAAGCGCCTCCCGCTCCTCGGGGAGGACGTCGTGGGCTACGCGGCCGCCTACCGGCGGTACTTCGAGGAGCACGCTCCCCGGGCCCGCGAGCCGAGGACCATGCTCGACCCGGCGCCGCGGGTGATCCTCGATCCCGAGCTGGGCGTCTGCGCCGCCGGGCGCAGCGCGCGCGACGCAGGAGTGGTCTTCGACATCTACGCCCACACCATCGACGTGATCGAGCGGGCGGCGCGGCTCGGCGGGTACCGGGCCCTGCCCGCCGCCGAGCTCTTCGACGTGGAGTACTGGGACCTGGAGCAGGCCAAGCTCCGCTCTGCGGGCAAGCCTGCGCCGCTCGCGGGGGAGGTGGCGCTCGTGACCGGTGCCGCCTCCGGCATCGGGAAGGCCTGCGTCGAGTCCCTGCTCTCCAGGGGTGCGGCGGTCGTCGCCCTCGACGCCAACCCGGCCGTCGCCACCGCCCTGGCCCGGCCCGACTACCGGGGAGTGGTCTGCGACGTCACCTCGCCGGAGGGGCTCTCCGGCGCGATCGAGGGCTGCGCCCGGGCCTACGGTGGTCTCGACATGCTGGTGCTCAATGCCGGGGTGTTCCCCGGTGGACGGCGCATCGAGGCGCTGCCCGACGACGAGTGGCGACGCGTACTGGCCGTGAATCTGGACGCCAACCTGACCCTGCTGCGCGAGGCGCACCCGCTGCTCGAGCGGTCGCCGCGTGGCGGCCGGGTGGTGGTCATCGGGTCGAAGAACGTCCGGGCTCCGGGCCCCGGTGCCGCCGCCTACTCCGCCTCCAAGGCGGCCCTGACGCAGCTGGCGCGGGTCGCGGCGCTGGAGTGGGCGGCCATCGGCATCCGCGTGAACGTGCTCCACCCCGACGCGGTGTTCGACACCGGCATCTGGACGCCGGAGGTGCTCGCGGCACGCGCGGCCAGCTACGGCATGACCGTGGAGCAGTACAAGACCAAGAACCTGCTGCGGACCGAGGTCCACGCCCGCGACGTCGGCGAGCTCGCAGCAGAGCTGTGCGGGCCGCTCTTCGCCAAGACCACCGGGGCGCAGATCCCCGTCGACGGGGGCAACGAGCGAGTCGTCTGAGGAGCGGCGGGAGACGAATCCGGCCGTCCCCTCACCGCTACGGCGCGCCGCCGCCGGGCCCGGCGGCGGGCCCGGCTCGACACTGGCCCGTGAGGGAACGAAGGCGCTCCTGGATGTTGCGGCGCTCCTCGCCCGTGCTCCGCTCGGGCATGGCGTCCATCGCCGACCGCTCTGCCGCGTCGGCCTCGTCGCAGCGGCCGAGGTCGGCGAGCACCGCGGCGTAGCCGGCCAGCACCTGGGTGCTCCACGGGGCGAGATGGGCGGCCTGCCGCACCAGCGGAAGCGCCTCGGCGGGCCGGCCGCTGGCGCGAAGCTCCTGCCCGAGGTTGAGATATGCAGCCGGGTTGCGCGGCGAGAGCGCCAGCGCGCGACGGTATGCCGCCTCGCGCTCCGACCCGTCCTCCGGGCCGGTGAGGGAGCGCGCCAGGAAGGTGTAGGCGCGCGCGTCCGCCGGGTGGCCGGCGACCGCGAGGCGCGCCAGCGGCGCCGGGTCCTGGCGGTCGAGCACTCCGAGGTACTCGAGGGCGATCGGATGGGAGCCGTCCTCCTCCAGCGTCTCCCTCACCTCGGAGCGAAGCTCCGCCTCGGTCTTCTTCGCACGGAACTGCCAGATGGCGAGCCGGACCGCGTGTACCTCGGGGGTCGCGAGCGGCTGCTCGAAGTAGCCCACCACCGGCACGGCCTCGGCGTCCCGCGTCGAGGTGCCGAGCTTGCCCTTCACGTAGGCTGCCAGCACCGCGTCGAGCCTCTCCAGCGAGCCTTCGCTCGCGGGGTCGTACTCGGGCAGGGCGGTGCGCCAGGCGACTTCGGGCTCGCCTCCCTGCACGAGGTGGCGACGGATCTCGGCGAAGGCCTCGGGCCGCGCGTGGACCAGCCAGTGCACGAGCAGCCACGCCGAGGCGTAGTAGTCGACCCCGGGGTGGAGCGCCGGCGTGCCGTCCCAGACCAGGAGCTCGCGGACCGGCACGCTCGACTTCCGGGCGCGCTCGAACCGAAGCTTCGACGGCATGCCCACGGTGACGCGCGTCCCCTGCGCACCCTCTTCCACCGATTCCATGTAGACCGCGAGCCCCTCCGCGAACCAGCGCGGCTGGCGCTTGTAGGCTCCCGCCAGGAGGTCGTGGCTGAGCTCGTGCGCCAGCATGGCGCGCTGCCAGGGGCCGAGCTCACCGGGCACCACGATCCGCGGTGGCCCTCCCTCGTAGCGGACGTAGTACCCGAGGGCGTTCTCGGGAGCGAAGGGGCGGAACTCCTCCAGCGTCCGGAAGGCGATGATCTCCACGCGGCCGCTCGGCTCGGGGGCCCCTCCGGGGAGCCCCGCGACGACCGCGGCCCGCAGCCTCTCCACGCGGCCCAGCAGCTCCCCGGCCTCCACGGCCGCCAGATCGGTGCGGAGGATGAAGCGCTCGCTCGCGAGCTGGCGCCAGGGGGGTCCACCGGCGGTGGGGCACTGGAAGGTGCGCGGCACCGTGGCGCACCCGGTGAGCGCCGCGAACGCGATCGAGATCGCCCTTCCGCCCATGCCGACCCGCATGGGGTGAATGTTAACGCCGCGCACGGCTCACGCAAAGCGACCGGCCCCGGGGCGCTCGGCGCGGCTGCGAGGACGGCAGTGCGGCGCTATACTGTCGCGGGGAGCAGGAGGCGCGTCATGAAGCATCTCTGGCAATCGGTCCCGAGGATGCTGCTCGCCGGCATGGCGACGGCGGCCGTAGGTTGCGCCCACACGTCCACGGCGGTGCCAGCCGCTTCGCCCGGCCCGGAGTCGATGGTCGTCACCGGGTCACACATCCCTCAACCCGTCGACGCGCGCACCGGTTACCCGACCACCGCGTCCTTGCTGAGAATCCATACCCGCGACGACCTGGTGCGGACCGGTCGCCCGGAGATTGGCCCCGCCCTGCGGCAGCTCGATACCGCGCTCTGGCCGTAGGCCAGGAACACCGAGACCTCTCCGAGGAGATGCCCCATGCTCAAGCGATTCGTCCCGTTCTCCTTCGCCATCCTGCTCTTCGTCGCCGGCTGCGCGACCCAGAGCCAGTTCCTCGTGAGCAGGCAACCGACGGCGATCGAGACGGCTCTGCTGCGCGGCCGGTTCGACCTGAACTGCCCGACCGCCACGGCCGTGGTCCTCTCCAGTGACTACATCCAGCCTGTGGTGACCGGCCCGTGGGTGGGAGGCGGCATCACCCGAGCCGAATACACCGTCGGCGTCGAGGGCTGCAACCAGCGCAGGACCTACGTCGTCATGTGCCAGGACACGACCAGCACCTGCTTTGCCGCCCACAGCCAGTAGGCTCGCCGCGGCCCGATGCGCGATCCTGGACGTCTGCATCCCGGTGCGTCGGCGCTCTCCTGGACCATCCTGTTCGTGGCCTGCGGCGGGGGAGCCCCGGATGGCGGCACCATCCGGCCCCCGGGCGACCCGACGCTACCCGACCCGCAGTACCGAGCCTCGTACCTCTCGCCACTTGCCGCCGGCTGCGATGGAGCGCCGGCCGGCGGCGTCTACGCGAACGCCGAGGTCGAGCCCATGGTCGCCGTCGATCCGACCGACGCGAGCCGCCTGATCGGCGTCTGGCAGCAGGACCGCTGGCCGAACGGGGGCGCGCGAGGGAACCTGACCGGGGTGTCGGCCGACGGGGGGCGAACCTGGGCGCAACGAATGGCCCCATTCTCGCGCTGCACCGGCGGCGACTACGCGCGCGTCTCGGACCCGTGGGTCACCATCTCGCCGAACGGCATGGCCTACCAGATCGCGATCGCCTTCGACGGCGGGGCGTTCGCGGCCGGCTCCTCGAGCGCGGTCCTCGTCAGCCGATCGGCCGACCGGGGCGATACCTGGAGCCCGGCGGTGACGCTGATCCGCGACGGCGCCGATTTCTTCGACGACAAGGAGTCGATCACCGCCGATTCCACCGATGCACGATACGTCTATGCAGTGTGGGACCGGCTCAGCGCGAGTGGCGGCGGCCCGACGTGGCTCTCCCGGACCACCGACGGTGGCGCGACCTGGGAGCCGGCGCGGCCCATCTACGACCCCGGCACGACCAGCCAGACCATCAACAACCAGATCGTGGTGCTGCCGGACGGCACGCTCGTCGCCTTCTTCACCCAGCTCGACGGCGCCCCCAGCCGCCAGACGCTCGCGGTGATCCGCTCCCGGGACAAGGGTCTCACCTGGTCGGGGCCGGTCGTCATATCCGCCGTGCAGGCGCTCGGCACCCAGGACCCCGAGACCGGAACCCGGATCCGCGACGCCGCTCTCCTCGGCTCCATCGCGGCGGGGCCGGACGGGTCCCTGGTGGCCGTTTGGCAGGACTCGCGCTTCTCGGGCGGCCAGCGGGACGGCATCGCCCTCTCGCGCTCGACCGACGGCGGCCTCACCTGGTCCACCGCCGCTCGAGTCAACCGCGACCCGACCGTGCAGGCATTCGTCCCGAGCGTGGCCGTGCGCGCCGACGGCACGATGGGCGTCACCTACTATGACCTCCGCAGCAACACCAGCCATCCAGCGACGCTGCCGACCGACTACTGGCTGGCCCGCTCGACCGACGGAGGCGCGACCTGGCGCGAGAGCCGCGTGGCGGGTCCGTTCGACCTGGCGATCGCGCCCTTCGCCGGAGGGCTCTTCCTCGGCGACTACCAGGCGCTCGTCGGCATCGGCAACGCGTTCCTGCCGTTCTACGCGGCGGTGAACAGCGGCGACCTGGGGAACCGCACCGACGTCTTCGCATCGCTGGCGACCTCGGCGGGCTTCGCGGCCAGGACCGCCGTCTCGGAGCTGGTGGACGCGGAAGCGCCCGTTGTCGCCTCCACGGCGGAGCCGCTGCCGATGACGCCGGAGCTGCAGCGGAAGCTGCACGAGAGCGCACGGCGGGCGATGGAGCGGAGGGTGGCGAGGTGACCCTTCGCCGACACCATTCCAGCGACGATCGATCGCGCCGCCTTGGCCGCGATCCGGACGCGCCGGGGTGACGAGTTCTCTGGACCCCCGGCTCGAAGGCGTGGTCTCCTGGCCTGGTGATGATCCCGTCCATACTCGGCCTCGTGGCTCTCGCCGCCGCGGCCCAGCCGGCTGACACCGGCGCCGGGCCGCGCAAGGCGCTCCCGGAGAGGGTGCCGGAGCCGGACAGGGCCCCGGTCACCGGGGAGGTGCCCGAGGCGGTCCTCGAGGTCCTGCGGGACGACCTCGTCAAGCGCGTCGGTGCGAGGCGCAGCGCCGTGAAGGTGGTCCGGGCCGAGGAGGTCGTGTTCAGCGACGGATCGCTCGGCTGTGCCCAACCCGGGCAGATGTACACGCAGGCGACGGTCCCCGGCTACCGCGTGGTCCTCGAGCACGAGGGCAAGGAGTACGACTACCGGGCTGCCCGCAGCGGCTTCTTCGTCCTCTGCGAGCGGCCCCGGCATGCGCCATGAAGGCCATGAAGAAGGGCAGGCCGGAGAGCCCGGCCTGCCCCGTGTCGCGAGCCGGCGAGCCGGGCTAGGGCTTCACCACCACCTTCTGTGACTCTTCCCTCACATCCGAGTCCCGGTACTGGAGGAGCAGGCCGGTCTGCGACGGCGACGCGGCGGCGCCGCCCGCCACCTCGGTGACCGTGAGCCGGGCCTTGCCGCCCGGCGGGATGCCGGTGTCCGGAAGCCCGGCGGATGCGAACCGCGGCGTCGATGGCGTGTAGACCATGTTCTCGATGAAGTCGGTCAGGGCGCCGGTGAAGTAGTTGTCGAAGGCGTAGACCGAGAAGCCGAACTGGGTGTCGGCGGTGATGCCGAGCGCCGCGATCGGGACCGTGAGGATGGCGTTCGACGAGTTCAGGTCCGCGTCGGTGTAGAAGTAGGCCCTGGCGGCCCCGGTCGCAAGGCTCTGCACGACGACCAGGTTCTGGCCGGAGGCTCCGAAGCCACCGTTCTCGATGTTGTAGACGACGAAGTCCGGGGTGCCGTCCAGGTTGCTGTCGATGTACACGTCGAACTCGGCCGGGTAGTTCGGGTGAGCGCGTCCTCCGAAGGTGCTGATCCCGAATTGCAGCGAGTCCGGCACGTTGGGGGCCTGCACGAACCGCACGCCGACCGCCTTCAGGTCGATCTCCGCGAAGTTGTCACCGGGTCCTGGCAGGAGAGACTTCGGGATCTTCTGGCTCGTGCCCGTGAGCGAGAAGATCTCCACGAAGCCATCGGCCGCGCCCCGGTTCTTGATCTGGAGGGTCTTGCCCGCCCGCACCGACTCGTCCGCCTCGAGCGCCGCCGCCTTGTGCGGAAGGACGTGCCACGGGAGCGTCAGCTTCTCGGTGCCCGAGGTGAGGGTCACGTACCCGTCCGCTTCCAGGCCGTCGAGCAGGAGGCCGTTGCCGCCATTGGGCCCGCCGTCGATGTTCCAGACCGGCAGGTGCTCGGGGTGGACCACGATGCGGACCTCGAACTCCTCGGCGCTTCGGGGCCCGACGCGGATGGAACGAGGCGTCCGGATCTCGACCGCGCCGCTCGCGGCCTTGGCCGGGTCGCGGAAGGAAGCCGCGATCTGGAAGGTCTTCGCCTTCTTGTCGTAGTTCTCGACGCGAACCTCGCGCTCGAACTGCTCCGTGCCGCTCACGGCGTGGTAGCCGAAGGAGATGGCCGCCGACTGGTCCGTCTTCACCCAGGCAGCCGACCGGGCCGAGAGCGCCTTGTCCACGCGGACCTCACCGGCGCCGATGCGGGTGATGGGGGCGAGCTTCCCGGGGAACAGCGCGGGCTGGTGGAAGACCTGCGTCTCGGCGGTGTTCATGAGCAGCGCCTTCACCTGCGGGGGCTCGAGCCAGGGATTCGCGCCGATGAGGATGGCCGCGGAGCCAGCGATCATCGGGGTGGCGCCCGAGGTGCCGCCGAAGGCGGCCTCGCCGGTGCCGGTCCCGTACACGGCGGAGACGGACGCGCCGGGCGCGCCGATCTCCGGCTTGATGGTCTGGTAGCTGATGCTCGGGCCGCGCGCCGAGGAACCCACCATGCTGCCGACGAGCGGGATGCCGTTGGCGGGAGAGAGGGTCACGTTGACCGGCCCCGTCGCGAGTGCCGTCTTGATGGCACTCGAGTAGGACTGGATGATGACCAGGGTGGGCACGAAGGTGTCGCCTCCCCCGAAGCTGAAGGAGACGGCATCGCCCGCCGCCACCAGCCCGATGAGCACCGCGGTGGCGCCCGCCTTGGCGGCGCGGTCCACCTTGAGGCTCACCGAGCAGGCCCCGCGGTCGATGAGCGCCACCTTCCCCGAAGGGCTGACCAGGTAGGGGTCATCCGGGCTGGTGGCGCTGATCGAGCCGGCCGGACAGCCGCGCCCGACGTAGGCCGCGTCGCCGGTCACGGCCTTGTCCAGCGGGGCCCAGTCCACGACCTCTGTGTTCGCGTAGGTCCCGGCGATCGCGGCCGGGCTGTTCACCACCAGCGGGAAGGCCTTGGCGCTCGGGACCTGCGTCTGGGCCACGCTGATCACCGGCGGGCCGATGGAGGGGGAGGAGACGATGTACGGGCGGTTGGCGGCGTTCCCGGCCGCGGCCACGACGACGACGCCCGCCGAGGACGCGCGGTTCAGCGCCTCGGTGAGGTCGTCCTCCTTCTGGCCGTAGTTCGAGCCCAGCGACAGGTTGATGACGTCGACCGAGTCGAAGCTGCCATCGCCCTTCGGATCGAGGGCGAAGTCCACGGCCTTGAGGAGCGCGACGCCGTTGCAGGAGGTGGAGACCGAGCTGCACGTCTTGACGGCGTAGAGCTGGGCGCCCGGGGCCACGCCCACGTGCTTCCCGTCGGTGCTCCGTCCCGCGATGATGTCCGCGACGTGCGTGCCGTGCCCGCCCCCGGGCCCGTCGTCGATGGGATTCGGGTCCTCGGTGCGGGCCGGACTCCCCGTGGCGCCGGTCCAGGCGCTGCCCACGAAGTCGTAGCCGCCGACGACCTTGGCGCTCGGGAAATGGCTGTTGGGAAAGCTGGCCACAGCCTCGGCGTAGGCGGGCGCGGTGCCGAGGCCGCCCAGATTGCGGTGGGTGTAGTCGATGCCCGAGTCGAACACCGCGACGCGCACGCCCGTGCCGTCCTTGCCGGCCGCCTGCGCCGCCGCCGCTCCGATGTAGGGCACGGTCTCGAAGAGCATCAACTCGTAGTTCATGACGGGCCGGATCTGCTCCACCCCGGGCCGGGCCGCGAGCTCGGCGAGCCGGGAGGCGTCGATGCTCACCGCGACCGCGTTGTGGGCCCGGGCGACGCGGCCGAGCTCCCGGCCGCCGAGGGCCCGCGCCGCTCCGGCGAGCTGGTCATGCTCCCGATCGAGCGTCTCCCGGTAGGCCTGACGCTGTTCCTTCGAGAGCAACCCACCGCGCGTCTTGGCGTTGTCGCCGTTCGCCGCGGCCACGGACGGTCCCGCGAGCTTCACCCAGACCTCGACGGTGCCCTGGGCGCCAGCCAGGCTCGGGTCCACCTTGGAGGCAACCAGGGCCTGGGGCAGCGAGACCCGCGGCGTCGCGTCCACGGTCACGGGCCCGCCGGGCAGCGCCAGCCTGGACACGTCCGCTGCGAGGGCCGTGCTCCCCAGCAGGAGCCCGAGGCCAAGGACCAGCACCCGCCTCGCCGCGGGAAGAGCCTTCGGGGTGGGCCCGAAGATGGGGGTCACCGTCGTGGAGTGAACCATGCGTGTGTCTCCTTCTGGGGTTTGCTTTGCGTCAAGAATGGGCGCAACGGTTGCGAGCTGGAGAGGTTCGTGAAGGTGACCCAACCTGGGTAGGTCCAGCAAGCCCTCTCGTGGGGGCGTAAAAAAGTATTTGTCATGGGATTCCGCCTTCGACGAGACCGCGGCCGTTTCGGGCCACTGCGCCCTCGCTGGCGCTGGCCCCGGGGCGCACGGTTCACGTGGCGAATGGTGGCTTCTCAGCGAGCCGCTTGCAGGCGCGCCCGCTCGAACTCGTCGCCCGGCGTCCACGTCGGCATCGCGGGATGGTCGGCGACGCGCAGGCCGACCACCAGCTGGAGCTGCGCGTCCTCCACGGCGCCGGAGAGGTCCCAGGCGGCCGGTGCCGGCGGATAGCTGTCGCTGGTCTGGTGGTAATTCTGCGCGATGTACTCGTCGCTGCGCTCCTTGCCCCAGCCCGCCGGGCGGCCGAGGTAGCTGGGGCCACCCTGCACCACCACCACGGGGATGCCGACCTGCGCCAGCTCGAAGTTGTCCGATCGGTAGAAGGAGCCCTTGTCGGGGAAGGGGTCGCCGTGCACCGTTCGCCCCTGGGCCGCCGCCACGTCGCGCACCACCCGGTCCAGCGTGGACTTGCCGAGCCCGATCATGCCCAGGTCGGCGGTGCGCCCATGGATGTTCACCGAGTCCAGGTTGACGTTGGCGGCGATGCGGCCCGCGGGCAGGGTCGGGTGCCGCGCGAACCAGCGCGAGCCGAGGAGCCCCTGCTCCTCCGAGGCCACGAACAGGAAGACCAGGGAGCGGCGCGGCGGCGCGCTGGTGGCGGCGCGGGCGATGGCGAGTACCGCGGCGCAGCCGGAGGCGTTGTCGAGCGCGCCCGCGTAGACGTTGCGTTGCCCCTCGACCGGGGGGTTGCGCATTCCAAAGTGGTCGTGATGCGCCGTGTAGACCACCGCCTCGTCACGCAGCTTGGGATCGGTTCCGGGCAGGACGCCGATCACGTTGGCGCTCTCGAAGCGCTCCCGGGTCACCGGCATGTCGAGGGCCATGGTCACGCCGAGCGGGATGCCGCGCGCGCCCCTGGAAGCCATTTCCCTCGCAGCCTTCTCCTCGGCGTCGAGAGCGCGCCCCGCCATCCGAAAGAGCTGCGCCGCCGCGTCCTGGGCGATCCAGCCCTCGAAGGGCAGGCGCGGGTCGCCGTCGGGCGGGAGCGCCACGCCCACCCTACGGTTGGAGGTGGCCACCACCTGCCACGGATAGCTCGCCGACTCGGCGGTGTGGATGAGCAGCGCCCCGGCGGCTCCGTGCCGTGCCGCCTCCCGGTACTTGTAGTCCCAGCGGCCGTACCAGAGGCGGACCCCTTCGCCGGCCCAGGGCGGGTTGAAATTGAGGAGCACCACCACCTTGCCCTTCACGTCCACGTTGCGGTAGTCGTCCCAGCCGTGCTCCGGGGCCACGATGCCGTAGCCCACGAAGACCAGCTCCGCGCCGTCGAGCTTCACGTGGTCGGTGTCGCCGAGCGACCGCAACACCACCTGGGCGTCGACGCCGGGGCCGGTGGGCAGCGTCACCCGCTCGGTGCCGCGGGTGAAGACGATGTCCTTCGGCACGGCGCTGGTGTGCCGGACGTGCGGCACCGGCTGGACCCAGGACGGCGCGCCGCCGTCCTGCGCGGGGACGCCGGGCTGGAGCCCCATCGCCTCCATCTGGGCGACGAGGTAGCGTATGGCCAGCTCGGAGCCGCGGGTCCCGGGGAACCGCCCCTCCAGGAGGTCGTCGGCGAGGAAGCGGGTGTGGGCGGAGATCTCGGCGGCCGACACCCGAGCCGCCGCAGCCTTCTCCCTGGGCGAGAGCGCCGCCTTGCCGGGAGACGGTGCCGCCGCGGCGCTCGAGCTGCCGGCGACGGCGATCAGAAACACGACGAGAAGCGAGAGGCGAGCCTCGAGCCTGCCCATGGTCCCTCCTCCGTTGCGCCGCGGGGTGGTGGAGCCAAGAGGGCGCGTCCGCGGCAACTGGGGGCGGTAGTTAACTACCTGGACCACCGGCCCGCAAGGCGGTCGTGGCGAACAGTGGAGCGCCCTCGCAGGCGAAGGTGCGATCCGGCGGGGCGTGCTTGGACGGAGCCTCTGGGATAGGCTCGCTCCAGCGATCCCTCCCGCGGCGAGGACCCGGTTGGCAGACTTCTTCGGCATCCAGAGCCCCTTCCTCGACCTCTGTGGCATCCGCGCCGTCACCCGGGAGCCCGGGCGCGTCGTGGCCGAGGTCGAGGTCCGGGAAGGGCACGGCAACAGCTTCGGCATCGTCCACGGAGGCCTCACCATGACGCTGCTCGACGCCGCGCTCGGCGCCGCGGCCCGGTTCTCCGATCCCGACGCGAGCAGCGTCGTCACCGTCGACCTCCATGTGAGCTTCGTCGGCCCGGCTCGCGGCCGGCTCGTCGGCGAGGGGCGCCTGGTGCGGCGGGCCGGCCGGATCGTCTTCTGCGAGGGCGAGGTGCGCGGCGAGAGCGGGGAGGTCGCGGCCAAGGCCCTGGGCATCTTCAAGCTCAGGATCGGGGCCGGGCCGGCGGACGGCGCCCCCGGGGACGGGTAGGCTCCGGCGCGCGGGCTCAGCTCCTCTCGATGACCACGGCGAGCCCCTGCCCCATGCCGATGCACAGGCTGGCCACGGCATAGCGGCCCTGGCGCCGGACGAGCTCACGGGTCAGGGTGAGCGCCAGGCGGGCACCCGAGGCGCCCAGCGGATGGCCCACGGCGATGGCGCCACCGTTGGGGTTCACGCGGGCGTCCTCGATGCCGATCCCGAGCAACTTCAGGCAGGCGAGCACCTGGCTGGCGAAGGCCTCGTTGATCTCGACGACATCCATGTCGGCGAGGGTGAGCCCGGCCCGCGCCAGCGCCTTGGGGATCGCGAACACCGGGCCGATGCCCATGATCCGGGGCTCGACGCCGACGGCGGCCGCGGCGAGGATGCGGGCCAGCGGCCGCGCGCCGGCGCGCTCCCCTGCGGCAAGGCTGCCCACGAGCAGCGCGGCGGCGCCGTCGTTGATGCCCGAGGCGTTGCCGGCGGTCACCACGCCACCGTCGAAGAGCGGGCGAAGCCGCGCCAGCCCCTCGAGCGTGGTGTCGGGCCGCGGGTGCTCGTCCTCCTCCGCTCGAGACGGCGGCCCCTTGCCGGAGGCGACCTCGATGGGCTGGATCTCCCCGGCGAAGAAGCCCTCGAGGCGCGCCCGCCGGTACTTGTCCTGGGACCCGGCGGCGAAGCGGTCGGCCTGCTCCCGGGTGATGCCGCACTCCCGCGCCAGGTTGTCGCCGGTCTGGGGCATCGAGTCCGAGCCGTACCGCGCCATGATCCCCGGGTTCGGGAAGCGGGCGCCCAGCGTGGTGTCGAAGACGCGAAGCTCCCGGCTGTACGCGACCTCGGCCTTGGCCATGGCGAACGGGGCGCGGCTCATGCTTTCCACCCCGCCGGCGAGGTAGAGATCCCCGTCGCCACAGGTGACGGCGCGCGCGGCATCGACCACGGCGGCGAGGCCGCTGGCGCAGAGCCGGTTCACGGTCTGCGCCGGTGTGGTCGCGGGGAAGCCGGCCGCCAGGGCGGCGTGCCGAGCCACGTTGCGCGAGTCCTCACCCGCCTGGTTGGTGCAGCCGAGCAGGACGTCCTCCACCGACTCCGGCTTCCAGGGCGAGCGGGCCAGGAGCGCCCGCATCACCTGGGCGGCGAGGTCGTCGGGCCGCACCCCCGCCAGGGCCCCTCCGTGGCGGCCGAAAGGCGAGCGCAGGCCGTCGTAGATGTAGGCTTCGAGCATCCCGGGCGACCTTCTCGATCAGGCCACCTCGAAGAGCCCTGCGGCCCCCATTCCCCCGCCGATGCACATCGTCACCACCACGTACCGTGCCCCGCGCCGCCGCCCCTCGATGAGCGCGTGGCCGACCAGGCGCGCGCCGGACATGCCGTACGGGTGGCCGACGGCGATGGCGCCCCCGCTCACGTTCAGGCGGTCGTCGGGGATGCCCAGCCGGTCGCGACAGTAGATGACCTGCACGGCGAAGGCCTCGTTGAGCTCCCAGAGCCCCACCTCCGACATCTTGACGCCGGCGCGCTCCAGCAGCCGAGGGACGGCGAACACCGGTCCGACGCCCATCTCGTCCGGCTCGCAGCCGGCCACGGCGAAGCCGCGGAAGATGCCGAGCGGGCGGAGCCCCCGCTGCTCGGCGAGCTTGCCGTCCATCACCACGCAGGCGGATGCGCCGTCGGAGAACTGGCTGGCATTGCCTGCGGCGATGACGCCCCCGGGGAGGGCCGGCTTGATCTTGGAGACGCCCTCGTAGGTGGTGTCGGGACGGATGCCCTCGTCGGCGGCGAGCGTCACCTCCCGGGTGGAGATGCGTCCCGACGCCTTGTCGGCGACGCCCATCACGGTCGTGAAGGGCACGATCTCGTCGTCGAACCGGCCCGCCGCCTGCGCCGCGGCGGCGCGCTGCTGGCTGCGGACCCCATACTCGTCCTGCCTCTCGCGCGGGACGCCGTAGCGCTTGGCCACCGTCTCGGCGGTCTCGAGCATGCTCATGTAGATGGCCGGCTTGTGCTGGACGAGCCACGGGTCCTGGAACATGTGCTGGTTCAGCTCCTGCTGCACGCAGGAGATGGACTCCAGCCCGCCCGCCACCATCACCGGCACGCGGTCGACGATGACCCGCTGCGCGGCCATGGCGATGGTCTGGAGCCCCGAGGAGCAGAAGCGGTTGACGGTGGAACCGGCCACCGAGACCGGAAGCCCGGCGCGCAGAGCGATCTGCCGAGCGACGTTCCCGCCGGTGGTGCCCTCGGGCAGGGCGCAGCCCATGAGGACGTCCTCGACCTCGCCCGGGTCGACCCGCGCCCGCTCGACGGCGGCGCGGACCACGTGGGCGCCGAGCGTCGCGCCGTGGGTCATGTTCAGGGCGCCGCGCCAGGACTTGGCGAGGCCGGTGCGGGCCGTCGAGACGATGACTGCGTCGGTCATGATGCCCTCCCGGCCGCGCCGAAGGAGCCGCCCTCGGCGGCGAGTCTCTGGAGCAGGGGCGCCGGCTTCCAGAAGTCGGGATCGCCGTGCGGGTTGCGCGCGTAGCGGTCCATGGCGCGGACCACGTTGTAGAGCCCCACCTCGTCGGCGTAGCGCATGGGCCCGCCGCGGAACACCGGGAAGCCGTAGCCGGTGAGGTAGACCATGTCGATGTCGGAGGAGCGCTGGGCGATGCCCTCCTCGAGGAGCTGCGCCCCCTCGTTCACCAGCGCGAACATGCAGCGCTCGACGATCTCGTCGCCAGAGATCTTGCGGCGGGCAAGGCCCCGCTCCTTGCTGTAGGCGACGATCAGCTCGTCCACCACCGGGTCGGGGATGGCGTCGCGGCGGCCCGCCTCGTAGCGGTACCAGCCGGCGCCGGTCTTCTGGCCGAAGCGCCCCAGCTCGCAGATCCGGTCGGCGATCCTCGAGTACTTGACGTTCGGCTTCTCGACGTAGCGCCGCTTGCGGATGTACCAGCCGACGTCGTTGCCGGCGAGGTCCGAGACCCGGAACGGCCCCATCACCCAGCCGAACTTCTCGAGGGCCCTGTCCACCTGCTGCGGCAGCGCTCCCTCCTCCAGCAGGAACAGGCACTGGCGCAGGTACTGCTCGAGCATCCGGTTGCCGATGAATCCGTCGCAGACGCCGGAGACCACGCCGGTCTTCTTGATCTTCCTGGAGAGCCCCATCACCGTGGCCAGGACGTCCTTCCCGGTCTTCTCCCCACGCACGATCTCGAGCAGCTTCATCACGTTGGCCGGGCTGAAGAAGTGGGTCCCGATGACGTCCTGGGGCCTCTTCGTGAAGGCGGCGATCCGGTTCACGTCCAGCGTCGAGGTGTTGGTCGCCAGGATGGCGCCCGGCTTCATCACCCGGTCGAGCTCGCGGAAGACGTCCTCCTTCACCGCCATGTCCTCGAAGACCGCCTCGACGACGATGTCGGCCTGCGCCAGGTCGGCGTATTCGAGCGTGGGCCTGATGAGCCCCATCCGCTCCTCCACCTGGGCCGCGGTGAGCTTCCCCTTCTTGGCGCTCCCCTCGTAGTTCTTGCGGACCACGGCCAGCCCCTTGTCGAGGGCCTCCGGCTTCATCTCCAGCACCGTCACCGGGATGCCGGCATTGGCGAAGTTCATGGCGATGCCGCCGCCCATGGTGCCGGCGCCGACGACCGCCGCGCAGGCGATGGGCCGGGTGGGCGTGTCCTCGGGGACGTCGGGGATCTTGGAGGCTGCCCGCTCCGCGAAGAAGGCGTGGCGCAGCGCCCGCGACTCGGGCGTCTGCACCAGGTGGAGGAACAGCTCCCGCTCGACCCGCAGCCCCTCCTCGAAAGGCCTCGACACCGCGGCCTCGACGGCGTCGATGCACTTGTGTGGCGCCGGGTAGTCCTTGGCCACCGCCGCGGCGGTGTTGCGGGCGAACTGGAGGAATCCCTCCGCGAACGGATGCTCCACCTTGCGGTCGCGCACCAGCGGGAGCGGCCGCTGGTCGGCCACCTTGGTGGCGAAGGCCAGCGCGCCGGGGAGGAGGTCGCCCTCGACGAGGGCATCGAAGAGGCCCGCCCTGGCGAGCTTCTCCGAAGGCACCGGCGCGCCGGAGACGATCATGTTGAGCGCGGTCTCGAGCCCCACGGCTCGCGGCAGCCGCTGCGTGCCCCCCGCGCCGGGGAGCAAGCCCAGCTTCACCTCGGGCAGGCCGATCTGCGCCCCGGGGACGGCGACCCGGTAGTGGCAGGCGAGCGACAGCTCCAGGCCGCCCCCCATGCACACCGCGTGGACGGCGGCGATCACCGGCTTCGGGCTCTGCTCCACCGCACGGATCAGGGTGTGCAGGTTGGGCTCGGCCAGCGCCTTGGGGCTGTCGAACTCCTTGATGTCGGCGCCGCCGGAGAAGGCCTTGCCGGCGCCGGTGAGAACCACGGCCTTCACCGCCGGGTCGGCCAGGGCCCGATCCAGCCCGGCCACGATGCCGCTGCGCAGCTCGTGCCCCAGGCCATTCACCGGGGGGTTGTTCAAGGTGATCACGGCGACGACGCCGCTCACCGCGTAGCTCGTCTGGCTCATGCGTTCTCCCTCGCCGGCCCGGGGCTCGCGGCCGGCGGCGCGTTCTGGATGAACCTCTCGAGGTGATGCTCGGTGTCGCCCATGGAGAGCTCGATCGCCGTGAGGCGGCGGAAATGATGGCTCACCACCAGCTCGTCCGTCACGCCCATTCCGCCGTGGAGCTGAACCGCCTGCTGGCCGACGAACCGGCAGGCCTGGCCCACCACCACCTTGGCGGCCGAGAGGGCGCGACCCCGCGCCCGGACGTCGGGCTCGCCGGCCCGCATCGACGCCAGGTAGGCCATCGACCGCGCCTGCTCGACGTGGATCAGCATGTCGGCCATGCGGTGCTGCAGGGCCTGGAACTTCCCGATGGGCTGGCCGAACTGCTTGCGGGTCTTCACGTACTCGATGGTGCCGTCGAGGATGGCCTGCAACGCGCCCACCGCCTCTGCGCAGAGCGCGGCCACGCCCAGATCCCAGACCGCCGACAGTGCCCCGAAGGCGCCGCCCTCGGGGCCGAGCAGGGCCGACGCCGGGACGGTGACGTCGGCGAGCGCCAGGTCCGCGGCGGCCTGGCCGTCGAGCGTCCGGTAGGCGGTGAGCTCCAGGCCGGGCGCGTCGCGGCGAACCGCGAAGAGGGAGATCCCCGCCGGCTCGTCGGTCCGGCCCCCGGTTCGCGCCGAGACCAGGAGCAGGTCGGCCGCCGGTGCATGGGGGACGACCGCCTTCTGGCCACGCAGGACCCAGCCCCCCCCCTTCCGCGCCGCGGTCACCGCCACCCGCTCGAGGTCATGGCGGGTCCCCGGCTCGCCGTGGGCCGGGATGGCGATGCGCTCCCCGGCGGCCATCGCCGGCAGGAGCTCCTCCCGCTGCGCCGCCGAGCCGAGCTCGCGGACCAGCGCGGTGCCGAGGATGGCCGAGGACAGGTAGGGCTCGACCACCAGCGCCTTCCCGAAGGCGGTCATGGTCAGCAGCGTCTCGACCGCGGCTGGCGCCATCCCGCCGTGCTCCTCCGGAACCTGGAGGCCGAGGAGCCCGAGCTCGGCGAGAGAGGCCCACACCTCGCGGCTCCAGCCCTCGGGCGATCGGAGGATGGCCCGGCGCGCCTCGAAGCGGTAGCGATCCGCGAGGAAGCGCCCGACCATGTCGGAGAGGATTCGCTGCTCCTGCGTCAAGCCGAAGTCCATGCCGCGCTCCTACAGCCCCAGGATCATCTGCGCGATGATGTTCTTCTGGATCTCGTTCGACCCACCGTAGATCGAGGTCTTGCGCAGGTTGAGATAGGTGGCGGAGAGAGGCCCGGCGTGGGCCGGACCGACCGGCGCCCCCCGGAAGTCCAGGTGCATGGCCTCGGGACGGAGCGGCAGGGCGCAGGGCCCGGCCGCCTGCATCATCAGCTCGGCGAGGGCCTGCTGGATCTCGGTCCCCTTGATCTTGAGGAGCGAGGCCTCCGGCCCCGGCGCCCGGCGCTCGGCCTCGGCGGAGATGACGCGGAGGTTGGTGATCTCGAGCGCCAGGAGGTCGATCTCCACCTGAGCCAGACGGGCGGCGAAGGCCGGATCCTCGAGGAGCGGCTTCCCCTGCTTCCTCTCCGCGCCGGCGATGCGCTTCAGGCGCTGGAGCTCGCGCTTCGAGGAACCCACGCCGGCGATGTTGGTGCGCTCGTGGCCGAGCAGGAACTTGGCATAGGTCCACCCCTTGTTCTCCTCGCCGATCAGGTTCTCGGCCGGGACCTCCACGTCCTCGAACCACACCTCGTTCACCTCGTGCCCGCCGTCGAGCATGATGATGGGGCGCACGGTGACTCCCGGCGTCCTCATGTCGATGAGCAGGAAGGAGATGCCGAGCTGGGGCTTGGTCCTGGGGTCGGTGCGGACGAGACAGAAGATCCAGTCCGCGTGCTGGGCCAGCGTGATCCAGGTCTTCTGGCCGTTCACGAGGTAGTGGCCGCCCCTTCGCTCGGCCCGCGTCTGCAGCGAGGCCAGGTCGGATCCCGAGCCGGGCTCGGAGTATCCCTGGCACCACCAGTCCTCGGCGGAGAGCATGCGCGGCAGGAAGCGCGCCTGCTGGGCGGCGTTTCCGAACTTCATGATCACCGGTCCCACCATCTTGAGGCCGAAGGGGAGCAGGCGGGGCGCGCCGGCGTCGGCACACTCCTCCTCGAAGATGTACTGTTCCACCGGCCCCCAGCCGGTGCCGCCGAACTCCCTGGGCCAGTTGGGGCCGCCCCAGCCACGCGCATGAAGGGTCCTGTGCCAGCGCACGGTGTGCTCCGGGGGCGTGTGCAGCCCCAGCAGCACGCTCTGCCTGAGGTCGGGGGTCAGGTCCGCGGCCAGGAAGGCGCGCACCTCCTCCCGGAAGGCCTGCTCGGTCGGGCTGAAGCTCAGGTCCATGGCGGCTCCCCTACCTGGCGCGCTTCGCGAAGAAGGCGGCGAACGCGGCCTGCGCCTCGGGCGAGATGCGGCGCCGCTGGAACTCCTCGATCTCGGCGGCGAACGTGGCCAGGACCGCCTCCCGCTCCGGCCTGCGGAGCAGCGCCTTGGTCACGCGCACGGATTCGGGTGGCAGCGCCGCCAGCTCGCGGGCCGTCTCCATGGCGCGCCGCAGCGCCCCCCCGTCGTCGACGGCCGCGGTGACCAGTCCCGCCTCCGCCGCCTCGGCTCCCGAGATCTCGCGGCCCAGCATGAGCCACTCGGAGGCGCGCTTCGCTCCCACCGTCTGCGGCAAGAGCAGGGTGGAGGCCCCCTCCGGGCAGAGCCCCAGGTTCACGAAGGGCATGCGAAGCCTGGCGCCCCGCCCCGCGAAGGCGAGGTCGCAGTGCAGGAGCAGGGTGGTGCCGATCCCGACCGCCACCCCCTCCACCGCCGCCAGGAGCGGCTTGCCGAACTCCGCCAGAGACTTGAGGAAGGTGATGCCCGGCGGCTCGCCGGCCGCGGCCGGCGCCTGGAAGTCCCTGAGGTCGTTGCCGGCGGTGAAGTGGCCGCCGGCGCCGGCGAGGACCACGGCGCGGACGCCGGCGTCGGCGTCCGCCGCGGCCAGGGCGGCAGAGAGGGCGCGGTAGGTGGCGGCGTCGAGCGCGTTGCGCAGCTCCGGGCGGTTCATCGTCACGGTGAGGATGCCGGCCTCCAGGGCCTGGGTCACGGTGCTCATGAGTGCCTCACTCGCAAATGGCGGCGCGGGCCGCCTCGTACTCTGCCTTCATGCGGGCGACGAGGTCCCGGACGGGGAGGACCTCGTCGATCATGCCGACGCCCTGTCCCGCCCCCCAGATGTCCTTCCAGGCCTTGGCGTGAGCGGAGCCGAAGTTCATGGCGGTCTTGTCCGCGTGCGGCAGCCGGTCGGGGTCGAGGCCCGCCGCGGTGACGCTGCCCCGGAGGTAGTTGCCGTGCACGCCGGTGAAGCAGGGAGTGTAGACCAGGTCGGCCGCCTGCGACTCCACGATCATCTGCTTGTAGCGCTCTGGGGCGTGGGCCTCGGCGGTGGCGATGAAGCGGGTGCCCACGTAGGCGAAGTCGGCCCCCAGGACCTCGGCGGCGAGCACCGCCCGACCGGTGCTGATGGCTCCGGCGAGCGCGACGGGCCCGTCGAAGGTGCGGCGCACCTCCCCGAGCAGCGCGAAGGGGCTGAGCGTTCCCGCATGGCCACCGGCCCCTGCGCAGACGAGCACCAGGCCGTCCACGCCGGCCTCCAGCGCCTTGCGGGCATGCCGGAGGCTGACGACGTCGTGGAAGACCAGGCCTCCCCAGCCGTGCACCGGCCCGACGACCGCGCCAGGGGCGCGCAGGCTGGTGATGACGATGGGCACCCGGTGCTTCTCGCAGAGCGCCAGGTCGTGCTCGAGCCGGTCGTTCGACTCGTGGATGATCTGGTTCACCGCGAAGGGGGCAACGGGGGCGCCCGGGTGGTCCCGGCGATGGGCGTCGAGGGCCTCGTGGATCTGGTGAAGCCACTCGTCGAGCTGCTCCTTGGGCCGGGCGTTCAGCGCAGGGAAGGAGCCGACCACCCCACTCGTGCACTGGGCGATCACCAGCTCCGGGCGAGAGATGATGAACATGGGGGCGCCGATCACGGGCACGGCCAGCTGCTCCCGCAGCGAGCGAGCCATGCTCCTGGCGTCGGTCGGCAGGCGAACCACCCCCTTCTGGCGCGGCAAGGAGCCCCTAGACGCGTTCCTGGAATTCCCGCCCCAGCAGCCCCTCGGGCCGCACGAGAAGCACTGCGACGATGAGGATGAAGGCCAGCGTGCTCTTGAACTCCATGGTGAGGTAGCCTCCGGCCAGGCTCTCCGCCACGCCCAGCAGGAGACCGCCCACGATCGCGCCCGGCAGGCTGTTGAGGCCGCCCAGCACCGCGGCGGCCAGCCCCTTGAACAGCGGGTCGAGCATGAAGAAGGGGTCGAGCAGCAGCGCCGGGGCCAGGAACACCCCGGCGACGACCCCGAGCGCGGCCGCCGAGCCCCAGGCGAACCCCAGCAGCGCACGGGTGGGAATGCCCAGCGTCTGGGCCGCCTGCAGGTTCTCCGAGGTGGCGCGCATGGCGATCCCGAGGCGCGTCTTCTGGGTGACGAGGTAGAGCAGCAGGCTCGCCGCAGCCGCGGCGGCCAGCGTCCCGACCGCGAGCTCGCTCACGAAGACCGGCCCGACCTTCCACACCTTGCTGTCGGAGAGCGGGAAGGGGAAGCGATCGGGCTCCGCGCCCCACTGGTAGACCACGAGCCCCTGCAGGATGAGCGACAGCCCCAGCGTCAAGATGACCTGCCCGAGCTGCGTCGCGCCCTTCCGCTGCGCGGGCAGGAGGGCGGCGAAGTAGAACACCACCGCCACCGCCCCGCCGGCGAGCAGGCCCGCCAGCAGCGCCAGCCAGAACGGCAGGCCCCGGGTGATCGCGGCGAAGGCCACGAAGGTCCCGAGCGTGGCGACGTCCGCGTGGGCGAAGTTCAGCACCCGGGTGGCGCGGTAGACGAGGACCAGCCCGAGCGCCACGAGCGCGTAGAGGCTCCCGCCCGAGAGGCCGGTCAGCAGGTACTGGAGGAATCGTCCCATGCGCCCCTACCGGAAAGGCCACAGCCGGAAGTAGAAACGGGTCTTCATCCACATGCCCGCCAGGCCCAGGGGCTCGAAGATCAGCACCCCCAGGATCGCCGACCCGAAGAGGACGGGCACCGCCCAGCGGAAGGAGCCCAGCAGCGCGGGCACCAGGATGACGAAGGCCGCCCCGAGGACCGAGCCCTCCACCGAAGCCAGTCCACCGACGATGACGGCCACGAAGAAGTTCAGCGACTCCTGGATGGTGAATGCCTGCGGCTCGAGGTGGCCGAGGTACTGCGCCATGAGCGCCCCGCCGACCCCGGTGTAGGCGGAGGAGACGGCGAAGGCGAGGAGCTTGTAGCGGGCGAGATTCACGCCCATGGCCTCGGCGGCGATGTCGCTGTCGCGGATGGCGACGAAGGCCCGGCCGACGTAGGAGGAGACGAGGTTGTAGGCGACGCCGGTGAGGAGGAGGAAGATCCCGAAGTAGAGCAGGTAGACGTAGACGTCCCTCGACATCCCCGCCGGCCCTTCGAGCGGCGGGATGGCGAGGCCGGCGCGCCCCCCCGACAGCACCTCCACGTTGGCGAAGGTCTGGTAGACCGCGGTCCCGAACCCGAGCGTGGCGATGGCCAGGTAGGGCCCCTTGAGCCGCAGCGACGGGAAGCCCACCAGCCAGCCGACGGCGCCGGCCGCCGCGCCGGCGCCGCCGAGCGCGACCGGGAACGGGACGCCCGCGATCCGGAGGTGGCCGAAGGCGTAGGCGCCCACCGCGAGGAAGCCAGCCTGGCCAAAGGAGACCTGGCCTGCGTAGCCGATGAGCAGGTTCTGGCCGAGGACGCCGATCGAGTAGAGCCAGAGGAGGCTCCCCCGCGCCAGCCAGGACCGGGGTGCCCACCAGGGCAGGCAGGCCAGGGCGAGGAGCAGTGCCACGAGCAGCGCGCGCCCCAGCGGCTTGCGGGCGAAGCGCAGCTCCTCGCGGTAGCTCTCGACGAGATCCATCGTCAATCCCGGTACAGCGACTCGACCAGCTCGGCGTAGCGCTTCTCGAGGTTGCGGCGCTTCACCTTCTTGGTGGGGGTGACGTCCCCCTCTTCCTCGTAGAAGCGTCGCGGCAGCAGGGCGAATCTCTTCACCGACTCGACCTGGGAGAGCGTCCGGTTCACCGCGTCCACCTGCCCGGCGACGAGCCTGCGCACCTCGGGCGCCTGGGTGAGCTCCAGGAAGGTGGCGAAGGGGAGCCGCTGCTGCTGCGCGAACTTGGTGACGTTGTCCTCGTCGATGAGGATCAGGGCGACGAGGTACTTGCGGCGGTCCCCGATCACCACCGCGTCCTGGATGTAGGGGCTGAACTTGAGCTTGTTCTCGACGTAGGCCGGGGCGATGTTCTTCCCGCCGGCGGTGATGATGATGTCCTTCTTGCGGTCGACGATCTGGAGGTACCCGTCCGCCCAGGCTCCGACGTCGCCGGTGTGGAGCCAGCCCTCGGCGTCGATGGCCTGGGCCGTCTGGTCCGCGTCCTTGAAGTAGCCCTTGAACACGTGGGGGCCGCGAGTGAGGATCTCGCCGTCCTCGGCGAGCTTCACCTCGATGCCCGGGAGCGGCTCCCCGACGGTCCCGACCCTGGGACGGTCGGGCCGGTTCACGGCGATGACGCCCGTGGACTCCGTCATCCCGTAGCCCTCGACCAGGGGGATTCCCAGGGCCTGGAAGTAGTCGAAGAGCTCCGGCGAGGCCGGGGCGGCCCCGCTGATGGCCAGCCGTGCCCGGTCGAAGCCGATGCGGCGCTTGAGCGGCTCGAACACCAGCCAGGAGGCGACGAAGCGGGCCAGCGACAGGCCCGCCGAGGCGCCACCCTGCCGCCGCGCCCGCACCCAGCGCTTGCCGACGCGGACCGCCATCCGGTAGAGCGCCCACTTGAGGTGGGTCGAGTCCTGCATCCGGAGCTCGATGGTGGAGGCGAGCTTCTCCCAGACGCGCGGCACGCTGGCGAAATAGGTGGGCGAGACCTCGCGCAGGTTGGCGAAGAGGGTCTCCAGGCTCTCGACGAAGTTGACGACGTAGCCGACCCGGAGGTGCTGGAGCACCGACCCGAGGTTCTCGTAGATGTGGGCCAGGGGAAGGTAGGAGATGAGGTCGTCCTGCACCCTGGCCCCGTTGGCGTCGAGCAACGCCTCGGCCATGAAGACCGCGCTCCCGTGCGACAGCATCGCCCCCTTGGGAGGGCCTGTGGTACCCGAGGTGTAGATGATCATCGCCGTGTCGCCGGGCGCCACGGCGGCGCACCGCTCCTCGACGCGGGTCGGCTCGGCGGCGAGGAGCGCGTCCCCCTCCCGCAGGAAGTCCCCGAAGAAGGCCACGCGCCGGTCGTCGAAGCCCCACAGCCCCTTCTCGTCCCAGACCACCAGGCGCTCCAGCCGGGTCCGCTCCAGGATGGGAAGCACCTTCTCCAGCTGCTCCTCGTTCTCCAGGAACAGCAGCCTCGCCTCCGAGTGCTCCAGCACGTACTGGACCTGCTCGGACGACGAGGTCGGGTAGACGCCGCAGGTGGCGCCGCCCGCGGCCATGATGCCCAGGTGGCAGTAGAGCCACTCCGGGCAGTTCTCGCCGAGGATGGCCACGTTCTCCTGGCGGCGGAGCCCGAAGGCCAGCAGCGCCGCCGACACCTGGCGGACGCGCTGGGCGTACTCGCCCCAGGTCACCTGGTGCCAGATGCCGAGCGCCTTGTACCGGAGCGCAAGCGCCCCGCCTCGCCGCCGCGCCTGGTCGAAGAGGAGCTCCGGGAGGCCGCCGGCGGTGCTCACCAGCGCCTCCGCTTTCGGTAGAGCCGCCAGCCCTTCACGGAGGAGGCGTCGGCCGCAGCCACGCCGAGGTACACGTCCCGGACGTCCTGGTTCTCCACGAGCTCCTTGGGAGTGCCCTGGAGCACGACCCGGCCCGTCTCCAGGATGGCGGCGCGGTGCGCCACCCTCAGTGCCAGCCGGGCGTTCTGCTCCACCACCAGGACCGTGGTGCCGGAGCGGCTGATCTCCACCAGCGCGTCGAACACCACCTTGGAGAGCTCGGGGGTGAGCCCGAGCGACGGCTCGTCGACCATGAGCAGCTTCGGCCGCCTCAGCAAGGCGCGGCCGATGGCCAGCATCTGCTGCTGCCCGCCCGACAGGGTCTCGGCCTGCTGGGAGAGCCGCTCCCTCAGCACCGGGAACATCTCGTACACGTGCTCCAGCTCCTCCCGCACGCCGCCGCCGTGCCGGCCCCACAGCCCGAGCTGCAGGTTCTCGGAGACCGTGAGCTCCCGGAAGAGGCCGCGGTCCTCCGGGACGAAGACGATCCCGGCCTTGGCCACCGCCTCGGGCCGGCGGCGCTCGATGGGACGGCCGGCGAAGTGGATCGTCCCCTTCTTCGGCTGGTCGCGGAGCAGCCCGGCGACGGTCTTGAGCAGGGTGGTCTTGCCCGCGCCGTTGGGGCCGAGGACCGCGAAGATCTCGCCCTGGCGGACCTCGAGCGACACGCCCGAAAGGGCGTAGATGCGGTCGAGGTAGAGCGTCTCGATGCTCTTCACCGCCAGCAGCGGCGCGCCGATGGCTTCGGCGCTCACTGGTCACCCAGGTAGGCGCGGATGACGCCGGGGTGGCGCTGCACCTCCTCCGGCGTGCCTTCGGTGAGCTTCGTGCCGCGGTCCAGCACCACCATCCGGCTCGCCAGCCGCGAGGCCACGCGCAGGTCGTGCTCCACCAGCAGGATGGTGACCCCGAAGCGGCCGCGAATCTCGTGGATCCAGTAGCTCACCTCGTCCTTCTCCTCGGCGGTGAGGCCGGAGACCGGCTCGTCGAGCAGCAGGAGCTTGGGCTCGGTGGCGAGCGCCCGGCCCAGCTCCACGCGCTTCTGGACGCCGTAGGCGCAGCCCCCGACTCGCATCTCCCGCCAGGCCTCCAGGTTCAGGAACTCGATGATCTCCTCGCAGCGGGCGCGGTGCCGCACCTCCTCGCCTCGCAGCCTCAGGGCAGCCGCGAGCAGGCTCTTCCGGAAGTGCAGGTGGCGCCCGAGCATGAGGTTGTCGAGCACCGTCATGTGGAAGAAGAGCCGCAGGTTCTGGAAGGTCCGCGCCACGCCGCGCGCGGTGACGCGGTCCGGGGAGAGCCCGAGCAGGCTCCCTCCCCGGAAGGCGATCGCGCCCGAGGTGGGGCGGTACAGCCCGGTGATGCAGTTGAAGAGCGAGGTCTTGCCCGACCCGTTGGGCCCGATCACCGCGAGGGTCTCGCCCTCGGCGACGTGGAGGCCGACCTTCTCGAGTGCCGTGATCCCGCCGAAGCGCAGCGAGAGGTCCCGGACCTCGAGCAGCCTGTCGTCGGCCATCGGCCCCTGGCCTAGAACAGCGTGGGGAAGATCTGCCAGCCGGTGATCTGCTTGACGGTGGTGTCGGAGGCCTTGCCGGCCCGCATCAGCCGCACGGCGTTGAGGCCGTGGTGCTTGTCCGGGCCGAAGGTGATGGGCGCGGTCAGGCCGTCCTCGTTCCAGTCCTTGATGCCCTCCATGGCCTTCGCGAAGCTCTGCCGGGTGAGATCCCGACCGGCGCGCCTGAGCCCCTCCACGAGGACGATGATGTCGGCGGCGCCCTGGACGCAGAAGCCCTCGCGCCCCTTCAGCTTGGGGTCGATGGTGGTCACGATGTCGATGGCCTTGTCGGCGGCCAGCTCGCCGCGCAGCGCGATGGCCGCGTCGAAGTAGGCGCCCTCCCAGAGGTCCCCGAGGAGCCGGAACATCGTGTCGCGGTCGTAGAGGGTGAACGAGGCGAAGATCTTCGGGCGGAAGCCCACCTTGGCCATCTCCTTGATCAGGCCGGCGCCGTGCGTGGCCGTGGAGTAGAGGATGACCGCCTCCGCGCCCGTCTCCTTCATCTTGAGCGCATGCGTCCCGAGCTCGCGGTCGGTGACCTCGTAGAAGACCTCGCCGGCCAGAGACACGTCCTTGAGCTTCTTGACGCCGTTCTTCACCCCCTCGAGCCCGCCCTTGCCGTAGTCGTCGTTCTGAGCGAAGACCGCGACCTTCTTCACGCCCTCCAGCCTGGCCGCCTGCTGCACCAGGAACTCGCCCTCGTCCGTGTAGTCCGGGTAGACCTGGAACACGGTCTTCACCTTCTCCTTGGGCTGATTGGCGAAGACCCGGACGTTGCCGAGCGGGTAGACGAGCGGGAGGCCCGCCTCGGCCACCAGGTCCTTGTTGGCGTTCAGCACTGCCGTGCCGACCGTGCCGAGCACCGCAAAGACCGAGTCCTTCATCTCGTTGAAGTTTGCGACCGCCCGGCCCGGGTTGTAGCCGTCATCCTTCAGGACGATCTTGAGCTTGCGGCCGTGAACGCCGCCCTGGTCGTTGACGTACTTGGCGTAGGCCTCGGAGGCGAGCGCGATCGTGCCCCAGGCCGCGGCCGGGCCCGACAGCGGGCCGGTGATGCCGATGATCACCTCGTTGTCGGTCACGCCGGGTACGGCCGTCGCCGCTTGCGCCGTGGAAGCGCAGAGGAGAGAGGAGAGAAGTGCTGCAGCAAGAGCTCGGATCGTCATGGGCACCTCCACTGCGGGAACGTGGCCTGCGCAGGGTACCGCAAGCGGCGGGTGGCCGCCCAGACCTGAGCCCCGAACGGGAGATGCCCATGGCGCAGCGCGACATCGGAGCCTCCGCGTCGACCGGAGAGGGCAGCCGGGATGACGAGCCTGCTGGCAACGGGGCGGGGCGGACGGGCCGGTCGATCGCGCCCGCCGATCCACGCCGTCCAGGTGAGCAGGTGGTGCTAGGCGAGGTTGTGGAACACTCGCTGGACGTCCTCGTCCTGCTCGAGCGCGTCCACGAGCGCGAGGACCTCGCGGGCCTGGTCCTCGGGCAGCTCGACGGGCGTCTGGGGGACGAACTCCGACTCGGCGGAGAGGACGGGAAGCTTCCGCTCCTCCAGCGCGGCCTGCAGGTGGCCGAAGGCGTTGAAGGCGCAGCGGAGGACGACCAGCGGCTCGCCCTTCTCGCCGGTGCCCTCGCCCAGCTCCTCGAGGCCGTGGTCGATCAGGTCGAGCTCCAGCGCCTCCAGGTCGAGCCCCTCCGGCGCGAGCCGGAACACGCCCATCTTCTGGAACTGGAAGGCGACGCTCCCTGCAGTGCCGAGATTGCCGCCGTGGTCCCTGAAATGCATGCGGACGTTGGCCACGGTGCGCACGACGTTGTCGGTGGCGGTCTCGACCACCATCGCGATGCCGTGCGGCCCGTAGCCCTCGTAGAGGACCACGTCGTAGGCCGGCTGGTCCTGGCCGCTGGCGCGCTTGATGGCGGCCTCGACCTTCTCCTTCGGCATGTTGGCGCCGCGAGCGTTCTGCAGCGCTCGGCGAAGCGCCGGGTTGGTGTCGGGGCTCGGGCCGCCGGCCTTGACCGCGATGGCGATGTCCTTGGCGATCCGCGTGAACAGCTTCGCCATCTTGTTCCAGCGGGCGAACATCGTCGCCTTGCGGGTCTCGAAGATGCGTCCCATGGTCTCCTCTCGTCGCGGGGGCGCGGCGCCTTCCCGGGCGGGCCCGGGACGGGCGGATACCCCACGGAGCCGGCCCACGCAAGCCTGGCCTTCGATGAGGGCCTCTCCCCGAGCCGCTCCGGGACGCCGGCGACCCACCGCACCCTCCCGGGTCGCCCCGGTGGTGCTACCGTGTGCTCCGCGGTGGCGGCGCCCGGGGCTTCGAGGCTCACGCCGTCGCTGCGGGAGGGCCGCCATGAAGGCAGGGCTCGTGGGGTACGCGCAGTCGGGCAAGACCACCCTCTTCAATGCGCTCACCGGGCTGCGCAAGGGCGCCGCGGCCACGCGCTCGCAGGTGAACCTCGGAGCCATCAAGGTCCCCGACCCGCGCATCGACGCGCTGGCGGCGATCTTCAAGCCGAAGAAGACCACCTATGCCGAGATGCGTTTCGTCGACGTGCCCGGCTCCGCCGGCAAGGGGTCGGGCCTCGACGCCGACGCGCTGCGCGCGCTCGCCGACGTCGACGCCTTCTGCCTGGTGGTGCGCGGCTTCGACGCGATCGACGGCGCGCCGGCCGACCCGGAGCGCGAGCTGCTCGACTTCGACGCGGAGCTGGTTCTGCACGACCTGGCCATCGTCGAGAAGCGCCTCGACCGGCTGCGAAAGGAGCAGCACCGAGGAAGCAGCGAGTACCATGAGCTGGAGCGCGTGCACGCGCAGCTCGACGCCGGCGCCCCCCTGCGCGCCATGAGCTGGAGCGATGCCGAGGAGAGGGAGCTGGCCCACTTCGGCTTCCTCTCCCGCCGGCCGCTCCTGGTGGTGACCAACGTCGCCGAGGAGGCCGCCGCCGCGCCACCCCCGCCCGGGGTCGAGACGGCCGCCCGCGAGCGGGCCGCCGAGGTGCTCGTGCTCAGCGCGGCGGTGGAGGCGGAGATCGCCCAGCTCGACGCGGCGGAGCAGCCCGAGTTCCTCCGGTCGCTCGGCCTCTCCGAGCCGGCGCGGGCCCGCTTCATCCGAGCCGCCTATCGCCTGCTGGACCTGATCTCCTTCTTCACCGTCGGCGAGGACGAGGTGCGGGCCTGGCCCACGCGCCGGGGCGACCGCGCTCCCCGGGCCGCTGGCCGCATCCACTCGGACCTCGAGCGCGGCTTCATCCGGGCCGAGGTCGTGCACTACGACGACTTCATCGCGCTCGGCAGCGAGTCCAGGGCGCGCCACGAGGGGAAGCTGCGCCTGGAGGGGAAGGAGTACGCGGTGAAGGACGGCGACATCCTCAACATCCGGTTCTCGGTATGACGGGGGCCGCTCGCCGACGTCAGGCCCAGGCCAGCGGGTAGCGCCCCAGCTCCACCGTGGGCCCGGCGATGGCCTCGCGCCAGGCCACCACGTCGCCGGGCTCGTCGTCGAGAAGGCCGCGCATCGTCGCCAGGTGAGCACGGGCCGCCGCTTGATCCTTCACCGCGCCGAGCACCGCGGCGCGGGCTCGCGCCCAGGCCCGCAGATGCGCCTCGTCCGCGTAGAGACTCACGCACGCCTCCGCCACCGGGTGCGGGTCGGCCTGGAGCGCCCGAGCCACCGCGCTGTCGACGGCGTAGGCCTCGATGGCCACGTCGGCGAGCGCCGCCAGCACCTGCTGCTCCTCTCCCAGCGCCGGCCCGAGCGCCATCGCCGCCGTCCCGGTGGCGTAGGCCCAAAGCAGCTTGTTCAGCTCCGCCACCCGGCGCTCGCGGGCCAGCCGGCCGGTGCCGAGCCTCGGCAGGTCGCCCGCCCCCACGGCCTGCATGGCCCGCTTGGCCAGCGCCTGGAGCGGAAAGGCGCCCTTGGCGGCCCGCTTGAGGAGCGTCCCGGGAACGAGCAGCCGGTTGATCTCGTTGGTCCCCTCGAAGATGCGGTTCACCCGGTTGTCGCGGTAGGCGCGCTCGATGGGGTACTCCTCGACGAAGCCGTACCCGCCGTGGATCTGCACCCCCTCGTCGGCCGCCTGCGAGAGCGCCTCCGAGCCCCAGACCTTCAGGATCGAGGCCTCGACGCTGTACTCCTCCACCGCGGCGATGAGGTCGCGCTCGAACTCCGGGGTGCCTGGTGTCGCCCCGCCGCCGGCGGTGCGCCGGTCGATGAGCCCGGTGGTGCGGTAGCTCATCGCCTCACCCACGTAGATCGCGGCCACCATCCGGGCCAGCTTCTCCCGGATGAGCCCGAAGTCGGAGATGGACCGGCCGAAGGCCTTGCGCTCCCTGGCGTACGGGGCGGCCAGGGCCACCACGTTGCGGCACCCGGCGACGCAGGTGGCGCCGAGCTTGAGCCGGCCGATGTTCAGGATGTTGAAGGCGATCCGGTGGCCCTTGCCCACCTCGCCGAGCAGGTTCTCCGCCGGAACCCGGGCGTCCTCGAAGATGAGCGGGCAGGTGGAGCTGCCGCGGATCCCCATCTTGTGCTCCTCGGGACCGATGCTGAAGCCGGGAGTGCCGCGCTCCACGATGAAGGCGCTGAACTTCTCGCCGTCCACCTTGGCGAACACGATGAAGACGTCGGCGAAGCCGGCGTTGGAGATCCACTGCTTGGTGCCGTTCAGGATCCAGTGCTTCCCGTCCGGGGAGAGCGCGGCCCGCGTGCGGGCCGCCATGGCGTCGGAGGCCGAGGAGGGCTCGGAGAGCGCGTAGGCCGCCGCGAGCTGGCCGGTGCCCAGTCGCGGCAGGTACCTCGCCTGCTGTGCCGCGGTTCCGAAGTAGACGATGGGCAGCGTGCCGATGCCCACCTGCGCGCCGAAGATCACAGACCAGGCGCCGACGACCGTCATGGCCTCGGCGACGAGCACGCTGGTGGTCATGTCCTGCGCCAGCCCGCCGTGCTCCTCGGGAAGGTCCAGCGACAGGAAGCCGAGGTCGCCCGCCTCGCGAAGGAGCTGGCGGACGACCGGGAAGTCCTTGCGCTCGATGGCGTCGGCGCTCGCCAGGACGCGCTCCACCGCGAACTTGTGGGCGGCGCGGTAGAACTCGCGCTGCTCGGTGGTGAAGGCGTCGGGCGTGTCTATCGGCAGCGCGCCCACCGCATCCAGGAGGAAGCCACCACCGGGAGGGAGCGCTACGGCGTTCGTGGCGGCAGGCTGCATGGGCGGACCTCCGTTGGTTGACTCGGGAATCAGGAACACGGTGCCTCTTCTTGCCCTTCGGTTCAAGGGAGTTGAAGGCCCCCGGGAGGACCTCCGCCTCGCCAGGCCCCTCGACCGCGCTCCGTTGACGCGTCCGCTTCGGCTGCGCTAGCGTCCCCGCCACCGACCGGGAGGAGAAACGATGGCCAAGGCGAAGCGAACGACTCATCGCAGCAGCAAGGGGACGAAGCTCTACGCCGTGCGTGACGCGAAGGGGCGCTTCAAGGACATCCAGACGTACAAGCGCGCGCACGGCATGGACATCAAGCGCACGGCCCGCAAGGAAACGGCCAGGAAGGCCGGCGAGAAGTAGGGCGATCTCGCGCCGGAGCTGGTCTGCCTCCCCCGGAGCGCGGGGATGTGGAGGCTGCGGCCAGAGACGCCAGGTCGACGATCGCCCCCCGGATCGCCCGGCGCCGCGGGCTCTTTTGCCCTCCACCGCGGCTCGCGCTCGCACCTCATGATGCCCGCGTCTGCCCGCGTCCGGCCACTGCGTCCGCGGTGGCTCGGGCCGCGGCGGGGGGCTCCGATCTCGCCGGCGCCCGGGCACTTCTCTTCCCACCGGAGCGCCCCGGCGGTACAAGAGGGCATGTCCCAGTTGACAGACAAGAGGAAGCAGTCGCTCTATTTCCCGGACGACATGCTGCGCGAGATCCAGGATGAGGCGACCCGTCAGGACCGGTCGCTCTCCTGGGTGGTGCAGCAGGCCTGGAAGGTCGCGCGGAAGCAGCTGTCGAAGATACCGGGCGTCAACGACCCGGCGCCGCCGCGCACGAACTAGCGGCCGCGAGGCCCCCCGCCGGGCGCCAGCCGAACTCGAGGCGGTCCCTCCCGGCCGCGACCTCGACCTTCATGCCGAAGGCCTGCGCCGCTCCGGGCGCCTCGGGGCCCATCAGCCGCCTCCCACTGGCCCTGCGAGCCGGACGGGTCAGCCCATCGATCGGACCGCGGCCTCGACGGCGAAGGACTGGCAGATCGCCGCGGCGATGACGAGCAGGTGGAAGACCTCGTGGAACCCGAACACCGTGGGGAGGGGGTCCGGCCTCCGCACGGCGTACACCACGGCACCTACGGTGTAGGAGAGGCCGCCGGCGAGGAGGAGGAGCAGCGCACGGCCTCCCATGGCGGCGCGCAGCGCCGGGAGGAACGGGACGATGAACCAGCCCAGCAGGACGTAGAGCGCGGATCGGAGCGGCTTGGGGATGCGCACCCACGCGATCACGATGAGGATGCCGATCCCGGCACCGACCCAGACGGTCGCCAGCAGCGCGTACCCAGCACCCGGGCCCAGGAGCAGGCAGAGGGGCGTGTACGTGCCCGCGATGAGGAGGAAGATCGCCGAGTGGTCGATCCGCCCGAGCACGCGACGCACGGGCGGAGCCCAGAACCCCCGGTGGTAGACGGCGCTCACCAGGAAGAGCAGGACCAGGCTCGCGCCGTAGACCGCGGCACCCACGACCCCCGAGCGACTCCTGGCGCTTCCGACGATGCCGAGGGCGACCGGCACCGCCGCGACGGCCGCGACCGCGTGGGAGACGCCGCGGAGGAGCGGTTTCGTGCGAAGGCGGGCTGGACCGGGCGAGCCGGGTGGGGCGGGTGGCATGAGTGGTCCCCGATGAGGTTCGGGCGAGGATCCCTGTGGACGTGCACGCCGGGTCGATGGGCCCCCTACGGGGGAGGGCTCGGCACCCGGCTCAGGAACACCGGCATCCCGCGCTTGTTGGCGTACAGCGGCCGGTACCGATCGGTGTTGTACATCGAGGCCACGTCGATCTTGCGCGGCCCATGCGCCGGGTCGGGGATGGGGACGAGCTCGTAGCAGCCGTTCACGAGCGCCGACATGAGCCCGCTCGTGCCGTCGAGCACGGCGTCGAGGGCCATCGTGCCGAACGTCGAGGCCACGAGCTTGTCGATGAAGTCCGGGTCGCCGGAGCGCAGGTCGTAGGTCAGGTCCGAGACGATCGTCTCCTCCCCGGTCTGCCTGCGGATCTCGTCGCTCAGCACCTCGGCCACGCTGGCCTTCTTGCGGCGGCCGGACGCGTCGGGCTCCCCGTACTCCTGCGGTCGGTAGCCCTTCCAGGTGGCGCCCTCGGAGAGGATCACCAGCGCGTAGTTGCTCGGGTTCTCCCGCTTCTCGGTGACGAGGAGGTGGATCAGCTTGTCGAGTTCGACCGGGTACTCGGGGATGACGCAACGGTTCGAGGTGACGTGGGCCGTGTAGAGCGCCGTGAACCCGGCGTCGCGGCCGAAGACGCGGAAGATGCCGATGCGCTCGTGCGATCCGACGGTGGTGCGCTGGCGCTCGATGGCGTCGGTGGCCCGGGTGATGGCGGTCGAGAATCCGATGCAGTACTCGGTCGAGCGGACGTCGTTGTCCATCGTCTTCGGGATGGCGATCACCTTGCAGCCGAGCCGGTCGAGCTGTGCCACGGACCGCAGCGTGCCGTCGCCGCCGATGGCGATGAGGTGGTCGATGCGCAGCCGCTCGAGGTTCTCGAGGACGGTGCGCGTCAGGTCGTAGGTGACGCCCGCCGGGCCCTGGGTCGACGGGATGTCGCCGCCCGCCAGGTGGGCGGGTAGGGTCTTCATCTTCGCCGGGCTGGCACGGCTGGAGTGCAGCACCGTGCCGCCGGTCCGGTCGATGGTGCGGGTGTTGTCGCGGTTCAGGTCGATGATGTAGCGGCCCCGGCTCGCCGGGTCGCCGAGGTCGACGTGGGTGAGCCCCTCGAACCCCTTGCGGATGCCGACCACCTCGCAGCCATTCTCCCAGCCGCGATAGGTGACGCTCTTGATGACGGAGTTGAGGCCGGGAACGTCGCCGCCGCCGGTGAGGATGCCGATGCGCTTGGCGGTCATGGACGCAGCATATCGCGGCAGCCCGGCGAGGCACCGGGTTCGGCATGCGCGCGCCGCACGGGGCCGTCGCGCACCCCCCTGAGGCGCTAGTCGCCGGCGTGTCCGCCTGGCCCCCTCGGTCGGCCGGACCCGTCGAACCCGGCGGACGGCCCAAGAGGGGCTTTGTGCGGGCCGGAAGCTTCGGGGATAAGTCACTGGCCCACGCGCCGGGCAGACTCGGCGCCTACTGGAGGAATGCCATGCGACGCCACCTTCTGCTCAGCTTCTTCACCCTCGTTGCCGTTCTCGTCCTGCCCGCCCGAGCCGAAGACAAGGCCAAGGCTCCTGCCCCCATGACCGTCGAGCGCTCCTCGCAGCCGGGTACGGTCGGCGGCGGACAGGTCGAGCGGATCACCGCGACCATCGAGGCCGTCGACGTCGAGAAGCGCCTCCTCACCGTCAAGGGCCCCAAGGGGCAGGTCGAGACGGTCAAGGTCGGACCCGAGGTGAAGAACCTCGCGCAGGTGAAGGCCGGTGACCTGATCGTCCTCCGCTTCTACCGGGGCGTCGCGCTCACCCTGCAGCCCCCCGACCAGGCGTCGGCACCTCCCAGCGTGGTCGGCGGCGTCGAGGCCGCGAAGTTGGGTGAGAAGCCTGCCGCCCAGGCGGTCGTGTCCGCCACCGGCACGGTCACCATCGAGGCCATCGACATGAAGACCCGTGTCGTGACCATGGTCGGTTCGGAGGGGTACAAGTACCGGGTGAAGGCCGGCAAGGACATACCCCTCGAAAAGGTGAAGGTCGGCGACAAGCTCTTCGCCACCTACCGGGAAGGGCTCGCCATCTCGGTCGAGCCGGCCAAGAGCAAGGGGAAGAAGAAGTAGCCGCCGCAGCGGGCGCGGACGCCCGGAGCGCCGCCGCCACCCGACCCTTCGAGGCCCCGACCGCTCCTGGCGGTCGGGGCCTTCCTGCTTGCGCCGGCCTGGCTCGGCCCCAGGCCGCGGGCGGGAGGCGTTCACGATGGGATGGAGTACGCTCGCGACGGGGCCCAGGGAGGGCCGGTGGAGCCTTCTCGACGGGCAGTGCTGCGCCTCGTCGGAGGCGGGGTGCTCTGGGCGGCCCTCCCCGGGTGCGGCGAGCGGTCCGTCCCCGATTCGGCGACGACCGCGTGGCGGAACGCCGGCTCGGGCACGGACGTCCGGCGGCGGGCCGGGCCGCTCATTTCAGGCGCTCGACGATCCCGCAGGCGATGCGGGCGCCCGAATTCCCGGATGGATCGGTCTTCATGTCGTCCGCGTCGGCGTGGACCACCAGCGAGGTGCCGCCCTCGTGGAAGAGCGAGGCCGCACCCGCGTCGAGGGTGACGCCGGCGAGCTTCACCGTGGCATTCCCCGTTCCGTCGGCGGCAACCGTCAGGTTCGGCAGGTCGCCGGCGTGGGGGCCGGCGGGGTTCTCGAGGCCGTGCTTCCTCTCCGAGGGGTTGAAGTGGCCGCCGGCCGACTTGAAGTCCGGCCCGTCGCACTTGCCCACCGCGTGGACGTGGACGCCGTGGGGGCCGGGCGGAAGCCTGGATGCCTCGATGGTCAGCTCCACGCCCCCGGGGGCCGCGGAGAAGGTGGCCGCGGCGACGGTCTCCCCGGCGGCATTCTTGAGCGCGGCCCGCGCGGCGGGGTCCGCCCGCGCGGCGAAGGGGAGGGCCAGGGCCAGGGCAGCGACGGCAAGGTGGGTCATGTCGTGTCTCCGGTGAGAGCCCGCTCGGAGCGGGCGTGAGATGCTGGCCGTCATGTATGCTGCGCCGCACCGGGCCACGCCCGCTCCCGAAGGGTCGGGGAACGCCCCTGGAGGGCGCCTCGCGTCCACACCCCAGGCATGACCCGGCGCGCCACACAGGTCTTCGGAAGTGCCACGGCCTTCCTCGTCCGGACGCGGGGGAACGCCTGGGTCGACGTGGCCTTGCTCGCCGCGCTGGGCGGCGCCGTCTTCGGCCTGACGCGGCTGGCCCAGGAGTGGACCGGCGCGCTGCGACCGGTCTTCGAGATCGACCTCTCACCCTGGGCGCTGCCCGGGTACGCCTTCCTCTCCCTCTCCCGCGGGCTCGCCGCCTACGCGCTCTCGCTCCTCTTCACGCTCGCCTACGGCTACTGGGCCGCGAGGGACCGCGTCGCCGAGAAGGTGCTCATTCCCGCGCTCGACATCCTGCAGAGCATCCCGGTCCTGGGATTCATGCCCGGACTCGTGCTGGCGCTGGTGGCCGCCTTCCCGCGGAGCAACACCGGCCTGGAGCTGGCCTCGGTGATCATGATCTTCACGGGCCAGGCGTGGAACATGACCTTCAGCTTCTACCACTCGCTCCGAAGCGTCCCGCACGACTTCCAGGAGGTTGCGACGCTCGGGCGCTTCGGCTGGTGGCAGCGCTTCCGCTGGGTCGAGATGCCGTCGGCGGCCATCGGCCTGGTCTGGAACAGCATGATGAGCATGGCGGGCGGCTGGTTCTTCCTGATGGTGAGCGAGGCCTTCGTGCTCGGCGATCGGAGCTTCCAGCTTCCGGGCCTCGGGTCGTACATGAGCGTGGCGGTGGCCAGGGGCGACCGCGGCGCCATGGTGGCGGCCGTCGCGGCCATGACGCTGATGATCGTCGCGCTCGACCAGCTGTTCTGGCGCCCCGTCGTCGTCTGGGCGCAGAAGTTCCGCATGGACGAGAGCGGACAAGCCCCGGAGATGAGGTCCTGGTTCCTGGAGCTGCTGCGCGGCTCGAGACTCGTCCCCTGGCTGGCGCGAGGCGCGCGGGCCGCGGCCCGGCGGGTGGAGCGGCGCCGCCGCAAGCGCCGGGGCGCTGCAGTGCGGCCCAAGGCCTCCGGCCGAGGCCTCGGGGTACTGTCCGCGGCGGCCTTCGTGGGGCTGGTGGTCCTGCTGGCGTTCGGATCGCTCGGCCTGGTGCGGCTTCTCGTCCGGGTGCCCGCCGCAGGCTGGCACGGCCTGGGGGTCGCGTCGCTGCTCACCCTGGGGCGCGTGCTGCTGGCGACGGCGATCGGGACGCTGTGGACGGTGCCGGTGGGTCTCGCCATCGGCCTGTCGCCGAGGCTGTCGCGCGTCCTGCAGCCGATCGTCCAGGTGGTGGCGTCGTTCCCCGCGCCCATGCTCTTCCCGGCCGTCGTCGCGCTGCTCGCCGCGGCAGGCATGGGGCTCGGCTGGGGGAGCATCCTGCTCATGCTGCTCGGGACGCAGTGGTACATCCTCTTCAACGTCATGGCCGGCGCCATGTCCATCCCCGCGGACCTTCGCGAGGCGGCGCGGATCTACCGCGTCGGCACCTGGCAGCGCTTCCGGATCCTCTACCTCCCGGCGGTCTTCCCGTTCCTGGTCACCGGCTGGGTGACTGCGGCCGGCGGCGCATGGAATGCCAGCATCGTCGCCGAGTACGTGAGCTTCAAGGGGCGCGAGCTCAGCGCCGACGGCCTCGGCTCCCGGATCAGCACGGCCGCCGCGCGGGGGGACTTTCCGCTGCTGGCGGCGGCCATCGTGGTGATGGCGGTGATGGTCGTCCTCTTCAACCGGCTCGTCTGGCGACGGCTTCACCACGTCGCCGAGGAGCGCTTCTCGCTCGCTCGCTAGCGCGAGGTGTCCGCATGACGGCCATTCCCGAGACGGTCCTCGCGCCCGAGATCCTCTGCGAGCTGCGCCACGTCGACAAGGAGTTCGACCAGGCTCACGGGCCCCCGCTTCGCGTGCTCCAGGACATCTCCCTTGCCATCCGGCCGAACGAGGTCGTGGCGCTGCTCGGGCCCTCCGGGTCCGGCAAGTCGACGGTCCTCCGCATCCTCGCCGGGCTCACGCAGCCGACGCGGGGCGAGGTTCTCTACCACGGCGAGCCGCTCCATGGGCTCAGCCCCGGCGTCGGCTTCGTCTTCCAGAGCTTCGCCCTCTACCCGTGGATGACCGTGCTCCAGAACATCGAGGCCATGCTCGAGGCCCAGGGGCTCGCCCGGGAGGAGGTCGCAGAGCGGGCAACTCGCGCCGTCCGGGTCGTCGGGCTGGCAGGGTTCGAGGAGGCGTATCCGCGCGAGCTCTCCGGCGGGATGAAGCAGCGGGTCGGCATGGCCCGCGCCTTCTCGCTCGAGCCCGAGATGCTCTTCATGGACGAGCCCTTCAGCCAGGTGGACGCGCTGACCGCGGAAAGCCTCCGGGCCCAGGTGCTCGACGTCTGGTCGCCCCGGGATCGCAACCCGAAGTCCATCGTGATGGTGAGCCACGACATCAAGGAGGTGGTCTACATGGCCGACCGCATCGTGGTCCTCGACGCGAATCCCGGTCGGGTCCGGACCGTCGTCGAGCACGGCCTGCCGCGGCCACGCGACTACCGCTCGCCGGAGCTGCTCCAGCTCGTCGACCACCTGCACGACATCATCACCGGGATGGCCATGCCCGACGCCGCGGCCGAGGGCGTCGCCGCGCCGCGGGTGTTCGAGCCGCTGCCGCACGCCGGTGCCGTCGAGATCGAGGGCCTGCTCGAGTACCTCGACGCCCGCGGCGGCCGGGAGGACGTCTTCCGCATCGCCGCCGACACGGACCGCGAGTACGGCCGGGTCATCACCGCCACCAACGGGGCCGAGCTGCTGGGCTTCGTGGAGACGCCGCACCGCACGGTGGTGCTGTCGAGCGAGGGGGCCAGGTACGTCAAGGCCAGCCCGGCCGAGCGCAAGGGCCTCTTCCGCGAGAAGCTGCTCGAGCTGCTCCTCTTCGAGGAGATCCGCCAGGCGCTGGAGCGCTCCGAGACGCACCGGGTGGACCGCGACTTCGTGCTGGAGCTGATCGCCCTCAACTTGCCGAACGAGGACTTCGAGCGCGTCTTCCACACCTTCGTGAACTGGTCGCGTTTCGGGGACCTCTTCTCCTACGACGGGAAGACGCGGACGGTCGCGCTCCACTGAAGGGCCGGGCGCCCGGAGGCCGGCCGGGGAGCTCTGGCGTCGGCCCCCGGTTCACCGCAGGGCCTCGAGGACCCGCGCGGCGGCCCGATCGGCGCCCCAGAGGTCGGGTGGCGGCGGCATCGGCCGTGCCAGCGCCCGGCGGATCGGCCCGGCCAGGCGGCCGGCGAGCAGGTCGCGGTTGCCGACGTGCACACAGGCCAGGTGCCGCCCCATCTCGGCCACCAGGATCGGGTACTCCGGGAAGTCGCCGCGCTCGGTGTAGACCATGCGGGTCCCGGCGCCGATGGCGTCGGTGACGATGCCGTAGCCGGGCTTGCTGACCACGACGTCGGCGGCGCCGACGACGTCGGGGTAGTCGAGCGCCAGCGCGTCGAGCCTCGCCGCGGAGAGCTCGTCCGGGAAGACGTAGCGAAGCCCGTCGTCGCGGCCGAGGGTGGCCGGGGTGAGCGACGGGAGCCCGATGCCGCCGAAGGAGAGGAGCACGGTGGTGCGCGCGTCGAGGCCGAGCCGACGGCGCGCCTCGTCTCGCTCGACCCGCGGGCGTCGCGCCACGAACCCGACGCGCTCGCGACGCGGAAAGGCCGAGAGGTCGCCCGCGAAGGGCAGCTCGAGCAGCAGGTCCGCGGCGCCGTAGGCGCGGGCGGCGCGCTCCGCCGACGCCGCGAGCGACGGCTGCCGCGACGCGAGGTGGCGGTAGATCCAGTCCCAGGAGAAGTTGCCGAGCCCGAGGGCCGGCACGCCGGCCCGCGCCGCGGCCGCGAAGGCGAGCGGGGGGATGTCGGCAAGGACGGCGCGCGCCCCGGACCGGCGCAAGAAGTCGGCCTCCGCTGCGACCCTTTCGTCCCATGTCGCGTCGAACGCCCGGCACGCCTCGGCCGTGCCGGGCTCGTCGATGGCGAGCGCGTCCCGCTGCGCCAGCCCGACGTCGACGGCGACCGCGCGGATCGTGACCGGCCCCGTGACGGCGCGCCGCACGAGCGGCTCGGGGATGGCGCCGACCACCGCGATGGGCAGCCGCGGAGCGCCGGCGCGGACCGCGCGGAGCACCTCGCAGGTTCGCGTCAGGTGCCCGAACCCGTGTCCCGAGACGTAGGCGACGAGCATGCGCCGCTAGCGGTTGCGCTGGGCCAGGCCGGTGGCGACGAGGGCGGCGACGCCGCCGAGCAGGGTGATGACGACGACCATCCGCCAGTCCGTGGCCCTCATGGCAAGGTACCCCGAGAGGAAGACGAGGAAGGCGCTGAGGATGACGCCGGCGCGGGAGACGATGCGCATCAACCGCGGGTGGCGCGGAGGGGGACGATCGGTCATGAGGAGTTCTCGCGGTCTGGGCTGGCGAGCCTAGCCCGGCGGCCGCCCTCGACGCCAGCGGCGGCAGGTACCCGCCGGCGCGCCCCGACGGCCGAGGACCGGCATCCGCCGGACGCACGTCCGTCCCGTCGCCCGCGCCTCGGGTGTGCGGACGGGCAGGGGACGATCAGGATACGGGAGCCAGGCTCGAGGCCGGGTGCCTCGCAACCAGCCCCGTCGCCTTCGGTTTTCTCGCAGCGAAGGCCGCCGGGGCGGCCAGGGCGGCACGCCTGCGTCGCGGCGGCCCGCCGGTGGGGCAGACCCCACGGCGGCACTCTCGGCCTGGCGGATGACCTCGGCGTTCGTCCTGTCGCTGAGCGCTCCGTCCGCCTCGGTTGCCTGGGTGACGGGGGTCCTGGTCGGGGTCCTGGGCCTGCTCTGGCACGGCACGCCCGAACTGCGGTTCGTCATCACGGTGTTCTCGGGGCTCCACTTCACCGTGGCGCTCTTCCAGGAGGACGTGCCAATGGAGGCCGGGGTCAAGGACGACGTGGTCGCGGTCCTGTCGTCGGCCTGCTCGGCCGTGCCACCGCGCGCGGCCTCGTTCAGGACCCACAGCTGATCCCTCGGGCGGCGGCGGCCGTCCGGCCAGCCGCGTCGGCGTCGGCACGCGCCGGGCGGGGCCGGGCCGGCCCGAGCCGCCGGGTGAAGTCCCTTGAGGGAGGACAACCATCCCCGGGGGCATTTCCTCTAGAATGGCGTGCACGCCCACGCCCCGCCAGGACCCCCCGGAGGCCCGCATGCACCAGGACATCGACAAGCGCAACGTCGTCGCGCAGTGGGCCTTCGACACCCGGCCCGTGCTGCTGCGGTTCCACCTCTGGCTCGAGGACGTGGAGGTCGAGCGGGCCCAGCAGGGCCCGGTCTCGGCGTTCTCCTTCACTCCGCGCGGCATCGCGCGCTGCCTGGCGGTGACCTCGGCCGCGACGGCGCTGGGAACGCGCCTGTTCGGCGGCTTCGGCGAGGGCGCGGGAAAGGACAAGTCGGTCTACAACCAGGTGAAGAAGGCGGCCGACGCCATCAGCGCCTACGTGATGAGCGAAGGGCTCTGGCACCTCACCCGGACGCTGCCCGAGAACCACGCCATCATGGTCTCGCTCGGAGAGGGGCTCATGCCCAAGGCCGGCGAGACGCCGGAGATGGGTGCGAACCCGCTGCTCGGCTTCGGACGCGTCTACGCCCGGCCGGAGGTGGCGCGCATCGTGGACCGACGGGTGCGTCGGCTCCTGAACGAGCCGGGCCATACCTTCGAGCAGTTCCACGGGTGGCTCCAGGACCGCGGCATCACCATCTGGGGCGCCGCGGTGGACACGCTCGAGAACACCTCGCGCTTCGCCGAGGGGAAGCCCACCGGACCGATGGCCGTCTTCCACCTCTTCAACTCGCCGTTGACGGTCTCGAAGCCCTACGAGTCGTACATGGGCTGCCTCACGGTCCCCCGGCCGGTGGCGGACGCGGCGGAGCGGGCCTCGGTGCTGCTCGACTACCGCACGCCGCGCGCGCAGGTGACCGAGGCGATCGAGGCCACCTACCCGGGCATCCGCCGGGAGAGCATCCACGTCTGGACCCTGCGCGGCAAGAGCCGCGTCGGGCGCCTGGGCCCGCTCTGGGAGGAGTGGAAGGCGGCCGGGGTCCACCTCGTCGAGGATGGCTGGAAGGCCCCCTCCGGCGTGGCGGTGTTCACCGACTCGGGCACGTACGCGCCCACCTTCCTCGTCGGCAGCTGGAAGGACGATGCCGGCGCGCCCCAGGTGTTCCTCTGCGACGGCTACGCCGCCACGGCGGAGGCCATGCAGGCTGCGAGCCTCTCCGAGGTCCTGGACGTCGACTCCTCGATGGCGATGTTCTCGCCCGGCTTCGAGCTGCCCTGCCAGGTCGAGGGGAAGCTGATGCAGCTCGACCCCGAGAAGCTCGACTTCGCCCACCGGGTGGCGGAGCTCATCGGCGGGCGCGAGGTGGACGCAGGCAAGGTCCAGAGCTACGCCGAGGCCATCCGCGAGGCCGAGGCCTCCAACATGCCGGTGGGAAGGCGCGTGCTGCGGGCCGACGACTTCCTGCCCGAGAAGGACTGGAAGGTGCTCGCCAGCATCGGCTGCATGTGCGACGACCCGTACACCGGGATGCCGGGTGTCGTGCAGGTCGCCGACGGGGTCTACAGGGTGACCACCATGCTCGCGACGCGGAGCGCCTCGAGCCGCATCACCTTCACCTTCCGTCTGATGGAGCCGCTCGAGCAGGCGCGGCACGTGTTCAGCCCGCTCCTGGTGAGGTTCGTCTCCGGCGTCGATCACACCCGCCGTGCGGTCAAGATCTCCGACTCGGGGCGCATCCGCAACGAGCTGCAGACGATGCTCTCGCAGGCGCTCGAGCACGACGGCGACCGGATGCGCGTCCACTTCGACCGCATCGACGAGAAGGTGATGCCGCGCGACAAGCAGGAGGCCATCCGCCGGGTGCTCGAGTGGTACAAGGCCAACCACCCGGTGTGGTTCGAGTGGCTCGACCTCGGCTGAGATGCGCTGCGGTCCCGCGACGGGCGCGAACGGCCCCCCGGCAGCGGCCTCACTGCGCCGGCCGGACGACCCCGGTCGCCGCGATCCACTCCAGCCAGCCCCGCCACCGGTGGCCCTCGACGAGGTCCGGGCGCTCGGGGACCTCGGCGGCCTTCGGCGGCAGCCCCGGGATCTCCCCGCGGCAGTACGCAAGCCAGAGCTCCCTTGCCTCCCACTCGGTCATCCCGGCACCCTCTTCACGCGACGCAAGAAGTAGCCGGTCGGCGACCGCCGTGGGACGGGCCTGACGGGTATCCCCGGACGCGTGACCCACGGACAAGGGGCTTGCCGGGCATGGCGCGGTCGGCCGTGCCCCGGCGCCGATGCTACACTCACGGTCCCGAGGAGGCACCGTTCCACGTCGAGGGAGGCGCCATGGAGCTTCAGGAGTTCGTCGCGCGGGCCCACCAGATCTCCACCCCATACCGCGTCTCGGACGGCAGGAAGTTCCGCCTCGAGGACGTCGACCCCGGCGACACCGGTGGCCTCGGGCGGGAGGACAGGCCGCGCGCCCGCGAGGCGCTCCAGGCCGGCACGCAGGCCCTCTCGTCGCTGCAGGACATGCTCTACGCCCAGGACCGCTGGGCAGTGCTCCTCGTCTTCCAGGCCATGGACGCCGCCGGCAAGGACGGCATCATCAAGCACGTCATGTCCGGGGTGAACCCGCAGGGCTGTCAGGTCGCATCCTTCAAGGCCCCGTCGGCGGAGGAGCTCGACCACGACTACCTGTGGCGGACGAGCCGGCAACTGCCCGAGCGCGGCCGCATCGGCATCTTCAACCGCTCCTATTACGAGGAGGTGCTGGTGGTCCGGGTCCACCCGGAGCTCCTCGCCCGGCAAAGGCTCCCGCCGGCGCTCACCGGCAAGGACGTCTGGAAGACGCGTTTCCGCGACATCCGCAACTACGAGCGCTACCTGTCGGACAACGCCGTGCTGGTGAGGAAGTTCTTCCTCGACGTCTCCAGGAAGGAGCAGAAGAGGCGATTCCTGGAGCGGATCGACACGCCGGAGAAGAACTGGAAGTTCTCGGCGGCGGACGTGCGAGAGCGGGCCTTCTGGAAGGACTACATGGCGGCCTACGAGGAGGCGATCCGCGAGACCGCCACCGAGAACGCGCCGTGGTACGTCGTGCCTGCCGACAACAAGTGGTTCACGCGCGTCGTCGTCTCCGCGGCCATCGTCGACGCGCTGGCGTCGCTCGGCCTCCGCTATCCGGAGGTGAGCGCGCAGCAGCGGAAGGACCTGGCCGAGGCGAGGACGTCGCTGCTGGCCGAGTAGGGGAACCGGGACGCACGGAGCGAACGCCATGCGCATCGTCGTTGCGCCCGACTCGTTCAAGGGGAGCCTGTCGGCACTGGCCGTCGCCGACGCGATGGAGCGAGGCATCCGCGCGGTCTTCCCCGCGGCCGGGGTGTCGAAGGTGCCCATCGCCGACGGAGGGGAGGGGACCGTCGAGGCCCTGGTGGCTGCGACGCGGGGGCGCGTGGAGACGCGCCGCGTGCGAGGCCCGCTCGGAGAGCCGGTCGAGGCGCGCTGGGGTCGGCTCGGCGACCGGGAGACGGCGGTCATCGAGACGGCCGCGGCGTCGGGCCTGCCGCTGGTTCCCCTGGCGCGTCGCGACCCGCGGGTCACCTCGACCTTCGGCACCGGCGAGCTCGTCCGCGCGGCGCTCGATGCCGGGCTATCGAAGCTCGTCGTCGGCATCGGCGGGAGCGCCACCAACGATGGCGGCACGGGCCTGGCTCGGGCCCTGGGGGTGCGCTTCCTCGACGCGGCCGGGCGCGACCTGCCCGAGGGTGGCGCCGCGCTGGCCCGGCTGGCCCGGATCGATCTCTCCGGCCTCGACCCGCGGGTCATGGCGGCACGGGTCCTGGTCGCCTGCGACGTGGACAACCCGCTCACCGGGCCGCGCGGCGCGTCGGCGGTGTACGGCCCGCAGAAGGGGGCCACGCCGGAGGCGGTGCGGGAGCTCGATGCGGCGCTCGCGAACTTCGCCCGGGTGGCGCGGCAGGCGACCGGCCGCGACGTCGCCGACGCTCCGGGCGCGGGCGCGGCGGGCGGGCTGGGAGCCGGGCTCCTCTTCTTCACCCCGGCCCGGCTCCGGCCCGGCGTGGAGGTCGTGCTGGAGACGATCGGCTTCGACGCGCTGGTGCGCGGCGCCGACCTGGTCCTCACCGGCGAGGGGCGCACCGACTTCCAGACGGCGATGGGAAAGGCGCCGGTCGGGGTGGCCGCGGCGGCGAAGCTCCACGGCGTGCCGGTGGTGTGCCTCTCCGGTGGCCTGGGACCCGGTGCCGACGACGTGCTGGCCCTGGGCATCGACGCGGTCGCGAGCGCCGTGCCGGGCCCGATGGCACTCGAGGAGGCCATGGCGCGCGGGGCGGAGCTGCTGGAGGCGGCGGCGGCGCGGGCCTGCCGCCTCGTGCAGGTCGGGATGCGGATGAGGCGCTGACGGGCTACAACGTCGGCGCGCGAGCGGCGGCGCCCCCGTCTCGCGCCCGCGGCGGGTCCGCGAGAGGAGAGTCCGTGCCGAGCCCTTCCATCCGCGTCCTCGTCACCGGCGGCACCTTCGACAAGGAGTACGACGAGCTCACCGGGCGGCTCTACTTCAAGGAGACCCACCTCCCGGAGATGCTGAAGCTCGCGCGCGCCCGGCTCGACGTGAACGTCGGCACCCTCATGATGATCGACAGCCTGGACATGACGGAGGCCGACCGGGGCCTCGTCGTGGACGCCTGCCGCCGCTGCGACGAGGACTGCATCGTCGTCACCCACGGCACCGACACCCTGGCCGAGACGGCGCGGGCCCTGCTCGAGGCGGGGCTGCCGAAGACCATCGTGCTGACCGGGGCGATGATCCCCTACGCCTTCGGCAGCTCCGACGGCCTCTTCAACCTGGGGGGCGCGCTCTCCCTGGCGCAGGTGCTGCCGCGGGGAGTCTACGTGGCCATGAACGGTCGGGTCTTCCCGGCCGGGAGCGTGCGCAAGAATCGCGAGACCGGTGTGTTCGAGGAGCTGACCTGACGAGAGGCGCCCGGCTCCTGCGCCGGGCGGCCCCGGGGCGGACACCGCGACGAAGCAGCCGGCGGCAGGGCCCGCTCCTCTCCTTCGGCGAGCCGCTCGCTCCGCCGGGTCAGGATCTTCACCACGAAACGAGGGACCGCGCGTAGCCCTAAGGGGTCATCCGGATCGCGGGCGCACGTCGAAAAAGCCGAGTGTCGGCTGGACGTGGCGTTATGAGACCCCCGCTCGTGACACCAGGCCAGGTTTCCGGCCAACGGGCGACGGAGGCGGTGTGGTCGAGGGGCCTCCCGGTCGAGACGAGGAAGGTGCGGATGGAACGGACAGGCCGTATCGGTGACGCGGTGCCGGGCTCGCCCTGGAACGTGGCTGCAATCGCCACGGCTTTCGCGGCGCTCGTTCTTCTGCCCGGCTGTCGCCAGGACGAGGTCACCCACGCGCGCGTGCCCAAGCAGGCCGAGGCGCCCACCGCGGCGGCCGGCGCCTCGGTGGGGACGCCGGGCCTGCCCTCCGGCATGCCGCCGCCGGGAGTGCCCGGCGCGCCGGGGGCAGGGGTGGAGGCCCCGCCCGTCCCCAGGGGTGCGGGTGCGCTCCGGTGGACGTTGCCCGAGGGCTGGACGGAGACGGGCGCAAGCGCCATGCGCTTCGCGACCCTCAAGCTGCCGGTCGCCGGCAAGGTCGACGTCTCGGTGGTGGTGCTGCCCGGCCCCGCCGGAGGCGAGCTCGCCAACGTGAACCGCTGGCGCGGCCAGATCGGGCTGCCGCCCATCGACGAGGCCGCCCTCGCCGCGGCTCGAAGGACCTTGAGGAGCAAGGCCGGCCCGGTCTCGGTCTTCGACTTCACCAGCGACGGGCAGGTGAAGAGCCGGATGATCGCCGGGCTGATCTCGACCAGCGGGAATACCTGGTTCGTCAAGATGGTCGGCGATGCGGGCCCGGTGGGCACCGCCCAGCCCGAGTTCACGCGCCTCCTGGAGAGCCTCCGCCTTGGCCAAGCTGACTAGAACGCCGGTCTGGGAGGCGGTGGCCTCCCTCAAGGTCACCATCACGCTCTTGACGCTCCTGATGGTGCTGGTGGTGCTGTGCACGCTGGCGCAGGTGGATCTCGGCACCTTCGGAGCGGTGGCCGTCTACATGCGAAGCTTCCTCGTCTACTGGCACATCCCGAACTCGGTCTGGTCGATCCCGGTCCTGCCCGGGGGTGCGCTGGTCGGGCTGCTGCTCGTCATCAACCTCGTCGCCCAGTACGCCCGCATCCCGCTCGCCTGGAACAAGGCCGGCCTGTGGCTCGTGCACCTGGGCCTGATCCTCTTCGTGACCGGCGAGTTCATCTCGGGCGCGTTCCAGGTGGACTCGCAGATGGCCATCGAGGAGGGGCAGACCGTCAACTACATCGAGGGCAAGGAGCTGGAGCTGGCGCTCGTCGACGTCTCCGATCCGGCCCAGGACGAGGTCTTCGGCGTGCCCGACGCGCGCCTGGCGCGCGGTGGGACCGTGGAGATCCCCGGCACCCCGGTGTCGCTGAAGGTTCACCGCTTCGTCCGCAACGCCAGCCTCTCGAACCGCGGTCCGGCCGATCCGCCGTCGCTCGCGACGATGGGCGTGGGCGCTGGCGTCGCCGTGCGGGAGCTTCCGCCGGTGTCGAACGACAACGAGGTCAACAGCTCGGCCGCGTTCGTGGAGCCCATCGCCGGCGGGCGCAGCTACGGCGTCTGGCTCGTCTCCAGCGCGCTCGGGGCGCCGCAGTCCTTCACGCACGAGGGGCGCTCCTGGCTCCTCGGCATGCGGAACCGGCGCCACTACCTGCCGTACTCGCTGACGCTGAAGAAGTTCTCGCACGACAAGTACGCCGGGACCGACATCCCCAAGAACTTCTCGAGCCTGGTGCGCCTCTACAACCCGTCGAAGGGCGAGGACCGTGACGTTCTCGTCTTCATGAACCAGCCGCTGCGCTACGACGGAAAGGCCTTCTACCAGGCGAGCTTCGGGAAGGGCGACACGCTGTCGATCCTGCAGGTGGTGGAGAACCCCGGCTGGCTGCTCCCGTACATCTCGTGCGTGGTCGTCAGCATCGGGCTCTTGTGGCACTTCGGCATGACCTTGCGCCGCTCGCTGAAGCGGCGCGAGGCCGAGCAGCGCGCGCCGGCCGAGGGCCCGGCGGCGCAGGAGGCTTGAGATGAGGATCGCCAGGATCGCTCCATGGGTCGCCGGTGGCCTTGCGCTGGTGGGCGCCGCCGTGGCGGCCTCCTCGCCGGGCAAGGTGCGCGGCCTCGACCTGGACGGCTTCTCGCGGCTCCCGGTGCTCGAGGGCGGCCGGGTCAAGCCCATCGACAGCGTGGCCCGCAACGCGCTCCTGGTGATCCGCAGCCAGCAGAGCTTCCGCTACCAGGAACGGACCATCGGCCCCGACGAGTGGCTGCTCGACGTGATGTTCCGGCCGCAGGTGGCCGACGCCCAGCCCATCTTCGTCATCAACGATCCGGACGTGCTCGGGCTCATCGGGCTCAAGCAGACCTCGGACCGCTACTTCTCGTTCCGGCAACTCGCCCCGCACCTTGCCGAGATCCAGCGGCAGGCGCAGGCCGCCCATGGCATCGACCCCAAGCAGCGGACCCGGTTCCAGGGCGCGGTCGCCAACCTCTTCGAACGGGTCTACCTCTACCACCGGCTGAAGAACACGCTGCAGCTCGAGGGAACGCCGGGACTCACCGCCGAGATCCAGAGCCTCCAGGGTCCGGGCGCCACACAGCGCCAGGAGGCGCTCGTCGAGCTCGCCTACTTCCGACCGCTCCCACCGGCGGCCGGACAGATCGGCGACGCCTGGCGCAACGTGGGCGAGGCGCTGCGCGGGAGCGCCGCATCCGGTGCCGTCGATCCGGCGCTGCCGCCCGTGGCCCGCCTGGGCTGGGCCTATGCCTTCCAGGAGCCGGCCGATTTCAACAAGGCGGTCGCCGACCTGAAGACCGTGACGGCCGCGGTGCGCCCGGACGCCCAGGCGAAGGCGGACCACGAGATCGTCTTCAACCGCGCCCAGCCGTTCTACGCGGGCATGGTCATCTACGTCCTGGCGCTGCTCTCCGTATTCGTCTCCTGGCTGTGGAAGCCGGAGCTGATGCGGCGGGTGGGCTATGGCCTGCTCATCGCCGGCGCCTTCGTGCAGACGGCCGGGCTCGTCTCGCGCATCGTGCTGCAGGGGCGGCCCCCGGTGACCAACCTCTATTCCTCGGCCGTGTTCGTCGGCTGGGGCGCGGTCGTCCTGGGGATCGTCCTGGAGCGACTCTACAAGAACGGCTTCGGCACCGCCGTGGCCGCGGCCTCCGGCTTCGCGTCGCTGCTCGTCGCGCACCACCTCGCCGGCGACGGCGACACGATGGAGATGATGCGCGCGGTGCTGGACTCGAACTTCTGGCTCGCCACCCACGTGGTCACCATCACCATCGGCTACAGCGGCACCTTCCTGGCGGGCGCCATCGCCATCGCCTACACGCTGCGGAAGCTGCTGGCGCCGCGCATCGACGCCGCCACCTCCAAGGCGCTGGTGGGGATGACGTACGGGATCATCGCCTTCTCGCTGTTCTTCAGCTTCGTGGGTACCGTGCTCGGCGGCATCTGGGCCGACCAGTCGTGGGGCCGCTTCTGGGGCTGGGATCCGAAGGAGAACGGGGCGCTGCTCATCGTGCTCTGGAACGCCATCATCCTCCACTCCCGCTGGGGCGGCTTCGTCAGGGAGAAGGGCGTCATGGCGATGGCCATCTTCGGCAACGTCATCACCAGCCTCTCCTGGTTCGGCGTCAACATGCTCGGCGTCGGCCTCCATTCCTACGGCTTCATGGACAGCGCCTTCTGGGCGCTCTCCGGCTTCATCGCCAGCCAGCTCGCGCTGATGGTGCTGTGCGTCCTGCCGCGCCAGTTCTGGAAGGGGCGGTCCGCGCGGGACCCGGAGGGGGCCGAGAAGCCCGCCAAGGCCTGAGCCGACCTCTGGCCTCACCCCGGACGGTGCTGCCGCCCGGAGCCCGCGCGGACCGGCGTCGCCGGCCGGCGCGGCTCGTCTCCGGGAACCCCGACGCCTCGGTGACCGACGTCCCATGAGACACGAGATCGAGCGCCGGCGGACCTTCGCCATCATCTCCCACCCGGACGCCGGCAAGACCACGCTCACCGAGAAGCTGCTCCTCTACGGTGGCGTCATCCAGCTCGCCGGTGCGGTGAAGGCGAAGCGCGGTCGTGCCAGCGCCGTCTCCGACTGGATGGAGATGGAGCGGGAGCGCGGCATCTCCATCACCACCAGCGTGCTCCAGTTCCCCTACCGGGGGCTGCAGATGAACCTGCTCGACACGCCCGGCCACGCGGACTTCAGCGAGGACACCTACCGCACGCTCCACGCGGTGGACGGGGCGGTGATGCTGCTCGACAGCGCCAAGGGCGTGGAGACGCAGACCCGCAAGCTCTTCCGGGTCTGCCGCCAGCGGTCCATCCCCATCTTCACCTTCGTCAACAAGATGGACCGGCCCGGGCGCGACGCCTTCGAGCTCATCGGCGAGGTGGAGGGCGTGCTCGGCATCGGGGTCTACCCCGTCACCTGGCCCATCTTCCGCTCCGGCGTGTTCCGCGGCGTCTACCACCGCCTGCGCAAGCGCGTCTACCTGTTCGGCGAGGAGGATGCAGGCTCCAGCGCCGGCGCGGGGGCCGAGCGGCCGCCCGTGGAGGTGACCGGCATCGACGACCCGGTGGTACGCGAGGCGCTCGACGTGGCCGGCTACGAGCAGCTGCGGCACGACGCCGAGCTGCTCGACGCGGCCGGCGACGGCTTCCACCGCGAGCGCTTCGAGGCCGGCGAGCTCTCTCCGATGTTCTTCGGCAGCGCCGTCAACAACTTCGGCCTGGAGGCCTTCCTCGAGACCTTCGGCGAGCTGATGCCGCCGCCGCGCGCCCGCGCCTCCGACCAGGGTGACATCCAGCCGACCCGGGAAGAGTTCAGCGGCTTCGTCTTCAAGATCCAGGCGAACATGGACAGGGCGCATCGCGACCGCGTCGCCTTCGTGCGCATCTGCTCGGGGCGAATGACCCGGGGCATGAAGGCCCGGCACGTCCGCACCGGCAAGGACGTCCGGCTCACGGCCCCGACCCAGTTCATGGCCCGCGACCGGAGCGTCGTCGACGAGGCATGGGCCGGCGACGTCGTCGGAATCCACGACCCCGGGAACCTGGAGATCGGCGACACCCTCACCGGCGGCTCCGGCTTCGCCTTCGAGGGCATCCCCAGCTTCGCCCCCGAGCACTTCCGGCGGCTGGCGATGGTGGACCCCATGCGGCGCAAGCAATTCGGGACCGGCATCGAGCAGCTGGCGCAGGAGGGTACGGTGCAGCTCTACCGCCCGCCCGCCGGCCGCGCCGGGGACCTGATCCTCGGTGCCCTGGGGCAGCTCCAGTTCGAGGTGGTGAAGTACCGCCTCGAGAGCGAGTATGGGGTCGAGGTGCGGGTGGAGGCGGTGCCCTGGGTCCTCGCCCGCTGGGTCTCGCGCGTCGACGGCCGGCCCCTCGACCTCGACGACCTGCACGGCGCCATCGACGGGCAGGTGGTGCTCGACGTCCGCAACCGGGCCGTGGCGCTCTTCGACCGCGAGTGGGCGCTCAAGATGGCCGAGCGCGACCACCCCGAGCTGAAGTTCGCCGAGACCGCCAGCGGTGTGGTGGTGCGAGCGGCCTGACCCTACGCGGCGCGCCGGCGGCCCGGAAGGATCTCCCGAAGCACCCCGTGGGCGCCGCGCAGCATCTCCACGGTCGCGCCCCAGCCGACGCAGGCGTCGGTGACGGACTGGCCGTACTTCAGCCGGGAGCGGTCGGGGGGGATCGGCTGGCTTCCCGCCTCGATGAAGCTCTCCACCATGAGGCCGACCACCGAGAGGTTGCCCTCGCGGATCTGGTGCACCACGTCGCGCATCACCAGCGGCTGCAGCTCCGGCTTCTTCCAGGAGTTGGCGTGGGAACAGTCCACCACGATGTTCCGCGGCAGGCGGGCCTTCTCGAGCGCCTGCTCGGCGAGCGAGATGGAGACGGTGTCGAAGTTGGGTCGCCCGCCTCCGCCGCGAAGCACCATGTGGCCGTAGCGGTTGCCGCGGGTGCGGACGATGGCCGAACGCCCCTGGCCGTTGATGCCGAGGAAGCTGTGCGGGCGCCCGGCGGACAGGATGGCGTTCACCGCAGCCTCGATGTCGCCGTCGGTCCCGTTCTTGAAGCCCACCGGGGTGGAAAGGCCCGACGACATCTCGCGGTGCGTCTGCGACTCGGAGGTGCGGGCGCCGATGGCCGTCCAGGCGATGAGGTCGCCGTAGTACTGCGGGGCGATGGGGTCGAGTGCCTCGGTGCCGGCCGGCATGCCGAGCTCGTTCACGTCGAGGAGGAAGCGGCGGGCCTTCTCCATCCCCTCGTCGATGCGGAAGGAGTCGTCCATGTAGGGGTCGTTGATGAACCCCTTCCAGCCCAGCGAGGTGCGGGGCTTCTCGAAGTAGACCCTCATCACCACCACCAGGGTCTCCGCCACCTCCTCGGCGAGGCCGCGCAGCCGTCGGGCGTAGTCGAGCCCGGCCACCGGGTCGTGGATCGAGCAGGGACCGACCACCACGAAGAGGCGCGGGTCGCGGCCGTCGAGGATGGCCTCGAGGGCCCGGCGTCCGGCGACCACGGTCTGGGCGGCCCGCTCCGTCAGCGGAACGCGGGCCTTCACCTCGTCGGGCGAGGGCATCAGGTCGACGGCGGCGACGTTCAGGTTCTCGGTCTGTTGCATGGGCTCCGGTCCGCGACGGGCGCGCAGGGGATGGAATAACCCATTCGCGGCGGCGCTGCACCGGCACGGGCCTCGGCCCGCCGCCCGGCGCTCCCCACCGTCTCGGTGAGAGACCCGCCTCGGCCCAAGTCCCCGGGCTGGCCGGGGGGCTCGAGCCCGGCCCGGCTATCGACCGCCGGTCAGGGCCTCGAGGGCCTGCGAGAGCATGTCGTCGGTGCCGGGGTGAACCTGGCCGCCGGGTGTCATCTGGTTCACGAGCTCCGGCAGGAGCCGGGAAAGCCCGGAGGCGGCCTGACCGGCCGGGAGACCGGCCTTCGCCGCGAGCCCGGAGAGCACGTCGCCGCCCAGCGCCGCCTGCAGCTGTTCGGCGTTCACGGGCAGGTTGCCGCCGGTGGAGACCCAGGACGCGGCCTCCTGCCCGAGGCCGGCTTGCTGGAGCTTGCCAACCAGTCCCTGCAACCCGCCTTGCTGCTGCACGAGCTGCATCGCCAGCTGAAGGAGGGCGTTGCCCTGCTGACCCCCGCCGAGGCTCGAGAGGATGCCGCCGAGCGGGCCATTGCCTCCTTGGAGCCCGCCGAGCGCTCCACCGAGGAGGCCGTCGAGAAGACCCATGTCCATCTCCCTTCGCTGCGGTGCCCGAGCGGCGCGGCCTTGTCGCCTCGACCGGCTTGGTGGAGGGACATGCGGGACCCACGGCGCCGGCGCACGCCCTATTCGGGGCCAGCCGGGACGTGGGGCATCCTGGCGCCCTCGGACGACGTGCGGTAGCACATCGCCATGCTCCCATGGGAGAACGTGGCTCGCGCCCGGGCGCCAGACGGGACCGAGGTCTTGCTGGCCCGCCGCGGAGGGGAGTGGGTGGTGCGGGCCGGCGGCCGGGTGCTGATGCCCAGCCGGACGCATGGCTCGGAGGAGGCCCTGGCGACGCTGGCGCTGGAGAGGGTGCCGCGGGCCCGGGCGGTGCTCCTCGGCGGTCTCGGGCTCGGGTACACCCTGCGGGCCACCCTGGACCGCCTGCCGCCGGACGGCCGCATCGTGGTGGCCGAGCTCGTCCCCGAGGTGGCGGACTGGGTTCGCGGCCCGGTGGCGCACCTGGCCGGGCGCCCGCTCGACGACCCCCGCGTCGTGCTCCGCTTCGGCGACGTCGCCCGGCGCATCGGTGAGGCTCGCGAGGCGTACGATGCCATCCTGCTCGACGTGGACAACGGTCCCGAGCCGGTCGCCCACGCCGAGAACGACCGCCTGTACGGCCAGCGCGGCATCCATGGCTGCCGCGGGGCGCTCCGGCCTGGAGGCGTGCTGGCGGTCTGGTCCTCGGGACCGGACGAGGGCTATCCCGAGCGGCTCGAGGCGGCCGGGTTCAGAGACGTCGAGGTGCGGATCGTGCCGGCGCGGGGAGACTCCACCCGCGGGGTGCGCCACGCGATCTTTCTCGCGACCCGGGGAGCCGCGGCGGCCGAGGCGGGAGGCGGCGAGCGCCGCCGGGCTGGCGCGGGACGAGGCCCCGGCGTCCGGCCGCGGGGCGATGCGCGGCCGGGCCGCATCCCGGGACGGCGGCCCCGGTCGAAGGGCCGGCCTTAGGGACGGCGGAGCCGCGGCGAGGCCCTCCAGCAGGCGGGGCTCGGCCGCCTGGACGGGAAGTGGGGCACCGGTACGACCGGCGCCTCCTGCGGGCGCCGGGGCGTCTCCCGTCAGCCCAGCCGCTGCTGGAGCACCTGGCGAAGCAGCGCCGGATCGGCCTTGCCCTGGGCCTCGCGCATCGCCTGGCCCAAGATGACGCCGAAGAGCTTCTTCTCGCCGGCACGGTAGCGCGCCACCTCCACGGCCTGTGCCGCCAGCGCCCGGTCGACGGCTCCTTCCACGGCCCCACGGTCCTCCACCTTCTCCAGGCCCAGCTCGCGCAGCCGCGCCTCGGGCTCGCCGCCGCGCTCGACCAGGGCCGCGAGGAGCGCCTTCGCCGCCGCGGGGGTGATGCGCCCCGCCTCCACGAGGGCGACGAACCGGCCGAACGCGGCACCGGACAGGGGCAGGGTTTCGAGGCCCCGATCGCCGGCGAGGCCGAGGAGCTCGTTCACGAGCCAGCGGGCCACCGGACCGGCGCCCGACCGGCTGGCGGCCGCGGCTGCGGCCACGGCGGCCACGGTCCCAGGGGCCGGGGCGGAGCTGCCCGCGCCGCCCGCGGCGGAGCCCGCGCTCCCCGCCTTCCGCAGCGCCTCGAGCGCCGCGTCGAAGTAGCCGGCGAGAACCGGGTCCCCGGAGAGGAGGTCGGCCTGCTCGTCGGGGAGGCCGGCGTCCCGGTAGCGCCCGAAGGCCTCGGCAAGGCCAGGGTTGACGGCCCGCAGCTCGGCGCGGCCCTGGGCCCGCGTCCTCCTCCCGGCGGGCGCGGCCGTCGGTGCGGCGTCCCTCCGAGGCCTCGACACGGGGGGCTCGGGCCGGGAGGCGGAGCGACTGGCCCAGGTATCCTTGAGCGTGAGGGTGCGGTTGAACACCGGCTCGCCGGGGCGGGAGTCGAGCGGGTCCACGAAGAAGTAGCCCTGGCGCAGGAACTGCCAGTGGCTGCCCGGCGCGGCACTCGCGAGCGCCTCCTCGACCCGACCGCCCCTGGCAAGGACGAGCGACAGCGGGTTCAGAACCTCGAGGAAGTCCGGCTCGGCGTCCGGCCGCTCCACCGTGAAGAGACGGTCGTAGAGCCGCACCTCGGCCGGGAGCGACCGCCGGGCGTGGACCCAGTGAATCGTGCCGGAGACTCGCTTGCGGTCGGAGGGATCGCCGCCGAGGGATGCCGCGTCGTGGCTGCAGCGCAGCTCCACGACCTCTCCCGACGGCCCACGGACCACCTCGTCGCAGCGGATGACGTATCCGCCGGCGAGTCGCACCTCGCGGCCGGGGCCGAGCCGCCTCCAGCCAGCCGGCGGGTCGAGCGAGAAGTCGTCCCGCTCGACGAGCAGCTCGCGCCCGAAGGGCACCTTCCGGCCGCCGCCGCGCGCCGGCTCGGCCGGCCACCAGGGGACCTCGAGCGCCTCGGTCCTCCCCTCGGGCCAGGTCGTGACGGTGAGGGGCAGCGGGTCGAGCACCGCCAAGGCGCGCGGGGAGCGCGCTTCCAGGTCGCCGCGGATCGCGAACTCGAACTTGCCGATGTCGACGACGCTGTTGTTCTTGGAGACGCCGATGAGCTCGGCGAAGTCGCGCAGCGCCTCGGGCGTCACCCCGCGCCGGCGCAGCCCGGCGAGCGTCGGCATGCGCGGGTCGTCCCAGCCCGAGACCCGCTTCTCGTTCACGAGCTGCAGGAGCTTGCGCTTCGACATCACCGTGTAGCCGAGCGCGAGCCGAGCGAACTCGTACTGGCGCGGGCGCGGGCTCCACGGGCCGGTGTGATCCAGCACCCAGTCGTAGAGCTCCCGGTTCGTCTCGAACTCCAGCGTGCAGATGGAATGCGTCACTCCCTCGATGGCGTCCTCGAGCGGGTGGGCGTAGTCGTACATGGGGTAGATGCACCAGGCGTCGCCGGTGCGGTGGTGGTGTGCGTGCCGGATCCGGTAGAGGAGGGGATCTCGCATGAGCACGTTCGGGTGCGCCATGTCGATCCGGGCGCGGAGCACGCAGGCGCCGTCGGTGAACTCGCCGGCGCGCATGCGCCGGAGGAGGCCGAGGCTCTCGTCGGATGGCCGGTCGCGAAACGGGCTGTTGGCCCCCGGGCGGTCGAAGCTGCCGCGCTGCTCCCGGATGGCCTCCACGGGCTGGCTGTCCACGTAGGCCTGGCCCTCGCGGACGAGCCGGACGGCGCACTGGTACATCTGCTCGAAGGAGTCCGAGGCGTAGTGGAGGTGGGTCCCCCAGTCACAGCCCAGCCAGCGCACGTCGGCCTTTATCGACTCCACGTACTCGGTCTCCTCGGTGGTCGGGTTCGTGTCGTCGAAGCGAAGGTGGGCGCGGCCGCCGTACTGCTTCGCGAGCCCGAAGTTGAGCAGGATCGACTTGGCGTGGCCGACGTGCAGGAAGCCGTTCGGCTCGGGCGGGAACCGCGTGACGACCTGGCCGCCGTTCCGGCCCGCGGCGAGGTCCGCCTCGATGATCTCTGTGAGGAAGTTGGACGGGCGAGATGCGTCGCTCATGGCCTCCGCGTGTACCTCAGCGGGGGCGGCCCCGCAACCACGGTGACGCCCGGCGCCGGCGCGCCGGCCGCGCCGCCGCCCCGGGGAGCGGAGGCGCGATCCCGGCGCCCTTGTGCCGCGCCCCGGACCGCGCTACACGCCGCAGGTGACCCTGCTCCACGCCGCCGGCCTGGGACTCTCCTTCGGAAGCCGGACGATCCTCGACGACCTGACTCTCACCATCGAGGAGGGCGAGCGCGTCGGCCTGGTGGGCGTGAACGGCTCGGGCAAGACCTCGCTCATGCGGATGCTGGCCCGGGTCTCCGCACCGGATCGTGGCGAGGTCCAGCTGCGCCGCGGCGCCACGGTCACCTACCTGCCGCAGGAGCCGGAGTTCCCGGCGGGCGCCACGGTGGCCTCGGAGCTCGGGGTTGCCCGCGCGACGCTGCAGGCGGCGCTCACGGCGCACGCGGCGCTGTCGGCGCAGCTCGCCGCGGAGCCGGGCGCGGCGGCAAGCCGGCGCATGCTCGCCGAGCTCGCACACCTCGGGGAGCGGGTGGAGGCGCTGGGCGGCTGGGACACCTCGCACGAGGCGCGGCGCCTCCTCGACCGGCTGGGCGTGAAGGAGTGGGAGTGGCCCCTCGCCGAGCTCTCGGGTGGGACGCGGAAGCGGGTGGCGGTGGCCCGTGCGCTCCTGTCTCGACCCGACCTGCTTCTCCTCGACGAGCCGACGAACCACCTCGACGCCGACACGGTGGACTGGCTGGAGGACGAGCTCGACCGGCTGCCCGGGGCGCTGCTCCTCGTCACCCACGACCGCTACTTCCTCGACGACCTCGTCGATCGCATCGTGGAGATCACGCCGCGCGGCGGGGTGGTGAGCTTCCCCGGCAACTACCAGGCCTACCTGGAGCAGAAGCTCGTCGCCGAGGAGCAGGGCGCGGTGGCCGATCACAAGCGCGACCGCTGGATCGCCCAGGAGGTGTCGTGGCTGCGGCAGGGCGTCGAGGCCCGCCGCACGAAGAGCAAGGCCCGCATCCTGCGGGCGCGGGCGCTCATGGCCGAGCGCGGGCCGGCGCGGCCCCGCGTCGCCGCCTTCCAGGTGGCGGAGCCGCCGCGCCTGTCGCACACGGTGCTCGAGGCCCATGGCGTGGAGAAGCGCTTCGGGGATCGCCGGGTCCTGGGCGGCGTGGATTTCCGCCTCCAGCGCGGAGAGCGGGTGGGCATCGTCGGGCCGAACGGCGTCGGGAAGACCACCTTCCTCAGGGTCCTGCTCGGCGAGGTCGCTCCCGACGCGGGAACGGTCGTCACCGGCCCCAGGACTCGCATCGCCTACTACGACCAGCAGCGGTCCCGGCTCGACCCGGAGCAGACGGTCTACGAGGCCGCCGGCGGCGGACCGCCGGGCGCCGCGGGCTCGACCGGCGAGGCCTTCGTCGAACTCTCCGGGCGCCGGGTCGCGCTGCGGGACTACCTCGACGACCTGCTCTTCCCGCCCGCCATGCAGCGGATGCAGGTGAAGGCGTTGTCAGGGGGCGAGCGGAACCGGCTCCTGCTGGCGCGCCTCTTCCTGGAGGGAGCGAACGTCATCGCCCTCGACGAGCCCACGAACGACCTCGACCTCGTCACGCTGAACGTCCTGGAGCGGTTGCTCCTCGACTTCGACGGCAGCCTGCTCCTCGTCACCCACGACCGGTACTTCCTCGACAAGGTCGCCACCGCCGTGCTGGCCTTCGAGGGGGAGGGGCGCGCCGTTCGCTACCCGGGCAACTACGAGATGTACCGGCGCCTGGCCGACCAGGCCGAGCAGGCGCGGCGCGAGGCCGCCAGCGAGGCCGCCGCCGCGCCGGCGAGGAGCAGCGCCGCCCAGGGCCGCGGCGCCGGTGCCAGCGGGGGCCTGGGTGAAGGCAGCGCGACCGCGGTGCGGGTCTCGGCCGACGCGGCACGTACTCGCCGCCCGGGCAGGCTCTCCTTCAAGGAGCAGCGTGAGGTGGAGGGGATGGAGGCCGCCGTGCTCGCTGCCGAAGCGCGAAAGGCGGAGCTGGAGGCGGTGCTCGCCGACCCGGCCACCTACCAGAAGGATGGCGCCCGGGTGCCGGCGCTGCGGGCCGAACTGGTCGAGGCGACGGCCGAGGTGGACCGGCTCTACGGCCGCTGGCAGGAGCTCGAGTCGCTCGGCAGCGGCGGGTGAGACCGTCAGCGGCCCGGCCGACGGGGCTCGGCCGACGGGCCGAGGCTCGTCGTTCAGGCCGGACCTGCGGCGGCTTCAGGCCGCCCCGTACATCTCCGCCACCGCCGGCCCCAGGAACTGGAGCAGCGCCTCGCGCCGTACCTTCATCGTCGGCGTCACCAGCGACGGGTGGTCCTGGGGCGCGCCCGGGATCACCAGCAGGCGCTTGGGCTTCTCGTAGTCCGAGAAGCCGGTGAGCGCGGCGACGGCGTTGGGCAGGAGCGCCTCGGCGGCGTTCTTGCCCTGGGCCGCCAGGTGGGCGAGCTCCTCCTGGGCCACGAACACCACCGCCGCCACGAACGGCCGTCCCTCGCCGAGCAGCACCGCGCCCTGGAACGGCGCGGCCGAGGCGATGGCGGTCTCCACCGGCTCGGGCGCCACCTTCTTGCCCGTGGACAGCACCAGGAGGTGCTTCTTGCGCCCGGCCAGATGCAGGAACCCGTCCTCGTCGACGCGCCCGCGGTCGCCGGTGCGGAAGAAGCCGTCCTCGGTGAACGCGCCGGCGCCATCGGCCGGCTCGAGGTAGCCCTGGAAGAGGAGGGGCCCGCGCAGCAGCAGCTCGCCGTCGGCGTCGAAGCGGACCTCGTGGTCGGGCGTGAGCAGCCCTGCCACGCAGGGGCGGCGGCGGCCCTCGAAGAGATTCGCGGCGATGAACCCGGCGGTCTCGCTCATCCCGTACAGCTCGACGAGCGGGATCCCGAGCCCCTCGAAGAAGCGGAAGAGGGCCTCGGAGGCCGGCGCGCCGCCGGCGAAGAGGCCGCGGACGCGGCCGCCCATCCCGCTGCGGACCTTGCGGCCGACGAGCCGGCCGGCCAGCCAGGCGCGCAGCCGATCGAGGAGGCTGCGGGAACCGTCCACCCGGACCCGGGACGCCGCCTCCAGCGAGCCCTGGACGAAGCCGCGCAGCGGCGCCGGGAGCCGGCCGACCTTCTCGAGCGCCTGCGCCCGGATCCGCTCGTAGATGAGGGGAACCGAGAAGATGTAGGTGGGCCCGGAGGAAAGCGCCGCCGGGAGCTCGTCGCGGCCGGCGATCATGGCCAGGCCATGCCCCTGCCCCAGCGCCAGCGCGAACTGGTCGTGCCCGGCGACGTGCCCGAAGGGGAGCAGGTGCAGCCCCACGTCGGCCTCGGTCACGCCGGTGGTGGAGAGGCCGCCGTCGATGGCGTGGACGATGGTGCGCTGCGGCAGGCGCACGCCCTTCTGCCGGCCGGTGGTGCCGCTCGTGAAGAGGAGCAGGAACGGGTCCTCGGGGCCGACCGCCGCCGCCCGGTGCTCGAGCTCGGTGCGGGAGAGCGCCGGCGCGGCCTCGGCGAGCACCGACGCGAGGGATGCCGCTGCGACGCCTGCCGGGAGCGCGCCGTCGGGGAGAGGCTCGGCGGAGACGACCGAGGACAGGCCGTCCCGGGCCAGATCGCCCGCACAGCTGGCGAGCTTCTGCCACTGGGCCGGTGTGGAGACGAAGCAGGCGCGCGGCCGGACCCGGCGGGCCGCGTCCTCGGCCTGGGGACTCGACAGGCTGGAGAAGAGCGCGACCGGCTCGGCGCGCAAGGTCTGGGCGCCCAGCGCCAGCGCCTGCCACTCGGGTGAGTTCTCGGCGAGGAGCAGGACGCGGTCGCCGGGGCGAACGCCGACGCTCTCCAGCCAGGCGGCGGCGTGGGCCACGAGCGCCCGGAAGGCGGCGAAGGTGACCTCGCGGGGCGGGACGCCGGCAGCCCCGGGGGCGAAGAAGCGGAGAAACACGCGGTCAGGAACCCGCTCGGCGGTGTCCAGGAGGAGCGCGGGCAGGGTCCGGGCGCGAAAGCGGGTGAGCGAGAGCCGGCGGGTCATGGCGTGCACAGGTCCCTCGAGTCGAAGTCCAGGGACAGGCTCTCACGGGCGCGTCAAGGCCTGGCTGGAAAGGCGGGGCTCGCGACGGCCAGGAAGGGGCGATAATGATAACCATTATCAATGTGCCGCTGGACGAAACCATGGTGGCTTGTCTCTGCAGAGGGGTCTCGGAGGGCCGCCGCGACGGGCGGCCGCGGCGGCCCGTGAGGCG
>Ga0209253_10000054_pt1 | contig 73049 bp, 63 predicted proteins | sample FrelakmetBRP12BR_FD_187145 | JGI IMG/M metagenome (GOLD analysis project Ga0209253, IMG submission 187145) | Freshwater lake sediment microbial communities from the University of Notre Dame, USA, for methane emissions studies - BRP12 BR (SPAdes)... | ecosystem: Environmental > Aquatic >...
CTCATAGACCTTGAAGAAGGCTATTCTTTGCTTCTCATCGATCGCGATATTGCATCTTTCAGAAAACCCGTTGTGCTCCCGGAAGATGCCCAAGGTCCTGGCCGTTTCGCCGTGCGGCCAGAAATCCGAAAGCAGTCTCGTCCTTGAGATTCCCAGCTCCCTGGCCCAGGCATTTTTCGATGGGACTGTATCGACGCTCAGGCCGAGAGCGATCGTGTTCAAGCTCTTAAAATCGTCGGCCTTCTGCTCGAGCGATTTCATCTGTTCAGCGCAGACCTTTGTCCAGGCCAGGGGATGAAAGGAAAGCAGCACCTTCTTCCCCCTGAATTCGGAAAGGCGGACCTCTTTTCCGTCCTGGTCTTTGAGTGTAAAATCCTGCGCCTGATCTCCGATCTTCGGGCCGATATTTTTAGACATGGAATAAGACCTCCTTGGCCTTAATATCCGGGCTTTAGCCACCCCAATTCTCGATTCGGTCGAGAAGAGATGGGCTCCTATTATGGCAGCGGAAGGAGGTTTTTACAAGGGCAAATACTATTTAATCGATAGTTTTAGTATTGATTTGCCGGCGCCGGCCGCTGTCCCGGCGCTCCACAAAGCTTTTTTTCTCTTGAGATAATAGATATAGGGCTCCAGATTCTCGTTGGGGTTCTGAATCCCGTCGTAAAACAAATGAATCACCGGCACCCCGCACTGGGTTTGAACATAATGGAGCAGCGCAGAACTGACGACTCCCGGGCAGCAGTAAAGCGGATTGATATGGACAAAGGCGTCCGGCTTGATATACTTCAGATAATAAATGATTTTCATGACATTCTGGGCCGTCTCGCCCTCGAGCTCTGGAGGGATGCCGACGTCCCTAAGATCTTTCAGAAGACGGCCGTCCATGAGCGGATGGGTCTCTCCCAGAACCGGACGGGTCATTTTCCGGAACTTGAGGTCGTAATACCTGACAAAGGCGTTCAAGCCGGCGGTCTCGGCCAGGGCAAAATAAGATTTGTCTTTGATGCACTTCTCGATTCTGTTCAGGTGGCTGAAATGGGTGAGGTCGATGTAGCTTGCGGGTAAGGCTTCTCCACCTGCGTCTTCGATCGCCTTTTCGATGCCCTGGTTGAAGGTAGGATTGCAGACCACATACAGGTCGCCGAGAATGATCAACAAAGGACGGTCTCCCGTCGATTTCCTAGTCTCGATCGCAGCATAATCCTTGACAACATCAAGGAAAGCCTTCTGAAGACTGCGCTTTTCAATGATCGCCCGGCTAATCTTTTCCAGGGCCAATCCTTTGGCGTTTTCGGCCTCACCTTTTCGGAGCTCATAAGACCTGACTTTGGCCGTCATTTGGTGGAGTAGGCTGGCGATAACATAGAGTTTGAGGAGAAAAATATTGAAGGACCTGGAAAAGTGCTGGTTTGCCGTTGCCGTCGTGAATATCTTTAGGTCTCCATAACCGGCCTTTTGAAGACCGGACTGAACAGCGAGAGGAATCTGGGGAAAATTGCAGCCGACCATGCCGGCCGGAATAAGGGCAGCCGTCCGACTTGGGTCCAGCTTGTGTTTCTCGATGGTCTGAATAATCCCTCCCAGGAAGGCGGCAGTAGGAACGCACTCCCCTCCTCCGACCAGCTTGAGCCCCAGGAAGATGGAATCGGGTGTCTCTTCAGAAATCACCGCTTCAAATCCAAAGCGGCGGAGCACAGCTTGAGCCAGTACCATCCCCACGTCATCTAAATGAGGCAGAATCCAGACCTTGTCCTTGGTCATAGGCACAAAGGCAACGGGCTGGCGTGTCTTTGGCTCCTTTTTGTTCCAGTTTCGGAAGGACTCCAGGGCGGCTTCGATCCGGGTCTGATAGCCCACCTCAGAGCTGAGCTCATCGAGCTGGAGGATCAAGTAGGGCTTGCCCTGCCTTTCCATGAGCTCCTTGAAGTAGCTGATAATAAACGAATCAGGGCTGCAGCGGAAGTTGGTGATATAGACCGGGAAAAGCTGAGGATGGCCAAGGACAAGTTCTGTCGCCTGGAGTATCTTTTTCCCGTAGTGCCAGTGAACCTTGCCGAGATAATCGCCTGTGAATCGGGCAGGGACCGAATCGAACCTGAGCATATCCTGGGTTAGGACCCGATACCCGTACTGCTGGACCAGGTCGGGGATATTCTGGTTCAAAGAGCTGTCCAAGAGATTGTAGGGCCTGCCCAGCAGGACCACAGCAAACGTCTCTTTGCCGGCGAGCTCGGCCAGGGCTTTCTCCCCGTGCTTCTGCAGATTCTCCTTGAGGATGAGAAAATGGCTCCAGGCCGTTTCGAAAGCCTGACGGACCTCCCTTTTAGAGAGATGGAAAGGTCGGCCCAGTGTTTTATATAAAGAATCAATAATTTCGTGTTGCTCAACTTGCAGGTCGATCAAAGGGAAGAGAAGATTCTTCGTGTCTTTAAAGAGGGGGGAATTATAGAGAACCACGGGAGTATAAGATGTATAGTAGCAGAAGAAATTGTGCTCGTCCGTCTCCCGCTGTTTCGGCCCCTGTAGCATGATCGGGAAAAAAATAAAGTCGACTCCCTTTTCCTTGAGCCAATCGACGTGGCCATGGGCCAGAAAAATAGGAGAGCAAAATTCGGCCTGGGCCAGGCCTTTTCCCCTTTTCACGAAATCTTTCTCTTATTCTTATGTCGTTTTGTGATCAAAACCAAAACTACTATTGTACAAATCGATACTCCGCTCATAATTCCAATAGGAATCCCGGGAATGCCTTTTCTCTTGCAGGAGTTATTATAGAATTGGTTTGTTTTTTCAGGATCGGTAGGATTAGAATAACATTTCTCACCATTATACAAAAAATAACTATCAAATATCACATTGTAAAAGGAATTTTGTAGTAACAATCCATTTTTTAAATTCTCCAGGAATATGCTATATTCAATGGTATTATTATTGGAATTCAACAATTCCATTCCATTTTCATCGTTCTGAAATGCAACGAGATTGTACACATAATTTAGATGAGAGTTTATGAAGGTTACGCCTGTTTCCTTATTGATAGAGCCAGAAGTATTCCAAATTTGAGAGATATTGGTGTTTTCAAATACAATGCCCAAAGAATTGTTGTAGAAATGACAATTATCGATAGTGATATGGGTGCAATTAATGATATATATTCCTCGACTAGTTGTTGATTGGAAGAATTGCGTTATGTTTACATTTTGAATGATTAAATACCGATCTGTATTTGCCAATTTTAAGCCATTTTGAGGACCATCTGATAGGATCTCAAAATTCTCTATTCTATGGGGATGTGTAGTATTACCAAAAGTCCCATTACCAGCACAAAATGCATCCAACTCGTCATTTCCATCAATATTAATACTGGGATGATAGACTTGGATCGGTGTCGCCTTGATTTTCACTATGGAAAAATCCATTCCCATCAACAAACTAGCACTTAACATAAAAAATAATATGTAAGTGATGTGCTTTTTCCTAAGCATCTCATCTCTAAATCATCGTGTAGAATAAAAAAGGTTTTTGATTCCATTACTACTTGATCGTATGAAGTGTTTTGACTTCTCGACTTATCATTAATACATTCGAAATCAACGTTCCGATTTTATCTAATTCTAATTGTTGCCCTCGAAGTTTATTTACTAATGAATTGAGTTGCTTTTCGGTCCCAATCAATACCACTTTTTGAGTTTTATCGTATTTTTGATTTTCCGTAGTCACAACATTTTTATGAATTGCAACGTCCCCCCCTCGGGCGAGCATTTCTTGTTTCAAAATCAAAGCTTGGGGAGCCGTAACATTTTCCAATAATATAAGTTTGGTGAGCATTTTACTATCCATGATGCGAGATCCCGCTGGAGTCACTCCCATTCTCCGAAGGAACAATCGCGCTTCGATAGGCTCTCGGATACATGAAATGAGTTCTGCCGTGATTCCATCCGTTTCCGAAATTAGGGGATTCTTACGAATCGCGCGTGCCATTTTCACCATCTCCTGAAGTTCTGGTGTGACGTCATGGGTTCGGATAATGTGGGCTCCATTATATACTGCAATAATTGTTGCTGCTAAGGTTCCAATTAAACGATCCTCAGGTTGTTTTTTATTAAGTACAGTCCCAATAAAGGATTTACGAGATATTGCTACGAGTATCGGTTGCAAGAAAACACGAAATCGTTCCAAATCATCGATTATAGATAAATCATACTCAAAAGTTTTTTCGGGTATCCACTTCCCAATGCCAGGATCGATAATGAGCTTATTAAGGTCATAATTCTTACTTTCTAGGGTGGTGATACTCTCAAACAATGATTCTAGAATCGAGTCAACTGATAAGAGATCCCCCGGACGTTTGTGGGAAGCCATCAGAATTAATGGAATGTCATGATCAATCACCGTTTCCATCATTTTTTCGTCTACCTTCAAGCCCGAAACATCATTGATTATCACATTCAAATTTTCTTGCTGTAATTTGGTAATACAGTATTTTGCGATTTCGGAATATTGTGTATCGATAGATACGATGATATTTTTTGGAAGGGATTCACATAGGGTAGAAATATAGGGTTTCAGGCGTTTTAATTCCTCTTCCCGAGTGATATCTATCACACCTGGGGCTGTGGAACGAGATCCTACATCCAGTATTTTAACTCCTCTTGCAAGGAAATTTTTCACTACACCATTGAATCTGTCTGGCTGGATGACACTCCCCTTGTAAAAACTTTCAGGAGAAAGATTAAGAACACCTTGAAAAATGGGCGGAGTTTTATCCCCAATGAAAAAATCTGGAAATAATTCGTGATGGATTATGACCATAAACAGAATTAATGGTAGAACCCGATAAAGACTTTTTCACATTCTCAGAACTTCCAGAAATCTCATTTTACCGACAAAAACGGGAAAGAACTCGCTCACATAAGCCAAAACGTCTGTAGTTTTGACGTTACGTATATAAGTGTGCCGTTCTTATTATCTATTATAGGAACCAAAAAAACCGAATCAACCTTGTTTAATTTTCACCTAATATAGTCAAAACCTCAGATTCAATTGATTCAATCTTAAAATTACTGGATGAAAACTATGGCAAACGTCAAGGAAACAACACAATATAAAACCGTCCCCAGCAAACGAAGTTACGATGCATCCAATATAATCATGCTCAAAGGCCTTGAAGGAGTGCGAAAACGCCCCGCAATGTACATAGGATCCACGGGAAAGGATGGATGGCATCATCTTCTCTGGGAAATTGTAGATAATTCCATTGACGAAATTTTGCCGGGAGGATGTGATTCGATCAATATCTCTTTAAACAAGGAAGGGAGCATTACCGTTGAGGATAATGGGAGGGGAATTCCTTGCGAAATGCATGCGGAATATGGAAAACCCACATTAGAAGTAGTTGTCACAAATTTACATGCAGGAGGAAAATTCAAGAAAGACAGCTACAAAATCTCTGGAGGACTTCATGGAGTGGGATTATCGGTCGTTGCTGCCTTATCAGAATGGATGTATATCGAGGTTTTCCGGGATGGAAAATACTATGTACAGAAATTTGGTAAAGGAGAAGTTTTATCCGGATTAAGTGAACGACCATTTGAAGAATATAAGCAAACATCAGCATATAAAAGAGCAGAAAGACTGAATATTGCAAAATATGGCTATGGTAATGGTAATACTCATAAGAGTGATAATGGGAATGGGAACGGAGAGGAAGAAGAAGACGTCAATTTTCAATTTGAACTTGGACTGGATAGCAATATAAGCGGAACACGGATAACTTTTCTGCCGGATATCTCCATCTTTCCAAGTATGATTGAGGAAGAGCAAGTGTTTGATTTTGATATAATCAACAATCGACTTCGCGAACTCGCATATTTGAATCCTGAAGTTGAGATTCAGCTCTATGATGAAATAACTAAAAAATATGCGGATCATCATTACGAAGGAGGAATTTGTGAGTTTGTTTCCTACTTGAATAGCGGGAATAAAGTTTTGTTTGAAGATCCCATTTATATACATAAAACGGAAGAAGATGTGGAGGTCGAGATTGCAATTCAATATAATTATACCTATCTCGAACACCTTATTTCATTTGTAAACAACGTTAGTACACCCGAAGGAGGAACTCACGTTACGGGATTCAAATCTTCTTTAACACGAACAATTAATAATTATTTGACAAAATACCCCAGCAATAAAATCAAAGACCTTACCTTTTCTGGTTCGGATGTCAGGGAAGGATTAACTGCAATTATATCCATGAAAGTACCCGAACCACAATTTGAGGGTCAAACCAAATCTAAATTGGGAAATGATGAAGTTCAAGGAATTGTCAGTAGTGTGGTAACGGAATTACTGGGTAAATATCTCGAAGAAAATCCCGGGAATTCAAAATTAATATTAGATAAATGTCTATTAGCTCAAAAAGCGCGGATTGCTTCGAAGGATGCACGAGATCTCACTCGTAGAAAATCCGCGTTAGATTCAGGACGTCTTCCGGGCAAGCTTGCGGATTGTTCCTCAAAAGATGCAAAGGATTCCGAATTATTTATTGTTGAGGGACCTAGTGCAGGTGGTTCTGCAAAACAAGGAAGAGATCGGGAAATCCAGGCCGTTTTACCCCTTCGAGGGAAGATTCTAAATGTAGAAAAAGCTCGCCCGTTGAAAATTACGGAAAATGTTGAAATACGAGCATTAATTTCCGCAATCGGGACTGGAATATACACTAGTGAGGATTCCGATTTCGAGATTGACAAACTCCGTTACCATAAGATTATTATTATGTGCGATGCAGATGTCGATGGAGCACACATCAAGACTCTTCTTCTTACCTTCTTTTTCCGATTTTTGCGCCCCCTTATAGAGAACGGCTTTATCTTTGTTGCAGTTCCCCCCCTATTTCTTGTCACATATAAAAAAACGAAAAAATATATTTATGAAGAGAAAGGTTTAGCTCCCTATCTTGTGGAACTACGAAAACAGTTTAATATAGAGGAAACTGATGCCTTTAAGGTGCAGCGTTTCAAAGGGCTGGGTGAGATGAATCCCGAGGAATTATGGGAAACTACTATGGATCCATCTGTTCGAAAACTGATTAAAATTGGATTTAATGATTTTTCTGAAACCCATCAACTATTTAACACTTTAATGGGAGAAGAAGTTTTCCCCCGGAAGAAGTTTATTATGGATCACTACAGAAACGTCCAGAACCTGGATATATAATGGGGACGCAATGAAAAAATGACACAAGGTACTGGAGAGGAGAAGACTCAAACCCAAAAAACTGCAATTAAAGCTGAATCCATTAACGACCAAATGACCCAATCCTATCTAGATTATGCCTATTCTGTCATTATCGGTCGTGCAATTCCTGATGTACGGGATGGATTAAAACCCGTTCAACGACGCATTGTATATTCGATGTTCGTCAACAAATTTACACATGCAAATCCTTATCGAAAATGTGCCAGAATTGTAGGGGATGTTCTAGGTAAATACCATCCTCATGGAGACGCCTCCGTATATGATTCTTTGGTTCGTTTAGCCCAAGATTTTTCATTACGATATCCCTTAGTGGATGGACAGGGAAATTTTGGTTCGATTGACGGAGATCCTCCCGCTGCGATGCGGTATACAGAAGCGCGCTTAGATGAAATTTCTGAAGAATTGATTGCAGACATTGAAAAAGATACAGTACAATTTGTACCGAATTTTGATGAGTCCCTCCAAGAACCAGTGCACTTACCCTCTAAAATCCCCAACCTTATAATAAATGGAGCAAGCGGGATTGCTGTTGGAATGAGTACGAATATGCCTCCCTATAATCTTCGGGAGGTAGTTCAAGGAATTACTGCGGTGATTGATAATCCCCACATGTATCCCGAAGAACTATCTCAATATATTAAAGGTCCAGATTTTCCCTCTAAAGGTGTCATTATGGGACGGAGTGGGATTCGGAATATTATCAATTCTGGTAGGGGAAAAATTACCGTTCGCGGTCGAGTAGAAATCGAGGACAAGCAAATTTTGATTACTGAAATCCCCTTCCAAGTAAACAAACAAAAACTCGTGGAAAATATCGCCCAATTAATCAATAGTAAGAAAATCCGGGGAGTCTCGGATTTGCGGGATGAATCCAATAGGGAAGGAATACGAATCGTCATAGAATACAGAAAGGATGCCGATCCCAATGCAATAAAGCATCAATTATTTATGATGACCCGACTCCAATCCTCATATAGCATTTTGAATCGGATCTTGGTTGATAATAATGGGCTCCAACCTACAATCCTCAATTTAATGGAATTGATTAAAGCTCACATCGATAACCGTGAACAAATCATCATCCGTCGAACGAAATATGACTTAGCTCACGCAAAAGATCGGTTGCATATCGTTGAAGGTTTATTTATTGCAATTCAGCATATTGATGAAGTTGTTCAGCTTATCAAATCTTCTTCCACCACCACCGATGCGCGGACAGCTTTAATGAATGCTTACACCTTGACCGGGCCGCAAGCTGAAGCAATCCTCGAAATGCCTTTACGCAGGTTGACAGGATTGCAAATCCAGAAACTTCAAGAGGAAAAAATAACCATTATCGAAAATATTAAACAGTATGAGCAAATTTTAGCGGAAAAGAAAGTGCGCATGCAACTGATTAAGGATGAATTAGCGGAGATTGACAAGAAATACGGAGATGACCGGCAAACTGAAATCATGGATATACAAGAAGATGTAGAAGAGCCGGATGAGGAGCATCTTAAAGTTGTTCCTGAAGAAACCTGTGTTATCATATTGACGGAAAACCAGTATATTAAGCGGATGACCTTAGAAACCTACCAAGCGCAAAATCGTGGAGGTAAAGGTAAAAAGGGAATCAATAAACGAGATGAAGATATTATTCGGGATGTATATGTGGTTTCCAGTCATGATCAAGTATTACTCTTCACGAAAATGGGAAGGGTTTATTCCAAATATGCTTATGAAATTCCGCTTATGAGCCGAACATCCCGAGGAAAAGCACTGGTGAATTTTATTGGTTTAAAACCCGACGAACAGATTGTAAATATGGTACCGGTAGCAGACTTCGACCAAGATCAATTCTTGGTGTTTGTCTCTAAAAGAGGAATGATTAAACGAACCAGTATTAGGGAATTTAAGAATATCCGTAAAACGGGGATTCTAGCCTTCAATTTACGAGAAAACGACGAATTGGTAAACGTCAAACTATCTGAGGAAGATTATTATATTCTTATAGCGACTGAACATGGTTACGCCATTAAATTTTCCGATTTGGAGGTTCGTCCTCTCAGCCGAAAAGCAATGGGTGTGGTTGGTATCCGATTACGGGAAGAGGATAACGTAGTAGAAATGGTGATTGGGGATAATGACACAGATGTTATCACCATCACGAAAAATGGGTACGGAAAGCGCTCGAAAGTAGAATTATATCGAGAAACGGGGCGTGGTGGTAAAGGAGTGATTAATATCAAGTTCCGAGATGAAGATGACTGCGTGAACTCCATCAAGGCTGCAAGCGATGAGGACTTGTTAATTGCAACCACGAACGGCATTATTATTCGCGTTTCCTCCTTGAGCTTACGGTCACTGAGCCGAAGTGCTAAGGGAGTGAAAGTGATTGACTTGAATGGAGGGGATTTCGTTTCCAGTGTTGCCTTATGTGAACACTCCGATGAAAATGGGACCGAAGATCATGAAAAGCACGTAGAAGAGGAATCGGAAGAAGAATTAGAAGCAGAATTAGAAGCAGAACTCGAAGAAGACTCAGAAGACGAATCGGAAGAAGAACTAGATGAAGAACATGATCAATAATTCGGTCTCCATCGCAATTATATTTTCTTCTTGTATATTCCAGTGAGTAAAACTGAGAATTAATGAAAGCAAGTTTGACAAGATCTATTTGGATTTGAAGATTCTATAATATATCCTCCCACACTTATAAAAATACTATCTAATGAATAGGTTTTCCTTTATTCCCAAAATTCTAAGGAACGAAAGGACAAATCCATAAAAACCGCTTATGTTTTTTGGAAAGAGTTTTAGGATGGTCACCATACTTAAAAATATAAGCTTGGAATCTAAGCTTAAAAGTAGCAGTATTTGCTATAAAAAAATAAAAAAAAGGAACTCGATTATGCCATCTAGACGCGGGGATAATTCATTAGTCTTCAAAATCGTCTTCTACGGGCCAACTATGGGGGGAAAAACCACTGCCCTCGAATGGATTTACAAGAAAGAAGGCCTAGCGAGCGGGAAATTACAGAGTATCGCCGATCCTACTGGGAGAACACTTTTCTTTGATCGCGTTGTTGCGCGTGTATCAAATGTGGTTTTCCAATGTTTCACTGTAGCTGGCCAACGACGTCACAAATACCAAAGGAAGACTGTGATCAAGGGTGCCGACGCTATTATATTCGTTTGGGACTCAGCCCCCGATATGTGGGAAGAAAACATCTGGAGCTTCAAGGAATTAATGCAATTTTACGGACCTCGTTTGCTTCCAGGTGAAGACGGACAGAGCGAAATTCCGTTAGTTATGTGTGCTAATAAGCGAGATTTACCAAATGTTACACCAGTAGATAAAGTTAAAGAAGTTTTAACCAAAGCCGGGTTAGGTAATACATTAATTTATGAAACCATTGCGATTACAGGAGTTAATGTTAAGAGAGCGTTCGTTTATGGCGCACGGGAAGCCGTTCTGAAGCACTATATGAAACTAAAAGGCTCGGGATCGGAACAGGTAACCGTTTAGTTACCTTAAACTGTGAGTATCGAGATCACGACCTGTTTTTTCTTTTTATTATTTGATTTTTGCATCAAATAATAGTTTAGCTGAATTCATATCCAAATAGAAATCAATTTTTTTATGCATCTTCAAAATAGAAGCCGGTACCATTGGAGTAATTGGAATGCTGGGATGCAGAGATTCGTACACGGCTTTCTGCTTCCGACTATCGGGACATATACATAAAATATGGTCTGTTTTCAGAATCTGTTTTACTGACATCGAAATCGCACTTGTTGGCACTTCTTCCATGGACGTAAACCACCCCTCCCCAACTTGTTGTTGTCGGCATTTTTCATCCAAATCAACAACAATATAGGGTTCTTCAGTTTCAAAATCTGCGGGAGGATCATTAAAGGCGATGTGTCCATTTTCTCCGATTCCGATAAATGATAGATCGATTTTTTCCTTAGTGAGTAATTTTCCTATTCTTTTGCATTCCTCTACCGGATTAGGTGCATCTCCTTGAATGAGATTCGTATTAGAATGATGCACAATGTTGATAAATCGTTCGTGTAGATAATGACGAAAACTTGCAGAATGCTCCTCCGCAATTCCGATATACTCATCTAGATGAAACATTTCTGTATTCTCCCAAGAAATATCCATCCTTACCAAATTTGCAAGAAATTCATATTGAGAAACTCCAGTTGCCATCACAAATCGGGCATTTCCACGTTTCCGTATCCCAACACGCAGAATTTCTGCTGCTTTTTTTGCAGCTTCTCGACCCATGTCGGCTTTATCAGAAAAAATATGAATATTCATTTATGATCATGATGAATCAAAGTAGTAAATAAAAGCTGATTTTTTAGATACACTACAACATGAAATCATCTTCAATATTCATTTCTTCTTTCATAATCAAGTAGCGAAAACGATTTATCGTCCGTTTTCGGATGATTCCCACGATTTTTCCCTCATCGTTGATGATACCCGAACCGTTCATCTGGAAAATCCTTAATTTTATCCCATGCATACGGAATGTGCATATCTTGATGAATTAATTGGAATTTTTGAATGAATTCTTTAATGTTGTGGGCGTTTGGATTTTTCATTTCAGAGATTAGTCCTAAAATTATTTTATCATCCACATATCCCACTATTTCTTCATTCTCGGTGATCATAATCGAGCCAATATTGTTCTTCAACATCAGATCAGCAAGAGAACTAAACGAAGTGCCGATATCCGCCTTAATTAGATTTGTACGTGCATATGCAAGAATTTTCGGCATTATAACTTAAGTTGTATCCGAAAACCTAAATATTATATGGAGGATTTGACACAAGAGACTTGTTTTTACATGGAAGACCCGAACAAGCAGATTGCATGGTGTTTATATCTTGGCATAAGCACATCTGATTTTGTGGAAAATCGGATGGCATCCTTTACAATCCGAGAGAGATTATCACAGCAGATATAGTCTACACTGAAAGATATTACCGATTCTACAGTATTTTGGTTAATAATCACAGTTAATTTTTCACGTATAGTTTTCGGGGATTCTATCTTTGGACAAATGGTCAATACAACATTTTTTTCCGCGATTTCGGAAAAAGAACGATATACTGCGGGTACACAATCCGCACACACCGCTAACTTAGCATTTTTGAACTGTGTATGGATTTCGTTTACGATATGTAATTTGATTGGCCAATTCTTGATGAAAGTTTCTTTTTGGATGAATTTTGTGGTATCATCAATGGGATTGCCCTCATATAAGATCGCTCCCATTGGGCAATTTTGGATGCAAAATCCTAATCCATCGCAGAAATCTTTTTTAATCACCCAAGCCTTGCCATTTATTACCTGAAATCCTCCGTTTGGACAAGATATCACGCAGGAACCACATCCGATGCACTTCCTAAGATCTATACTTATTTTTTCTTTAGGATCTGGTTGGCTTACGGGTGTGCTTGAGGGTTGTAATCCATCCATTCCAAGAGCATCAATTTCAGATGAAAAAAAATCTTTGCCATTTTAATATATAGAATTTTAATGGGGAACAAAGTTTATTTTTTTTAATTATTTCATAAGAGTATCGAGAACAAACCATTTTCAGTTCCAACCTGAAAACTTTAAAAGAAGAATGGAATGGCTGACCTTGAAACATTTATGGATAATAGACGATCTATCATCTACGGCAGTATTTTATAAAAACTATTCCGCTATGGATATTGATCAGGATCTTGTTAGTGGACTTCTCAGCGCACTTCATAATTTTTCAGAAGTCGAATTGCAGCAACATGGCATTGAAAGCATTATGATGGGTGGATTGAGCTGGGTGTATGTAGACGATAAGGATTATAACCTCCTTTTAATTGCAGCGGACGAAAAAGGCACAGATCCAAAAACTATGAAGTTTCGTCTAGAAAAAATCCTTGATGCATTCATTCAGAAATACCAATTAACTCCCGAATTGTGGAAGCAATATTGGAATGGAAATGTTTCGAAATATGAAGATTTCTACAAGATTTCGGACGAATATATATCCCAGTGGCGACAAGCAGAGAGAGTTATGTCTGCATCAAACGCCTTGGATTTAATGGGAGTTGCGCAACAAATCCTTAATCTGTTTACCAATATCATCAAAAATGCATTTACCTCGAAAAAGGAGAAAGAGCTGCATTACCAAATTTTAAAAGAAGTAACCAAACTGCTAAAGCTCCCTGAATATAAAAATGACCCAGAAATTCAAAAAATCACATTCGATAGTGATTTTGAATGGAGCATCATCACCCTTAATCCTGTAACTGTAGATTATGCCTTATTAGAACAGATATTGTTAAGGCTTATTAATGAAATCAAGGGGATCTTCTTGAGATATTTCAACACTCCATTGTATTATGAGCAAATGTCTCAAGAAATCTTTCCATATCTGGTTTCTAGCTGGAGTTTGCTTAGAAAACTAGAAATTGACAAAAAAATTGTGTCAATTTTTCTTACCACCTAATACGTTTTACCTCCTTAGCAAAGGGATTTATACTCTCACTAATAAAATATAAGTGAAATGATTTCTGATCAATTTAACTTGGATGAAATAGATAGAAGTATAATTACTTTACTCCAAAAACATCCAAATATGACGCACTCTGAAATTGCCAAGCGGATAAATCGCAGTCAACCAGCGGTAGGTTCACGGATTCATAGACTGGAAGAAAAAGGAGTTATTTCCTCTCAATATGGTGTAAATTTCAAAAATGCAGATATTATCCTGGCGAAAGTTGAACTCTCTACAAAAGAACCCAACGAAATTGTTGAAATGGGGAAATATTGCCCATTCGTTGTCAATTGCATGAGATTAAGTGGGGAAAATAATATATTGCTTCTTCTTGCTTCTTCCGACATAAAAAAGATCGATGCTGTTGTGGATTGCCATTTTCGCAATCATGAACACATAAAAAATGTGAAGTTTGATATAATAACGGATTTTGTCAAAGACTTTGTTCTTCCAATTGATTTTGAAATGGATGAACATAATCCCGATCCAATTGAGGGTTGTGGGGATGATTGCAACAGGAAAAAAGCTCTGAGGCAATTAGCTGAAGAAACAAAGGTGTAGCTTAAATTTTCTCTCTCTATCTCTTTTTTTAGTGTTAACCTTAATATTTATTAATCAGTAATCGAATCTTGATCGTGATTTTTAATTAAATCAAGTCAAGTGAACAAGATATGGTAGACATGAATCAATTTTATCAATCCGCAGACTGGAAAGCCGAAAAACACGTACCAGTACTGAGTATTGAGGGTTCTATAAAAAAAGGAGAATGGTTGAAAGTAATCGCTCAAATTGGCAAAGAAATCAGCCATCCAAATAAGACTGAGCATCATATTGCATGGATCAAATTGTTCTTCCATCCAAAAGGGGAGAAATATCCCTATGAAATTGGACAGAGTAGCTTTAGTGCTCATGGAGCATCCATTCAAGGTCCGGATACAAGTACCGTTTATACTCATCACCAAGCAGTCTTTATATTCAAAACTGACAAGCCAGGGGTTTTAATTGCTGAAAGTTTTTGTAATATCCATGGTGTATGGAGACACGAACACGAAATAACTTTTTAATCACAATTTTTTTAATTTCATATTTTTTTGAAATTTGCATTCGATTTTTGTATAAGCTAAATTAACATAAATTCATGCAAAAAAATACAAAAAAAGCACTTTTGAACTCATTGAGCTTAGTGTTTCTTTTAATTACCTGTTTGACCGTTGGACTGCTGTATTATAATGACAGATATCTACTTGATCAAGAATCTGTAAGTTTTAATAGTGCAAGTGGGATTAAATTAAAAGGATTTTATTATCCGGGTACAATAAATGCTGGCGTAATGCTACTAGAAGGTTTTGGGGCGGATCAGCTTATGTTGAAGGGATTTGTAATGGAATTTGCGAAATTAGGATTTCATGTCTTTAGCTTCGATTTTTCTGGACATGGATTATCGTATGGATCAATTGGATTCGATAATGCTGCAACTGATGTATTAGCTTATCAAGTATTAACCGCTGAAAATATATTTAAAGAAAAATCTGGCTTACTTGATTCTCAAATCCTTTATATGGGTCATAGTATGGGTTCTCGTGTCGGATTACAAGCAGCTACTATTGACAACACAATTGCTGGGTTGATTCTAGTCGGCACTTCTATCAATTTAGACGTGAATCTGCAATCGAATTTCTTCACGGGTGTGCGAGATACCGACTTACAGTGGATCCAAAACTTAAATGGATCAAATCCCGCAACAGATGTTTTGTTGATGTCGGGAGGATGGGATGACATTTTAACACCGACAGCCGCAAATTTATTATTTGAGAAATTAGGTGGGAATTCCTCTCCATATAACAGGGAATTAATGATTTTTGATCATATGATCCATAACTATGAGATTTATTCACCCAGAATTATAACTTATGCTCTAAATTGGGCAATTAATAAATTTAGCCTTGGTTTTGGGGTTGTTAGTGCTTCCACCATGCTTAATCGCAAAATATTATGGTCAACAGGTATTGTAAGCCTATTTTCAACACTCATATTGTTTAACTTCTCCCTCAATTTGAAAAAGAAGGAAGCCGAGATTGACACCCTTCCTTCCATAACAATTACTGATACATCAAAATTCCTTTGGGGTAAAATTCTCTTGTGGTTATTTTCTTTGCCTTTATGTGTAATACTTGCAGCTGTTCTCTCATTTATTCCTATTGGAGTTCCCGTGTTCAATATAATATACGTGGGATTCATCGCAGGATATGGAATGTTTATGCTGATATTATATCGATTTCGTAAGAAAAAACTCATACCAGGAGTCCAAGGGATTTTTAAATTAAATCCCAACACAACTATACCAATCTCTAACATGTTTAAAGGATTAGGATTATCATTCGGAGTTATTGGGATGAGTATCCTATTTGCACGGAGTGGAATTTATGGAGTTTTTCCCATGAATTTCAGATTGATCTGGTTAGCATTATTCACAATAGTCACAATACCGGCTTTCTATATAACACAACTTGAGCATGAATGGATTGCACGAACATGCCGAGTGCAATTAACTTCATTTCTTCACATTTTAATTGGATATATTCCGTTTATTTTAATGACAATTCTTTTTCTGACTCTTGGATCGATCTCTGGAATGATTGGATCCATTCATGGCTTGATCATTATCGCTCTTGTAATAATTTTAGGTAATTTACTCCGAACTATCGTAAAGAATAATCTATTTATTTCCATAATTCAGGCTTTTCTTCTATACTTACTAGTGTTACCTCAAAATGCGTTATTTGCATTTTTTTAAAGTAAGTTTTTCTTTTTTTATTGAGTATTTCCAGTCTTAAGGAAAAATGAATTCTAGCTTTTATTTTGAAATCATCAGAATTTTGTGCAGCGTCGTGTTGAAATACTTAAAAACTATTTTAAGTGAATAGAAATGGCAGAAGAAAAGAAAGAAAAACATGAAAATAAGCAAGAACATAAACAGCGACACCAAGTATGGGTAAATGCTATCAGTCCGAATGATTGTGGATGTCAAGATCCGGATAAGGAAGTATTGGTAATTACCTATGAAATACCGGGTGTGAAAAAAGATAAAATCCACCTTCATGTTGTGGAAAATGGTCTTCGATTAGTTGCACCTCGAAAGGATGAGGATTATGACTATGTGAGTACATATAGTTTTTCTTGTCCCGCAGACGTAAAGGGTGTAAAAGCTAAATATAAAGACGGAGTTTTGTCAGTGGAAATCCCCTATACATGCCCCAATCCTTACAAGGACGTACCTCCTGTAAAAATTGAGTAAAATTCCTTTTTTTTTTCTGATCTTACTAATCGAATAATCTCTGAGTGCAAAAATCTCCAAATTGGTTTTTTTAATTCTTTTCCTATAATTCGGTAGAAAAACTATTTTATTTTAGGTAATTGATTGTGAAGCGTTCTTTATTATAAAATATCAAAAACTGAGGTTGATTCTAACGAGTCTAGAATTTAGTCGAATTGAAGGAAAAAACATTCATCTATACTTAATCGAACCAGAATTCCCTATTGAATTTGAATATATCCCATCAAAAGAGCTTAAATTTGCGGGAGCTCAGATTCCAAAGACAAATACCCCCTATTTAGATCAATTGGAACAGATACTTAGAAAGGTGACTAAAATCACTCCTGCCACTTTACTATTTATGGAAAGAGGGACATCTCCCAATCTTGATCAGCAACATATTGGTGTAGAAAATCTTGCAAAATCAATTGGTATCCCTTTCAAATACATCGACCTTCCATCTGATCTTAAAGAAAGTCAATTTTTGAACTTAAAGAGACAGTGGGATTTTATCCAAAAGTTGGACACTGCAAAAAAGTCGTTTCAAGCGAAGGAAAATTATGAAATCGAGACCAGGAACTTGAATGCACTAATTTCTAGTACACGAAATTCCTTTGAAAGCGATGTTCATGACCTTATGAAAAATAAACGTCCAATGTGGATCATCTTTCAAATTATGGAGATTCTAAGGCAATGGGACTCCCCTGAAATCAGTTGCTTTTTAGTGATATCCAAGAATTTGCATAGTGAAATTTTAAAAATCGCAGATCAATTAGAAGTGGAAACCGAACAATATTGGGTGTATAGAGAAATAACCGAACTGGTAGATGTTACAAATTTCAAAAATGCAGTTGAGAATAAGGATTTAATTCAGCTCAATCTTAAGAAAGAGAAAATCAAGACTGAAAAAAAATATTTGTTATATATGGTCGACACGGATCCAATTGCCACCCCTTATGATATAACTATGGCATACGATGCCGGGTATGATGCTGTTATACATTTTGAGGATGTCAAGCCATCGGAAACAACCGGACTAATTCAAGATTTAGTTTTTTCTAGGAGAAATAACAAATACACCACCCTATTTTTAAATGGAAGGCATGAAAGTGTCTTTTTTGAAGTCTTAGATCGCGTAAAGAAAGCAATGTTTGGTCCTTTCAAGTTGTCAGTGGTTATTGATCCGAGAGGTTCGTGTTCTGGGGCGGCCTCAGCTGTTGGATTAATAGAGGATCTTGTCTATACTCGCAGAATGGGAAAAATTGAAAATAAAAATGTGGTTGTTTTTGGGGGAACTGGTCCTTTCGGGCATTTAATAGCAACTTTATTATATAAAGACGGTTGTGATGTGTGCATTGTTGAAACATGGAAAAACCGGGATGAAAAATTCTTGGAAAGCTTTCTGGAATACACAAAGAAAACATATAATGTGCGATTAACTGGATCTCTTGCATTTGATGAAGAATCACGAATACGTCTAGCTAAAAACGCTGATATAATAATATCCACGGCAGCTCCAGGGATTCAAATTCTCAATAAAACCATAATGGAGCAGATTCCTAAAGGAAAACTAGCTATAGACACTAATATGGTTGCTCCTGCGGGAATTGATGGGATTACAGTCGATATGAACGGTCAAGAGATTTATCCAGGAATTTTTGCTTTAGGTGCAATGACCATTGGGGGACTTAAATACAAAGTAGAAATGAAAATGCTAAAAGATGCGAAGGAAGCGAAATCAGGATTTTTTGATTTATATTATGCAGTTAAAACCGCTAAAAGAATCCTACATTTGCCTGAAAAGAAAAAAAGATTGGATGAACGCTTGAAATAGAGGTGAAAATCGTGGCGATTGATGAAAATGAATATAAAAAGGTGTTATTAAGCAATAATGTGCACAGTTGTGCGGATGTAACCTTGAAAGTAAAAGATAAACGAAAGAAATACCTCTTATTCATGATAGATACAGATCCCAAGGCTTCTCCATTTGATATTAATATGGCTTACGAATCAGGCTATGATATGTGTGTTCATTTTGCTGGAATAACCCCTGAACAAGCAATGGGTTTTATGTTGGATTTGTATTATGCACGATCCCCGAAGAATCATCGATATACAACAATGTTCTTGAATGGGAAGGATTTTGATAAAGTCTATGATGCATTCAATAAGGCCAAAAAAGCGATGGGAGGAGATATTCGAATTGCTTTAGTGATTGATCCTCGCGGAGCTGCTACTACAGCTGCATCTTTGGTTGCGAAAATGAAAGAAGTATTTATTAAAAAAGGAGAATCAATAAGGAATCGCAAAATTACAATTCTGGGAGGGACAGGACCCGTCGGACGTATTTCTGGGGCTTTATGTGATGCAGAGGGTGCTGACACATATATTGTCGAAACATGGAATCAGAGAAATCAAGAATGGCTTGATATTTTTATAAGAAAATTCAATCAAGAATACAGTGTGAAGTTAAAGGGATTATTTCTTTTGGATGAGAAAGAACGATTGAATCACTGCATGGATAAAGATATAATCATATCTTGTGGTGCAGCGGGAATTGAATTGCTTGGGAAACAGTCTATGGAAGCATTATCCCAAAAGGCACCGGGGAAACAGTGCATCGATATTAATTTGGTTCCTCCTCCCGGGATTTATGGAATAAAACCAGAATCTGATAACCATGAAATTTTACCCGGTATATTCGGATATGGACCATTAAATATTGGGCAAATAAAATTTCAGACAGAAATTGAGATATTAGAGGAAGCACGAAAAGCCCAATATGGTATTTTTGATTTCCATAAAGCATATGAAATCGCTAAAAGGATTTTAAAAATAAAATAGATGAAGTTTTTTTTTCACCTAATTTTTAATATCTTATTGATCTTTTTTACGTTGGATAATTTCCTTTGCATATGTATAGTATTCCAAGAAGGAATAAACCTCAAAACCCGACGCTTCCATCATTTCTTGAAGTACTAATTTTTCGACTTTTAACTTAATTTGTCCCATAGATAAAGCACCGAAAATATAGGATTTTTCATATTCCATCGCTCTCCACATTGGATCGATGCCCTCAATCCCTAATGGTGGAACGGCATTTGCATCCGCATAGATCTTGTATTCGGATATTTTTTGAAGTGTGGTTGCAGAAATCAGTTGCACACCCGGTGCACCACAGGTAAATATCAAATTCTTATCTTGACATAACTGCACTCGACGCAACTCATCTCCCATCAATTCAGGGATTAATTCTATATCATACGTAATGTTTAATTCATGAACGGCTCTTTCCGCTCTTTCTTGAGATCGGGAGCATAAAGTCGTCTCTGCTCCACTTTTTGCGCAGAGTACTGATACAGTTTGGCCTACCATCCCTGTTCCACCAAATATAATTACTTTACAGTCTTTAAGATTCTTTTTGCCAATTAAATCAAGATTTGATTCTACTTGAGCAACTAACGTAGCTCCCGTAGTGTATCCTCCTCTTGGGTCGATACATGTCGTTAATTCAAATCCAGGTATCATACTTTCTCTTGTAATATCCAAAATCCTCTTTAATTGAGCATGGTTAGATCCATTTAAAAAGACTTTAGTATATTTAGCTCCTTTTTCTCCTCTAGAAAACATGGCATCCTCAATCAAACGGGTTATATTCCATTCAGTAATACCTCCCATAGGTATTACTACATCATATCCCGCATCATATGCCACATTAATGTCGAATGGAGAAGGCAATGGATCTGTATCCAATAAATAGAGTATCATTTTCTTATCAGACATTTAAACACCATAAAAAAACTCGATGCTGTTCCTTTTAAACTTGAACCCATTTTTTCTGAGGAAAATATTAAAGGAATATACCTACCCAATTTAAATATAAGGGAAGAAGATACTTGTCGAATATTATTTGAGTCAAAATCCCAAATACTAATCCCATTATCATTCCCATCAATACATCGCTTAGGAAATGTACCCCTAAGTGAATTCTGGACACGAAAATTAAAGGTGTTAAGATTAGAAATGGGAATAAAGCCCAAAATCCAAATTGAACATAAAAGAAAATTGCTTCCATCACCAAAAAATACATATGTCCTGAAGGAAAAGACTGCTGTTGTTTGGAGATATATGGTTCTCGATTCACGTATTTTTGCTGGGTATACTCATGTAATTTTTCATCCATATAAGGGCGTTTTCTTCGCACAATCCGTTTTACCACTGAAACTGTCATAAGGGATACCACAATTCCAGTAAACAATAAGACTGAGAAATTTTCCATGCTTTGGTTGAAGAGAATTCCATATATGAATAATATTATAGTAAAAAGAATCCAAAATTGTATAGTTCCAAGAAGAGATATGATTTTGAGAGGAATAATTAGAGTTGTACTCAAATTGTAAAACCATTTCACACTTTTATAATCCACGTTGATAATCCAATAACACATCTTGCATTTATACGATGGATGGTTAGTTCTCATTAGTTGAAGTATTTTCCTGAAGTATTTTAATTTTAGGCAAGGTGCAGAATAGAAAATAGTTGGTCCATATTTTCAATAATATAATCGGGCTGATTCACCCAATGTTTCCGGATTTTTTCCCGCCGTTCTATCAATATTGATCTAATATTTGCATTTTTACCCGCAGAAATATCAAAGAGACTATCCCCTATGATATATACTTGGTTTCTGTCAAATTTATACTGAAATGAAAGACGTTCTATAATCTCCAATATACGTTTAGGATCAGGTTTACAATCATCTTGAGTGTCTCCCAATGCAAGGACTTTCTGAAAATACGGATTCATACCGAATATATCTAATTCAAATTTTGTGATATCCCACGAGGAATTCGTAAGTAAAATATTGTATATCCCTTGGAATCTGGTTAATTTTTGTAATGTTGGAAGAATATCATCAAATAGGGTTAATTGACCTTGATTAAACAGAATTTTTCGATATTCCAAATCAAGTTTATCAAAACTTTTCCAAAATATGACTGGTTCGGGGAAATTCCAAGATTTTAACAATAGTTTATAATCAGAATTGCGCCATAACTGGTCTCTCTCTTCCTTACTGGGAGGAGGAATGCAGTATTCATTAAATACTTCGACAATGATATTATCAAAAAAATGATGACTATTCTCGATTTTTACTAATGTGTTATCCAAATCAAAAAAAAGAATTGCCTGGAGGGACTGCATAGAATTCATCCTATAAAATCAGAAATATCCGATAAATCCTAAATCCTTTCCATCTCCATCGAAAATATATCCCAATCCCATGATGGCACCCTTTTTCTTTGTATAATTTGGCGGATACACAACCTTTAGACCAAATTGGAATACTCCTCCGCATACTTCACATTTGATTGTTATACGAGTGCATTCAAAATACGCTCCATCCTCTTGTATTTTGGATTTTGTGAATTCTTTTTCCATTGGATGAAGCTTTTTTATGTCATGGTTATTACATCCCTCTAGGAAACATTGTTCACTGGTGATAGCTTCTTGTCCCGTATGTCCCACCGCAATGTAAAAATCAGAGGGAATTTCATTCCACAGATCTTCAATCATATTCTTTTCTATGTGTAAATATGTTTTAAAATTTCAGATAGGATTTCATAAATCCTTTATAAAAAAACACTACTAAAAACAAAATTATGCTTTTTAATAGTACCTCTATATATAGTGGTCGAAATTGAATCGTTGTGATAAATGATCTATTGCATGTGTCCGCACAAAAAACACAATTTTTTGATGTTTTTTTGGGAGCGCATTTTTGTCGGAATATCATCCATATAATACTTGACAATTTAGAGAAAAAATCCTATGTTCACATCAATGGCTGTACTTAGTTATCCTAATCCATACGAAAACGTGCAGAAAATGAAGTGTATAGAAAATATTCGAGAAATTGATTACTATAACGAAATACTTAACTATTTTGAGGCGACAACCGCTAAAAATATATTTGTATTCGATCAAAATGATAAATGGGTTGATTTTTCATATTTAAAGTTGCTGAATGACCTGAATCATAATAAAGTTTTAATGGATGCAGACATCGCTGACGTCGTTAAAAACTGCTTTATTCTAATTCTCGGTTTAATTGAGATGAGAAACAAGCCAATTGGCACATCTTATGAATGCTGTAGTGATGAAGATCAAATAACCATAAGACACTCACTCGTTAAAACTCTTGTATAAATTCGTTAATCACTTTTTTGAATTTCAACAATCCGAATCCAGTAGATTATAGGGGTAAAACGCAAATCTACACCTAATTCTGAAGTTGTATCATATCCAAATGAATAACATCTAGCACGCCAACTACCTGGTTTGTACCTGTCATCCCAGCCATCTCCAGCAACTGCATCGGGATGAAATTCTACATCTGGGATCGGAATTAGGTCATCTACACAACGTGGTAACCATAATTTCTCTTTTACTGCATCTAATTTCATACCAAGTACCTGATCCCACAACCCATATGGCAATCCCGTTTCATTTGCTGTTTTTTTGATGATTTTTGTTAACGGTGCATCAGTCATATTCCATACAATACCAGAGACATTATTTCCATCATCATCAGCCATCCAAATTCGTAATTCCATGGTTACTTCATCACCAATTTGAATATGGTTTTTTGCCCATTCATCATAACTGAATTTCCCGATGAAAATTCCTACTATGCCCATCCCAACTACCACTGCGATTATTATTAACGTGATAAATTTCTTTGTTTGCAGAAATTTTTTCGCTTGTTTACTCGGTGGTGTCGTAGTTCTTCTCTTTTGATGTTTCGGATTGTATTTGGGTGTCACAGCAGTTTCCTAATTTACAAATAAAGTGATCATATAAGGATTTTCCCCCTTAAATGTACTTTTAAAAGATAAGGTGATCATTTTTGATAGTTCGTTGTAGACAAATATCAGCAAAAAACACTTATTAGTGTATCAACTAGATAAATTGATCAAACTATGCCAAACACATCTGACAATTTAATGAGTGCTTTCGCTGGAGAAAGCCAGGCAAATAGAAAATATCTTGCTTACGCTGAAAAGGCTGAAAAAGATGGTTTTCCACAAATCGCACGAGTATTTCGAGCTGCTGCTGCTGCAGAAACTGTTCATGCTCATAATCATTTTCGCACTGCAGGACAGGTGAAGAATACAGTAGACAACATTAAGGATGCTATCTCTGGGGAACACTATGAATTTACTTCAATGTACCCGGCATATTTAGAAGATGCTAAAAAAGAAGGTAATAAGAAAGCGGAACAAACCTTTCATTGGGCGAATGAAGTAGAAAAAATTCATCATCGTTTGTATACGACTGCACTTTATGCAGCACAAACCGGCAAAGACTTAGAAAAAAGAGAAATCTGGATTTGTCCTGTGTGTGGAGCCACCTTTGTAGGTCCCCGCGAGAATTTAGATGAATTATGTCCAATTTGCAAGACAAAAAAAGATAAATATATGAAAATCGACTGAATTATCCGAATTGTGACATTTATTTTTTTATTAAATATACAATTGATCTTTTCCATGGTAAGTCGAACGGATTACATTATCCCCTGCACCTTGGATCTTATCAGTTATATGCTTGATAAAGAAATCTATGGCGAATATAATTGATAGATACTCCAATTTGAAATGCTCAAAATCCAAATCTGCAGGAATATCCGCTTCACACCATATACTTTTTCCTTCAGGATCTAAACTGTATGTTACATCGTTTAGTATGAAATTCGCCTTTAATAACTCCTCATAAATTTGGTTTACGATATGGGGAGCGATTTCATCCGTTATCTCCATTATGGATGCTTTAACTATGAACCAATCGCTTCCTACAATAACATGTGATAGAAATTGATAAGATTCGTATTCAAATGGTACGATAATGATGCTTTTTTTAGGATCAATATTCATATCTTGAATGCCCAATTTTTCCAAATACACATGTGCTTTAGCCATATTTTTGCGGATTTTTCGCCGTTCATCCGCATCCGTTAATTTATTATATTCCAAACTCTCCTCGTCTATGATATGATCTTCAACACTGGACTCAAAACTATACCCTCCATAATTATCAGCGCTTTTTTGATAGATCTCATCTTTCTCCATTTTTTTACGCATTTCGACTAAGTCTTGCTTGTAATCTTCCATTATCTCCATTTCTTCCTCAGTCAAGTAATGTTTCTCTTCCTTTTCCTCGGTTTCTTTCTCTTCTTCATTCTCTGCTTCGATATTTAACAATCCGAGTTCTTTTTTTTTCTTTTCTAACCATTGTAGGTAATTTTTTGTGGTTTTTCCAGCCCAAATTGCATTCTTTCCCGTTTCTTGGTTATATAAATTATGCAACTCTTCCTCTGTATAGGATTTTTTTTTCTTGGATTCCAAACTATATTACCTACTTTTTTTTATATACTGTTTTTTATTGAGATTGCACATAAATGCTTTCTTATCAAACAAGCTGAAAATCCCGCTGCACTCTCGCAAATCGTTTGAGAAAACTTTTTTAATTTCACGATCAACGTTAATCTATCAATTTGAATGTTAAAAGGTAAAAAAAGTATGGCAGCAACAAGATGGAGATGTCTCGTCTGCGGATGGGAAACAGAGGAAAAATATAAAAAATTACCAGATGATTTTGAATGCCCCGTTTGTGGTGCAGGAAAGGAAGACTTCGAGCCAATTGATGAATAATTTCAGATTTTTCCACTATATAGTCTTGTGAATAAAATCCAATTTTGCTTATTTTATTTTTTCCTTAATATTTGGAGATATCTTATAGCTTCGAATCGTTCTTGTGTATGAATTCCATGAAAAATCTTTTTTAAAATTTCAATTTTTTGAATTTGCGTGAAGTTTTGGTCAAGAAATTTGCTAAATATTTCATCTTTTTTCATCCAGACCACTCTTTCATTTTCGGATACGGAAATTGAATTATTCACGTGTAATTGTATAATTTTTCCAGCGCAATTGATAAATGGTAGCTTCACATCTTGAGTTGGAATTGGAGAAACATCAATAAATGATTGTAACTCAACTGCAGTTTCGACCATAATATCAATCTCGGAAACTTTGTATGCTCATAAAAAAAGAGAATTCATTTAAAAAGCGAATGTGTGCAATTATTTTTCTAATTCTAATAATTTATTCAATTTATAAAATCTCTTAAAATTATTGAGATCTTCTCCAAAATAATAATCCCCGGTGTCAGCTAAGCGAATTGCGGGAAGCGACGAATAACACTCTTCCACATCACAAAACTTCTTGGTGAACTTTGGATCTTTCATTAATCGTTCAATGATGATATCTGATTCAACGTTCCATTCGTCGAAATCTGCAGATTTAGACTTTAGATAAGAATACACAAATTCACAATTCTTGCAACCCGGTTTAGTAAGCAATGCAAATTTTTTCATTCTTAATTCGCCTTTTTTTGATTGTTTTAATCTCATTTATAATTGGTATCTAAACGCTTCATAAATATAATTATTATATTTCATTTTCGAATCTAAAAATCAATCGTTAAAATTCTTAATAGTTATTTCTTGACTTATTATTTGAAATTTGCTGTTAATCTCATCACCAATAAAAAAAAGGTGGATTTGATGATCGTACCATTTTCCCCCTAAAATCTCACGTCACGGGTAAATCTCATAATGGTATTTCTGAATTATTTAAAAACAGAAAAAAAGAAAGAATCTAATTTATTTAGAAACCTTCATTTAGGCCATACTTTATTGAATGCACTCCCAGGGAAGAAACAATAAGGACATTGCTCGGGAGGCACTTCTCCATAGTGGACATATCCACAGATCCTGCATCTCCAGACAGTTTGATTTTTCATTCCTTCTCGCGCTGCTTGTTCTGCATTCTCTGCTTTTAAACGGGGTAGTTCATCTAATGGTGGCATAGTTGGTTTTATTTGTGATAAATAACGATACACTACCAAACGCTGAATTTCACTCGTTCCCTCGTATATAGTAAGTACTCGAATATCCCGTAATAATTTTTCAATTGGATAAAATCGTGTGAATCCATACCCTCCGAATATTTGCAGAGCATCATTAAGGACTTCTTGGACTACTTCAGTTGTGTAAAATTTCGTGATGGAAGCTGAAAGAGTGTTATCCATTCCTTGATCTGCTTCCCAAGCGGATTTCCATACCATTAATCTGCTAGCTTCGATCTTTTGGTACATTTCCGCCAGTTTGAATTGAATTGCCTGGAATTCGGCGAGTTTCATCGTGAATGCTCTCCGTTTGTTTGCATAATCCATTGCAAATTCCATAGCAGACCGAGCTGCTCCCACTGCAAAGGAACCAATAATAGGTCGGGTTTGCGAAAATGTTTTCATGGCCAGCAAAAATCCTGTTCCGGGTAGAGCTAGAACATTTTCCGCAGGAATGCGCACATTATCAAAATGAATTGCGGTCGTGCTGGAAACTCTCTGACCCATCTTTGGGATATGCTTACCTACTGTAATTCCATCCCAATCTAACTCTACGAAAAATGCACATAATCCTTTATGTCGTAACTTTGGATCAACGGTAGCAAAAATACTTGCATAATCAGCGTATCCTCCATTTGTTACCCAATATTTTGTTCCATTAAGGATAAAATCCTGTCCATCTGGTTCTGCTTTACATCGTATCCCCGCGACGTCAGATCCCATCATAGGTTCACTAGTTGCGAATGATACAATTTTTGGTTCCTTAACACAAGCAGTGAGATATTTTTCTTTTGCTGCATCGTTGCCTGAGAGAATCAACGGTTCTTGTCCCAAAGAATTGCCGAAAATACTAGTTCCCATGGCAGGACATGCAGCAGCAACTTCCTCAACGACAAGAGACGAGTCTAATAAATTATATCCGTGCCCTCCATATTGTTTTGGAATCCCTAAATTATTAAGTCCTGCGGTATGTGCTTTTTCTAACAAGAACTTTGGAGGAACATCCATTTCGTCGAAATAATTTACAACCGGTAAAATCTCGTTTATAGCAAAGTTCCGGGCTCTTTTTTGGAGCTGTTTTTGTTCTCTATCTAATTTAAAATCTACTATTTTCAACACCTAGTTTTTTTTTATCTTTACAAATATTGTGTTTAACACAATAAAGTATTACGATCGGACTCATCGTGAAAAAATAAATTTTTGAATAATCCGAATGCAACCAATTAATTTTTGGATCCTAAGGAACTTGTTTTCACATCTAATGGTAGGTGCGAGTGTATTTTCTTCAAAAAGATATTTTACAATCTTCATTTTTCCCAAAACCTATATAGTTTTTATCTTAACAGTACTAGCTTGATAATATAAGGAGATAACAATGAACTAGTCACAATCCAAGTAACTAAACGCAAATCCTTTAAAGAACAAAAAGCAATGCAAAATTATAGAAAATTTAACGAGCTAAAGAATAATGACACCAATCAAAATGGGGGATACAGTCACAGTTCAATATCGTGGAACCTTGGATAATGGAAAAACCTTTGACGAATCTGAAGAAGATAACCCCATCGAATTTATTATCGGTGCACAGCATGTTCTCCCCGGATTTGAGGAGGCTGTTATTGGAAAAGAAATCGGAGATGAAGTCACTGTTCGAATCACTGCTGAAAATGCGTATGGGGAGTATGATGAAGAAAATCAGCAAGAATTTGAAAAAGACGAGTTAGATCTTGATAAATATGAAGTTGGTATGCAATTAGTATTTCAACATGAATGTGAAGATGATGAATTGGAAGAATCTGACCACATCCACGAGATTAATGGAGAAATTGTTGAAGTTAAAAAAAAATCGGTAATTATTGACTTTAACCACCCCTTGGCCGGTCAAAATTTGAATTTCTGGATAAAGATAATGGACTATAAAAAATAAAATATTTAACCTATTAATTTTTTGGGAATCGCTTTTATTATTCGTGCAAATTCTGCAGCTTTTTCTTCAGCAATCTTTAAGTCTTCATTGGTGGCTCCACCTTGAAACTCTACAACCGAATCCATATTCCAGTTGAGATTTTTGATTCTTTCTTCAAAACCTTTTTGCGCACCCCCCACCCACCCATAACTTCCAAACCGCATTACTTTTTTATGTTTGAATCGTTTTAATTTCATCAAATCCAGCACATAAGCCATAGGTGGAAATATCGAATATTCATATGTTGGCATTCCAATCACAAGACCTGCAGATTTCCATGCACTCGCCAGAACATTGGATACATGAGTTTCTGGAACTTTATGGATGCTGACTTTTACACCTTCTTTCGCAATACCTTTTAGAATTGCTCTTAGCATTACTTCGGTGTTACTATACATGGAGCCCCAAACTACAGTAATCTCAGGTTCACCATAATCATCAGCGTAATTTGCGTAACACTGATACCTTTTTATTATCTCTATAGGATTTCTCCAGATTAGTCCATGGGATGGAGCAATAATTTTAATTTGATTTAACAATCCACTCAGTTTTTCGATGGCTTTTATTACAAAAGATGAAAAAGCTGCAACAATGTTTGCATAATACCGCAAAGTCTCTTGTTCAAAAAACTTCTTGTCTTCTTCGGGAATCTCGTCCGCGAAAATTGTACCCTTGAAAGCGCCAAACGAGCCAAAAGCGTCACAACTAAATAGTACCCCTGTTGATTCTTCAAACGTTACCATGGTTTCGGGCCAATGAACATTCGGAATATCAAAAAAATGTAAAACCTTTCCTTTACCCAAATTGAGTGTTTCCCCATCTCCAACACCCCGAACTTTTTCAGTAATGTGATAAAAAGCTTCGACAAGTTTTACACCTTTTTTACTGGTTATGATTTCTGAATTGGGGCAATATTTATGCAACACAGGTAAAAATCCGGTATGATCTGGTTCCAGATGATTCAGAATAATATAATCAATATCTTCTGGTTCGATTCCTATACTCTTAAACTGTTGGCTGAGACTCGCAGAGGAACCTCCACCGCTCGATTTCACAATATCGATAATTGCGATCTTATCCCCCCGCACAATATACGAATTTATCGTCACACCATCGGGAATGGGCCATATTCCTTCAAACAGATCGGAAGTATAATCATTTACACCTGTCCAAAATACATTGTCTGCAATTTTTTGAGCCATTTTATTTCACGAGCAACTTAAATGAATTATTTATGCATACGAAATAGAAGTTAAGCTTAAAAATTTTCATGCTTTTGAAAATAAGCGAGAATACTCAAAAATCAAATATGATTTAGTAGAATATACATGAAAGTATTAATTATTGGTGCGAATGTCGCTGGAAATACCGTTGCGGAGACATTAAGACGAAAAGATAAGGAAATAGAAATTACCCTTTTTACTGAAGAACCCTATCCTTATTATTCAAGAATCTTTCTACCCCACTATATTGCAGGAGACCGCTCCTTAGAACAATTATTTGTACGAAATACAGATTGGTATTCTGAACAAAGGATCCGATTTGTTCACAGTACACAAATAACACGTATCGATTTACTGGAAAAACAAATCCATGCAAAACATTCAAAAATCTACGATTATGATAAACTTGTTTTCGCAGTAGGCAGTTCTGCACGAAAGCTGGATTTTAATAATCCAAATCCCAATCTACAGGGGAATTTCGCATTACGCACAATCCGAGATGCGCAAGAAATCCAGCAATATATCAAAAAAAAACCCGTGAAAAAAGCTTTTATTGTAGGAGGAGGATTGTTAGGAATCGAACTTGGATTTCATTTAAGAAAAATTGTACCCCATGTATTAATATGCGAGATTGCTCCTCATTTACTTCCTCGCCAATTAGATAGTGAAACATCTAAAATTCTACAGGACTACTTGGAAAGCCAAGGATTAGAGTTTATATTAGGTCAATCGGTTGCAAAAATTATTGGTGATACCTATGTTGAGAGAATCCAATTACAAAATGGCAGTGAATTGGAAACGGATTTGGTATTGCAACAACTTGGAATCATCCCTAATGTCAAATTAGCAGAAAATAGCGGTATTAAATCCCAAAAAGGAATTATCGTGAATGAATTCATGCAAACATCAGATCCGGATGTATATGCGGTGGGAGATTGTATTCAGTTCGAGGACAAAATATGGGGGATCATCCCCGCAAGCATGGAACAAGCAAAAAAAGCCTCTGCACACCTATTAAATGAGAATCCAGAACCCTATACTCCCTCTGTGTGGAATACACGACTGAAAGTCGCGGGGATTGATCTCACTTGTATTGGATTAACTTCTCCCGAAGCGGAGGAAGGAGCAACCCTATTCGAATATCGACGTCAAGATGCATATACATGTAGGAAAGTGCTCATCCGAGATAATGTTCTCACAAATGCAATTTTACTAGGTCCCGGTGCAGACTCGAAATATTTCTTGAAAAAAGCTGGTCAACAAGTCGATCCCAAAGAAGTTAGCGAGAAAATGAAAGAATAACAAAAAAATCTCCTATTATAATATGAGATTAATAATTTTCAGATGCTTTTTATTCTAAAACAGATAATTAGGTTTGGCTTGACAGAAAAACCGATGAAAAGATTAGTTAGTGTAGATACAGGTCGTGGATTTGCAATCTTCATCATGGTTCTTGTTCATGTGTTCACTCATCAGATCGGAAAAGGAGACTCAGAATTATTTGTACCACTTGTAAGTTCTATGCATCCAATCTTACTTGGATCTCTCATACCTCTCGTTATTTTGGGGACATGGGGTTCAGTATTTACATTTTTATCCTGCATTGCAGCATCTGTGAACATTTTCCAAACCGATCCCAAAGATAATCGAACGTTCGCCAAAATAGTACTTAGCAGGATAATTGGTGGATTTTTTCTAATTCTATTATATCGCATATTACGGTTTTTGACCAAATTTCCCGATGAAAATTTTATTCTTAAACCCATAGGTCCTTTTAATTTCAATTTTGCATGTGATACACTAGATTCTATTGTAATTGTTGGTGTAATCGTCCCCATCATTTTGATTATGTTACACAAAACGAAAATTTCAGGAAATATACGCATCATTTCTGCAATTTTAGTGTCAATTTCAGTGATTTCTCTTTCTTTGAGTGAATTTATTATCCCATTGGGAAGATCAGCTGGAGATTTTTTTAATCTGAAAGGATATTGGCTCCTTGAGTTTATTTTATCAAAATTCTTTTGGGGGCGTTTTAAAATCACTCACACATTTTCCTTCGGACTAATGGGTGCACTATTAGGTTATTTCATAATAATGGAGGTTTCCAAAAAAAAGTTCATTTGGTTTTGCATGATTTTTTTCCTAAGCTGTTTAATATTGTTAGGTATTGCGATACTCATTGATTGGACCTTTTTATTGAAATTTGCGAATAATGATGTGCCTGTCTATGTTCAATTCTTCAATTTAGGAGGACAAGTTGCTTTATTTTCTCTTTTCATGAAGTTCTTGGAATTCGGAACACCTAAACATCGTGCAAAAGCTGCAAAACGAACAATATGGTTAAGAAGATTCGGGATTGTATCTTTAACTATCTATACTCTTGGTAGATTCCCTGCAGATGGAGTTTTTTGGATTCTCGAAAAAATTATGGGTGATGCGGTTGATTATGTTAATTTGGTACTGGTTTGGAATATGGTCCAGATTTATTTCTTTATGGGTATTGTTATAGCATTTTGGTTTCTTATCTTATATATTTGGGAAAAATTACGTTTTATTTTAAGCATGGAATGGATCTTAGGTACAATTGCATGGATTCTGAGATTGAAGAAAAATACTTCATTATATGTCTCCGAAAGATTGTATATTCCTACTGATCAAGAAAATGATGGAATAGAAACCAGATCCATATTATCATGAAATTCTTCCGTTCTTCATTCAATCGACAGAACAAAGTTATAAAAATATGATCAATCCACTAGTTATTGTCTATATTGAAATAAGGTGGGACAATATGACAGAAGAATCTGAAAAAGAATTAATATTTGAAGAGCGTGGCAAATACAAAGCAAAGATGACTCCTAACAAACCTGGTCGTTTGAAATACGGAAGAACTTTTTTGATTGGGATTGCGTTTTTTATGTGTTCTTTTGCCTGGAGCTATTATAATAGTATCATGCCCTTAATACTAAGAGATCATATGGAAGCTATGGGTTTTGGAGCTGGAATCGATGTATTAGTCGGAATCATAATGGTATTGGACAATATTGTTGCGATCCTATTGTTACCGGTTTTTGGAAGTTTATCAGATCGTATGAAATCAAAATATGGAAAACGAACACCTTTTATTATAGTTGGAGCTATAAACGCCCTAATTGCTTTTTACGTCATGGGAATAATAAATATATTTCCTGGAATTGCTATATTTTGGGGTCTGATTTCTGTAATTATGTGGTTTAATCTCTCGATGGCATTCTTTAGGAGCCCAGCCGTAGCATTGATGCCCGACATGACAGATCCAAACGTTAGGTCTACTGGTAATGCCATTATTAATCTAATGGGAGCGTTAGCAATGGTTTTTGGTTTATTAACGCCCACACTTTCCAAATTGATCTTTGGAACTGCTTATCAACGCTCAGGTGGATTTTACCTTGTTAGTTTCATTACTGCAATTGCGTTCCTTGTGTTCTATTTGACAATAAAAGAGACTCCCACGGGCGATAAATTCATGAGAATCGGTAAAAATAGCATTGCTTTAGATCCAGTAACCTTGGAATATATTGGAGAGAGAAAAACCGAAAAAAGAGAGCCGCTTCTAGAAACATTAGGCCGTGTATTCGTTGATAAGGAACGAAGTGCATTATTTATGCTCTTTGTAATATTTACATGGTTTTTCGGCTATAATGCAATCAATACCTTTTATACTACATATGCAACAGAATACTTAGGATGGGCTGAAGATGTAGCTACCAGTGCGTTATCTCTAGCTCCTATTGCTATGATTGTAAGCGCAATTTTTGCGGGGAAAATCGCTGAATGGATAGGACGAAGACTCACTATCTTTATAGGTTTGGTTGGATTAGCAGGATCTCTCGCAGTAGTGATGTTTATACGAAGTCAATCCTATCTAACCATCCTTTTCATCATCGTTGGCGTATTTTACGGATTAATCAATATCAATACTATAGTGATTATTTGGGAAATGTCCCCGAAAAATAAGATAGGATCTTATACAGGAGCATACTATTTCTTCTCCCAAATGAGTGATACATTAAGTCCGGTAGCAGCAGGAGGTCTTTTTAGTCTCTATAAATTGATTTTTGGTGTGGCACAAGGGCAACAATATGTAATATTATTCCCGTATGCAATTATCTGTTTAGTAATTGCGATGATCCTGTTAAGCCAGGTGAAGAAAGGAGAATCTGAGAAGTTTCTCGAAAGAAAAGCTAAAAGAAAACAGAAATAATTGGAAAATTAAAAAATATAACCTTTTTTCTTTTTCTATATTGTTGTACTTATGGATATAGGATCCTCATTTATGAGGGACTCGTCATTTTCACTTGTAATTTTTAAGATCATTTCAGCTGCAGCCTTGTTATATATTTTATATTCCTCATTATCTTCAGCACATGTCACATAAAAATCTTTTACCTTAATTCGGCGTTTATCGAAATATTTCTTGACCTTTATCTCCCAATCCTGTGCTAATTCGATTCCTCCTTTCTTATCTACCAAATCGAACTTGTTAAAACACACGTAAATATCCCGAGGAATATGGCGAACCGAACTGAAAAATTCGAATTGATAATCCAGATTTTGATCCAAATCAAACACTGCAACTATTTGTTTTGCAATTCTACTGATAGTTATAATACCCATGCGCACTACTGCGCGTTCCTTGTCTCCTCCTGGGGCAAATAGGGTATGGTTATGGTTCTCTTTATCAGAAAAATAGACTCGATTAGGGTGAATTGTTTTGGTAGTAGCTGGAATTTCTTGATCATAGGCAGTGGATTCACCACTGAAATCGCTTTTAATAACCGTGCAAGATTTTTTTAGCGATTTCTTGCAATGATCCACAAATAATCGTAGAAGAGATGTCTTTCCGACGTTTACAGCTCCGAGAAACCCGATGTTCGTCATCAAATAGTACTCCTAAATGAATAGTAATTCGAATTTGAATATCCTAGATACATCCTATTGAACCAAACCTTAAAATCACGATAATATGGTGATGTTATCAATCACCTAATTGGATTTTAGGGATTTGATTATTAAGTGTGCAGATGCATTATTCAGAGCTATGGGCACATTTTTTATTACACAAATTCGGATTAGGCTATTAATATCTACTTCATGACCAAAGGGTGTTTCTAAATCTATGAAAAAAAAAAGAACCAAAACTTCTCCGTCTAATACTTTATTTGCAATACGTATATCCCCCCCATTTGGTCCATGAAGGAGAGAATCGACATTGAGACCAACTTCTGAAATCACTCGTGCAGTACCTTCCGTTGCAATCAAAGAATGCTGGGATAAGAATTCTCTATGCATACGAGCAAAATAGGCTATCTCCTCTTTTTTGGCATTATGGGCGATTAAAGCAATTTTTTTTTCGTGCATAAGCTCGGATAGAAGCCCCTAAATAAAAGCGTACAACGTTTATTATTCTCCATATACCGTGTGCACTTCTTTAATTATTAAACCGATCAGGTCTTGTAATTTTTGAATGGGATGAAATACTGCCCCTTTATGTATCAAGTTGAAAAAATCAGGAGTCGCCAGATGCGATTTATGTCCTCCAATGAAAAACGCCACAAGTCTATTTCCCATGTCAAGAATTTCCAAAATATCTTGATAAGCAATTTGCCAGTTATGGATCTCAAAATCAGTAATTAATAAAACTAAGGAATTTCTCTCTCCCATTCGACATAAACGTTTAATTTCATAAGTAGGCAGTTCGGTCCCCATTCCCTGATATTGCAGCAACACTTTTTCGATTAAAGATGGATCTGTCGTCCATGTTTGTCTATAGAATAAATCACTAAAGTTAATAGCTGCCAATTTTACCCCCTTTTTAACTCCATAATGAAGTGCAGCAAATGATCCAATCAATGCAAGATGATAAGGGCTTTTATTCTTCTTTGCTTTGTCGAATGTCCAATCCATTGAGCCCGATGAATCAATTACGATCATCAAATCAGGCACACGTTTTTCAATTTCTATACCTGGTCCTTCTCGATAAATCCATTTACGAGTAGTAACGTTAGGAATTACTTTCGGAGAGACCAACATAGACTGAAGGATATCAAGATTCTCGATTGGATCCCCAATTACCCATGGCTCAATTCCCACGGGGATGGATCCACTTGGCTTTTTACTCAGAATCTTAAATTCCACCAGATTTTTAGATATTCCACGATAATATGTAACAACTACATCTTGATTCGAAACAAATCCCATTACACGATTGACTTTGATAAATTCTTCCAAGCTCATTTCATTGGCTAAATCTTCTGCATTTTTGACATCCTCACTGTCGGGATCATGTTTATTATGTTTATTAGTATTTTGAGGGTATTTTGGTCCCACTTTAATTTCTAAGGGATTTCCTTCCAATATTTGAACGTCTAATGGTATTTGAACGGGATATAGTGCACTTTCAGTACCTGGGACTGTAAGTACTCCTTCATATCCCTCTAGTTTGATTTTTACGGGGGTTACAGGGAAATCCTCATAAATATATTTTTCTAATTTATTTGCAATTTTGGCTATTTTTTTCTCCCACAGAGTCTCATCTTCAAAATCCGTTAGAATAATATCGGCAATATCTTTTGCACAAGAAAATATTTCTTCATATTGCTTTCTATCAAGTCGTAAATCAATAGACCACATCTCCTCATAGCACTTCACGAGAATTTTATAAAAATTACTATGTTCCGTCTGTACTTTGGATTTTCCAATAAGTTCACTCATCTTGAGGGTTTCTCTTAATTGGAATTCCATTTCTTTGGATTTACTCCGGAATAACTTCATATCTACGACTAAATCCGCAAAAAAATTAACTACTATTGGGCTATATATCTCTCGAATGTGTTTTAAGGTCGCTTTAATTAAACGTGCATTGGTAATCGTGTCGTATGGGCAGACAATATAATGGGATATTTCGTGCAGGGCTAACACATTGTAAAAATCAAATAAACCCTTATCAGTGAGGTTCATGGGAGCGTTAGATAAGTTCATCATTGTTGCCCATGAATTCAGATCGATATAAAAACCAATTAATTTCGATTTATCGAATGCGAATGTAGGATCAGGTATTGCTGGTGTGTGAAAGTGTAATATTGCGCTGTCCCATGCCTCTTTACCCACCAAAAGGCAGTGTTCATCTATATCGGATAGAGAACAATCTTTTTTTTTAAGATATTCCTCGATTTCAGAATAATGAATAAAAATTGCATTTTTTCCGAGATTTGGAGCGTTTTTCTTTATCCATGTAAATTTAGGGGGATATCTCCGTTTATTCGATTTTTTTCTCCGCAATATTACGCTTCGTGGATTTCTTTTTTTCCTTGATTCCTCCATTCAGAGCTTCCTCCTTTTTCTGTTGTTCTTCTCCCTCTAAAACATCGTCAGCGATATCCTCGGCAGCATCCAAGTCGTCCTTTTCTGAAATTCGTTCTGGGCTAATCTGTACTTTATCTGATTGTGGGGGTATAGGAGCTTGATTTAATGGGCTGACAAAATCTTCGGCAGAAAGTATTACTTCATAATTTTCCTTAGGGTAAGTTTCCTCGAGTAATTTTTTCAGAAATACAGCCTTTTTCCCTCCATGGCAATTAATTTGTACAAGAGAATTTGGTTCAATTCCAGTAACATTTATTTCTAAGAAGAGATCTGGCTCACGTAATTGAATAGTTCTCTGTTGTTTTGTGCTTTCTTCCAATGCCCGGGAAAAATTAATGAAATATGATGAAATTGTGTATCGTACTACATCCCAGTACTGAAATCTGAAATCTCTCGCCCAATAGGTGAGTTCTCGTAACGCGTTTCCAATAATATTAATCAATTCCCCCCTATTTGGAAAAGTTAAGTTAGATTGCAGCATATCATTTAATTCTACTAATTTATCCAAGTTTTGATTGGACCAAAATTTCCGGATTAATTTTACAGTTCTCTTATAATCATCGTTGTTTAGAGATTCCACCAAAGGAATCAAGTCGATTTTTGTTATGAGATCAGTGTTTTCGAAACTTTTTAGATAATCAAAATCCTTTTCGGTGCCAATTCCTTCCCGAAATCGGTTCAATATCTCATAACACTGTTCACGATTCACAAACCGTTTTTTTGCTTTTTCAATAAGGTCGACCGTAAATTTAAATTTATTGCCCCAATAAGGTTGGTCTATTAATTCTCTATTCACAAATTTAACTCGATGAGCTATTATGTATGGTGCAAGAGATGAGATAGTCTCGATTCGAACTTCTTTAAATCCCAGTAACCATGATAACGCTTTTGAATATCTTAGAAGATCTTTTGCAACACGAACAGATAAGATAGACACAACTTTATTACATACTAATTTATCGAGATTAAAATGACATCCTGCACATAATCCACTTCCGGGTGCAAGATAATCAGAATTTCCCTTATCAATACGTTCACATAAGGTGAATTCGCGCACTATCGAGTGAATAAAATTTTCTGCAGATTTTCCCACTTTCACCCTATCAACCATAAACCAGATGCTAAGCAACTGCTCTTTGGTTAAAATCGCAGGTACTTGAACCAATTCATCATAACCCAATAATTTTTCATCCTTACTTTGAAGTATAATGGATAAATCATGGGTAGTAGGCATACTGATATAAACCGATATTGAAAATCTATCTAAAAAAGGGGGAGACATTTCAAAAGTTCCAATATCTCCTGGATTCAGTGTAGCATATAACACATATTTATCAGTGGGATAAACTTTATCGTAATATTTAACTTTCCCTTCAGCAAGCATGGATAATAGCATATTTTGCGCGTAAGGAGATAATCGATTTACTTCATCTAAAATCTTCCAAAACGAAGTGGTAAATGTTCTCCATAATACCTCTTCTTCTCCCGATTTCAGCAGCTTTGCAATATTCAAAGTTGCTATCATTTTTTCTTCAGTTAATTGCGGATGAGCACGAATAATGCATTCTTCCGCAGAAGCCATGGAAAAACCCGTGAACATTCTTCCCAGATGCTTTACTAATGTCGATTTTCCCCCTCCGTGACCACCAATTAGCAACATAGCAGAATTAGGAACCAGTGAGTTTAAAATCGTGATCGTAAGGATCTCGGGTAATTCCAATATAATCGGACTATTCTTCAGAGAGATCGGGGGTGATTTTCTTTCTGAATACTCTTTATCCCATTCGGATTCTTCTATTATTAATTTATTCGATTTAAAATATTTACGGATCTTTGTAACGAAATCCTCGTTTTGGAATAGAATCGCAATGTTTTCAGCGTTTTGGATATCTTCCGAGTTTATCTTAAATTTGAGTATAGATGAGTGAACAAATAATTGATTTGCTTGAATTGTGTTTAATATTTCCCACACTTTCAAACGAAGAATTTCTTCATTATTCATGTCTCGAACACTTAAAAATTCTCTACTACCAATAAAAAGTGTGTCAGATATTTAAATATACTGGGAAATACGACTGATTTTATCACTTTTTTACTTCCGACAAAATATAGTTTAGCAGGTTTTGCGCAGCAGTTCCGAGTTCCCTAGTATTATCTACTATATAATCAGCATCAGGCAAGTTTTGATTCGTGCGTGCACGTTCTAATCGTTCTTTCATAGCTTCTTCATTTTCCCGTCTGCGATCCTGAATACGGGCGGTAATTATTTCATAGGGAACATATACAAAAATTACACGAAGGTTAGAAAATTGTTTTCGAGCGCTTTGAATAATATTTCTACTTACATTGATAATAACAGGGTGTCCTTGGGCTAACCAATCGAGTATTTCAGTTCGAATCCCGTAGTGCAATCCATAAATGTACCATGTAAGTGAAAATTTACCCTGCTGTTTCCATTTTAGAAAAGTCCGTTCGTCAACCGACTCATACTCCTCTGTTTCCGAAGAGGGTGGTCTTGTAATTACACGTATTGGATTTTTAATCGATTTAAGATCCGGTGGATAAATCTTAATGACCTCTTGGATTAAACTATCCTTGCCTGATCCAGAATTCCCGACAACAAAAAAAAGAATACTCATACCATGTCCCCAATTAGAACCGTGTTTTCAATTTATTAAAATCATCGATGATTTTTGCAGTGAAATCACTCCATTCATTCATTAGTTGATTCATACCATTAATAGTTTCACCCCGTTCCTTGTATTCAACATAAAACATGAATTCTCCAAGTTTCTTAATGTCATGATTCATCGGTAACATTAATTTTTCTAACTCTTTTTGTTGAGAATCAACAACTTGCGATATCCGAGCGGTCTCCCCCTTTTTTACTAGAGTTTTGATATAGGCTTCAGTTCCTGTATACACTTCTTTTAATTTCGCTTTGTGTTGTTCGAAATTTTCTCTGGCATGTTCTACTAAATTTCCCGGGGGAAGTAACCGGGTTACATCTGCTACAAGACTCCTTGCCTCTTCAATGAATTCGGGTGTAATTGCAATATCTTTTAATTCGAAATCCACTTCCACATAAGTGGCTTGGACTCCTTTACTGGGGTCTTTTAATCGGAACACTTTGAATCCCAAATCATTTTTAAGAGGTGTAACTGGATCCCCTTTTCGAATAGCAATTTCTACCTGACGTACCAGTCTAACATGATTGAAGACCAAGCCAAAAGCAAGTGGATTATTAGTCTGAAAACCCAATTGGTTGCGAATATCGTCCGAACTAAACATCACTTTGATCCCCGGGTGTGAATGGAACCAACCCACGATAAATTGCGGTGGTTCTCGTGTACATGCTTCTTCTTCAATTAATGCCGCATCGACATAATCAGGATTATCGTAACTGACTTTCAATAGATATTGTTTTTGCATTGTGTGCGTAATGGGATAAGCTTCCGTGATGATAATGTTTTTTTGTCTGTCAATATACCCAATTAAAATACCATAAATTTCTCCCCAATCATCTTCCGGGATACGTGCGTTAGCGAATCGAGTGCAAGATGCAATGATCAGTCGATAGATTGCTTTATCTAAAATTACTTTTCCAGTCATGTTTGTTTTCCACCAAAAAATACTCTAAATATTAATGGATAAAATTGCATTTAATACGTAAAAGGAAATTGTTCACCCTATCTAGATCAGTGGATAATTAGGTTAGGTATTTAATCCTTATATTTATATTAAAATCAAAATTAATTACTTGGTGAGAAAAAATGTCGAACGATTTTGTGCCACTTTCTGCTCCGTTAGGAATCCCTGGATCTAGTTACATGATACAGCTCGGGCGTATAGGTAATATATGGGCAGTACGGTTAGCTAAAGGAAATGATATTTTAGATAGCAAAGTTTTCCACGACAATACAGGAGATGATCCTCCCAACGCAAACAGTATTGTAGGATGGGTAATTCAAACTCTTCCCATTCCCAATCTAAATCCTTACCAAATAGCAAAAAGTGTGGGATTCATACGTCAGGAAGCAGTACGCAGAAATGAAGATATTAAACGTAAACCAGCTGTGCCTCTTAGTGAAACACAAAATGTTAAACTTACTGAAGTTCCTGGAGAAAAAAAACCTGTAGCTAGCCCCGGTTGGGTAAAAGAAGATGATGTAGCAGAACAGAAAAAACAAGCCCACCGTATCCTTCCCCAAATACCTATTGGGGGATCCGAAGCAACCACAACAAGTCCTTCAGCTTCAACTGGTGGAACAAGTCATGGTACAGGGATTGTATGTAAAGGTTGCAGCACAGAATTTCGCTTCTGTCCATATTGTGGAGCACCCCTTAGCTAAGCATATTAAATCAAAGTAATAAAAATGAAATAAAGTAATGCGGATAGATTGAATAGATGTTTTATCCATTAAAATCACCCCAATAATTTTTTTATCAATTAAAATTCAATAAAATCGATTTGATTTTATTTTTCGACACATTGGTATTACATAATGGTTTTCACAAATGATCAATTTCTCAAGAAATTATCCCGAAAGGATCAGAAACTTGTTACAAATATATTACGTCTAAAAAAAGAAAGAGATATTCTTATTTTAGCGCATAATTATCAACGGGAAAATGTCCAGTTGATAGCAGATTTCCTTGGAGATTCCCTTGGACTAGCAAAAACTGCTATTAAGGCACCACAACATAACATTATTGTCGCAGGGGTTCGATTCATGGCAGAAACTGTAAAAGTATTGAATACGAATAAACGCATTCATTTCCCGGGAAAGGGTTCCCTCTGCAAGATGGCTGCTTATTTAAAAGCTGATATGATTCGTGAGTACAAAATACATAATCCCACTATCCCTATCGTGTTGTATATCAATTCTACGGCGGAATCCAAAACCATGGCAGATATTATATGCACAAGTTCTAATGCAGTGAAAGTGGTCCAATACATCCAAAAGCAAACAAATGCCCCAAAAATTGGATTTGGTCCTGATAAAAACCTTGGAGCCTATATTTCCAAAATATCCGGAATTCCCATGGACATCATTCCCCCCGATGGAAATTGTTTTGTGCATAATATGTATACCGTGAAAGATGTTCAAGAAGCAAAGAAACAACATCCTGAAGCGACGATTTTAATACATCCTGAAGCACCTCCTGAAGTTCTGGAACATGCGGATTATATTGGTTCTACTTCCATGATCATACAATATCCACAAGATCACCCAAAAAATACTTCCTATATTATAGGAACTGAAATTGGAGTAACAGAACAGCTTCGAAGAAATCATCTCGATAAGAAATTCTGTCCATTAAACCAGAACGCTGTATGTTTTGCAATGAAAACAATCACATTGGAATCCATTCTCGAATGCTTAGAAAAAATTGATTCAGATGATTTTATAGTGGAATTAGAGCAGGATGTTATAGAGAAATCCAGGAGAGCGATTCAAAAGATGGTTGAAATTGGATAATTTCAAGCGGATTTCTTGAATTTCCACAAAGTCTTTTCTCCCAAATCATCCAATTCGATTCCCAATTCATTTAATCGATCACGGATTTGATCGGATAAGTCATATAATTTCTTTTTTCTCAAATTACTGCGAATCTCAATAAGAAGTTCAATTAGTGGGGATATGTTCCTATCTTGAACAGTTGCTGTAGGTGTGATAGTTAGTGCGCGAAATTCTCCCAATTGCTGATTCTCGTCCAAAATCACTCCAAATATTTTTGAGTAGTCATCCAGAATTTCTAGTAATGTTCTGTGGGTTTTCTCGGTAATGTCCAAGCGTTTTTCTAAAATCCAGGTATTGACACTCTTGAGGATCTGGTAGAGCTCAGACAAAGCTTCGGAGGTGTTAATATCATCATCTAAAGCTTTTTTGAAATTATTATAATAACCCTCTATCTCATCAAAAAGGATGCTATCAGCAGCCAGAGGATCTGGTTTTAAATGGAAGACAAATCCAAAAAAATCTCGCAATTTTTGGTAATTTTGCTTGGATTCTTCAAGTCCCTCTACCGAATAATTGATAGGAGACCGGTAATTTACGGAAGTGAGATAATACCGCAAGATCATGGGATCATACTGCTCTAAAACTTCATTGATTGCGAAATAGTTTTTCAGTGATTTTGACATCTTCTCTCCTTTAAGAGTCACAAATCCATTATGTAACCAATAATTTGCTAATTTGGTGCCGACAGCTGCAAGAGTTTGAGCAATTTCATTTGTGTGGTGTGGAAATATCAGATCTTTTCCTCCACCGTGAATATCAATTAAATTTCCCATATATTTGCGGATCATACTACTACATTCAATATGCCACCCTGGTCTTCCCTCTCCCCATGGCGAATTCCATTTGGGTTCTCCCGGTTTGGATTTTTTCCATAATGCAAAATCCTTTTCCCCTTTCTTTTCATCTTCAAAATTGTTTGACACAAAAGTATCTTGATCATGGTCTGATTCATCATAGGTTTGCTTTTTGAATTTGCGGGGGAAAATAGTCTCATATCCTTCCAATCTGTCCACATAAAAATATACTGAACCATTGGATTCGTAAGCATATCCATTCTCCATAATTAATTGAATGAATTCAATGATTTCTTGAATTGTTTGTGTTGCTCGAGGGCTGATATCAAATGGTAGAACATTTAATTTCCTCATCGCGTTTTCATAAGAGGAAATCAATCGATCTGCTAAATTATATATGGAAATCCCTTGTGTATTCGCACTTTCTATCATTTTATCGTCCACGTCTGTGAAATTTGAAACATAAGTGACTTTGAACCTATTAAAAAGGAAATAACGGCGCAACACATCGAAACCTATTGCTGCTCTTGCATGACCAACATGAGACTCATCGTAAACAGTCGGTCCACATATATAGATAAGCACGTTTTTCTTTTGAATGGGTTTAAATACTTCTTTCTTCTTGGTAAGATCATTATACAGTTTCAACATAATTTCTTCCACGAAATACGTATGATAGGATGAAATGTAAATCCCAATTCTTTAAAATTTTTTTCTGGAGTGAAACATAGAATCATTAGGAAAAATTAAAAGCAAGAAAAACTCAATGTAAGGTTTTTTTAAATGGTAAAAGATGAATATGCAATATCAGAATGGCATGATACCAAAACTATACTCAGTAAACTAGACAATCTCGTAGGCTCTCCCTTAAAACCCTTGAAAAAATCCGCAATGGAAGAGTATCTGAAGTATTATGAGGAGAAATGTCAGAAATCCAAGGCACTCCACGAAAAAGCAAAAAAATTGATCCCGGGTGGTGTACAGCATAATTTAGCATTTAATTATCCCTTTCCCATATGTATTTCAAAAGTACAAGACGCTCATATGTGGGATATAGACTCAAATCAATATATAGACTTTCTACAAGCGGGTGGTCCTACTTTACTCGGGAGTAATTACCTCCCATTGAGAGAAAAAGTTATCGAGGTGTTAAATGAATGTGGACCCACAACAGGATTATTCCATGAATATGAATATAAATTGGCAGAAATTATCAATAAATACATGCCAGCCATAGAAATGTTTCGTTCTTTGGGCACAGGAACGGAATCCAACATGTTAGCAATTCGATTAGCACGTACATTTACTGGCAATAAAAAAATCATTAAAGTAGGTGGAGCCTATCATGGGTGGAGTGATCAATTAGTTTATGGTTTACACGTTCCTGGAACCGGAAGTATGGAGGCCGTGGGTATTCCTCAAGGATGTTTAAAGGATACACAAGAATTTCACCCCAATGATATCGAAAAATTGGAAAAATTACTTCAACAAAACCAAGATAAAGGCGGTACTGCCTGTGTACTAATTGAACCCATGGGTCCCGAAAGCGGAACACGACCTATTTTTAAAGAATTCAACATGCAAGTCCGAGAATTATGTACACAGTATGATACACTACTAGTGTTTGACGAAGTTGTGACGGGATTTCGCATGGGAATGGGAGGTGCACAAGGATACTTCAATATAAAACCTGATCTTACCACTTTTGGAAAAATTGTTGCGGGAGGATATCCCATGGCAGGCGGTATCGGCGGTCGAGCTGATATTATGAAATATCTAGCAGCAGGAGTGGAAACTGGTAAAAAACGCGCTTACTGTGGAGGAACACTATCTGCGAACCCCCTTTCGTGTGCTGCAGGTTATTGGGCAATTCAATTAATTGCCAAGACTAAAGCCTATATAAAAGCGGGTAGAGCGGGAGATCGATTAACCAAGGGATTGGAGAAGATAATTGAATCCTATAACCTCCCGTACGTTGTATACAACCAAGGAAGCTTGGTGCATCTTGAAACTTCGGGTGCAATGCTAGTTGACTTCACTCAACCGGGAGCGTTGGAGCAAGCTTTAATGCGAAAGGAATTGATGGAAGAAATGGGTGCAGCTTATACAGCGATGGGCATAATAACGATTGGAGGTAGTAGGATCTACACCAATATGATGGATTCAGATGAAATTATTGATGATGCAATACAGCGTTTCGATTCTATCTTTCAGAATGTCGCGAAAGAGTGAATTTATGCAGACAAATATTTTTGAATAATCCCTATTTCTAATTCCGATAATTCGTATAATTCATAAATTAAGTTGTTAAGTTGAGTAACAAGAAGATTATAATCTGTAATGGGTGCTTGTATAATTCTTTTTACACAATCCTGCAATTTAGTGTTAAGAGAGCTCTCTGGTTTCTTGAAAGGAATACATAATATATTTTCTATTAATATTCTGGGAAACATCTGTTTTTCTTTGAATACGGTTTCGTAGTAGAATTGGATTACTTCCGAATTAAGCAATCCCAGTATTAATTCATTAGAGATGGATCGATCTGTAGGAATAATATTGTATACTGTTTGTAAGGTAACATACTCCCCTTTTTCATCAAATGCTGCATGAATTTGGTCCCCAAGTTGCCGGACAATCACTTTTGGCTGAAAATAGAACATATCTCGCTTTTTAATATCTTTTAAATGGATATAGGTTTGAACGTCTTCTATACAAAATTTCTTAATATGCTCCCCAAACAGAATTTTCTTGGTTCCCATTTTAGGTTTGTCGAGGATAAGTTCTGTTTTTTTTCCAATCTCTTCTCCCCGGTGAATCTTGATGTAAGAGCCAAGGAGTACTGTGTTTGAATGAATTTTTTCTATGATTTCACGTATTTCTGGGGAATGATATAATATCTTCGAATTTTCTAAATTATAGCAATACTGTTGAGGAATAAGTACCGAATCCCCAGCATTTGCTATCACTTGCTGTTTATCATGGTAAACAATGTAATTGATATGATTTTCAGAGTCCTGTCGATTTCGAAAATACATAATGACATTTGACACCATTTTTTCTGGGAATGCATTTTGAACGTTTTCTATTTTGAGAAGTGAAATATTTTTCAGCAGCATCCGTCTGCTTTCTGCGAAACTTGTTCTTCCAAGATAGGATTCTGGAATGATAAAGCTAAATAATCCCTCCTTTGCTAAAAGATGCAATGAGAGTTCGATAAAAATGGTGTATAAGTCAAATTGATGCACAGCAGTAGTATATAATTCCCGAAGGAGTTCCTTATAATCGGAAGGCAAATCTTTCGCGCTGATATAAGGAGGATTCCCTAATATAATTGAAAATCCTTCAAAATTACCATCCAGAAGATATGGGAAATGCTGTTTGAGGAATTCCGAGCGAATTATTGATTTATTTTCACTCAGGATTCTATCTTTTAGATGTTCATCCCCTTTTAAAAGATGATTAGACCATGTTTGGGCATCAATAGGTATATATCGCAAGGAGTCTCCTAAAACAATATTTCGCTCTAATAACGCAAAGATCGCTGGGGATATGTCTGAAAATGAAAATTCGACTCGATTTACAGAAAGAAACTTGATGGATGTTAACCAAAGATTTATCTGACAAAAAATTACTGCGATCCTATCTATGTCAACTCCAAAGCTATGGGATATTATATTGTGGAGAATTTGGTAAAATGCTTTCGAATTTTTGGTGGTTGTTTGAGATTCGATACTTTTACTATACATTTTACCTAAGTACTCGAAAACTTCAATGAGAAAAGATCCTGAACCACAGGCGGGATCCAATATGGTAAAATTTTCAAGATTGACACTTGGAAGTTGGAGATCATTACGATCCTCCAGAAATCCTTCCATAACCTGTTTTACCATATGTCTGATAATGGTTTTTGGAGTGTATACCACTCCTTTAGTGCTATTTTCTAATCCTTGAATTTCATTTAATTTCCCTAAAAAATCGTTTTCTAACTCAAACAACTGACGCGTGAGATCACCAGCATATAAGACTTGGAGGAAATCAGTTAGAGGTGCAGATACGAATTCAGAATAATTATCAGCTCCAAATTCATAAATGAAGTTTTGTGGAATTTTGCAGTGATTCAGCAAAAATAGGTCTAATCTTTCATTATACGAAATAACCAAACTATTTTTTTCATCTTGTTTTTGTTCTTTGAGGATGTTAAAAAGTGAATGGTCAGGAACAGCTTGAATGACTTCTAAAATTCGCACTATAAGGATTTTAGCCTTTAGGAAAACGGGTAGGTGGATGCTGTGCAGAAAATTCTGGTTTTCACTAACTTTTGAGTCCATAACAATTTCCACCAAATCAAATAATCTTTATTTAACTAAAGAACAAATAAAATATAATTGATGGATATGGCAGACACAGAAAAAAATGAATCCCCTCGAGGTTTAAATGATAAATTAAAAATCGATGAAGTCGATAAAGAGATTATTCAATTATTACAAAAAAATCCGGAAATGACGCATTCTGAGATTTCTGATAAAGTACATAAGTCCCAACCTGCGGTAGGTGCTCGGATTATAAAACTTCGTCGAAAAAATCTCTTAAATACTCAAATCGGAGTAAATTTTAAAAAAGTAGACATTAAACTTGCCAAACTTGAGATGCTTGCAAAAAATGTGAGCGATTTATTAATCAATATCGAAAAATGTCCTTTTGTTTTGCATGCATTTAAAATTTCGGGAAACACCAACATAATGGTTATGATAGCCGCTCCTGATATCCAAACAATTGATAAGATGGTAGATCTGTGTTTTCGAACTCATCCCGATATTTTAACAGTGAATATAAGTTATATCATTTCCTCGGTGAAAGATCTCATCCTTCCGGTAAATTTCGACATAGAGTCCTTCGGGGAATTTGGATGTGGTCGGGATGGGTGTTTGGTCCACCGAGGAGAAGAAAATAAATTGAAGGATCTAATTCGGCAGACCCGGAAAAAAGCGATTGAAAAAGATTCAGAGGATGACTAAAAAAAAAGAAACTTAGGGATATAATCCCCGTAATTTTTTGGCTTTGAGTACGCGGGAAATTGCTACCATCAGAGCAGCTCGCCGGTAACTAACTAGGTTCTTCTCCTTTACTCGACATACTTCATCAAATGCATTTAAGATGATTCTTTCAAGCTCCTTTGACACATATGACATAGTCCAGCGAAGTTGGGAAATATCTTGGACCCATTCGAAATAGCTAATAATAGCTCCTCCAGAATTTGCTATTATATCAGGAATAATAGTAATATCTCCCCTTTCTTCCAATACTTGATCCGCTTCATACGTAATTGGACCATTTGCTCCTTCGATAACGAGTTCGCACTGCAATTTATCAACATTCGCCCGACTTATCTGGCTTTCACGAGCGCATGGCACTAAGGCATAGCATGGTAGTGTCAACATTTCTTCGTTCGAAATCGCATCTGCACGTTGATATCCTACTAACGATCCATTTTTTTCTTTGAAATTAATCACTTTATTGATATCTAATCCATTGGGATCATAAACTCCGGTTTTACTATCTGATATTGCAATGATTTTTGCACCAAATTGGTCAATTGTACGAGCAACATTCTTCCCAACGTGTCCAATTCCTTGAACAATAACAGGTTGATCTTTTAGATCTTTTTCAGGATCTCTTCGTGTGACTTCTCGAAGTATATCAGCTATACCCCATCCGATTGCTTTATCGTTTCCCACAATTCCTCCAATCTCTATGGGTTTACCCGTACATACACCTGGCGTAGTTTTACCCACTCCCATCGAATAGGTATCAAATATCCAAGACATAGATCTTGGTCCTGTTCCCAAGTCCGGTGAAAATATATCTTGTTCAGGTCCGATCACGTTGATTATAGAGGCAATGTACCTGCGTATTAGTCGTTCCCTTTCTGCATCCGAGAGTAATTTCCGATCTGCAATAATTCCACCATGAGAACCTCCCATAGGAACCCCGGTAAGAGCACTAGCCCAACTGTTAATCATAGCTAATGCTTGAACACATGGAATATCTAAAGTAGGATCCATCCGCAAACCCCCTCGTGCGGGTCCCATGGAACTCTGATGTATAACTTTAAAGCCTTTAAACATTCTGACGGAACCATTGTCCATTCGTACAGGCATGTTAACAATCATGGTACGAGCAGGTTTACTCATAATTCGGATGTAATTCTCATCAACCCCCATAATTTTAGCGGTTGTTATAAATTGATTTATAACTTGATCTAACAATGTTGTCATCATTATCCCTCCTATGGATAGAAACCTCTATATTGAACGGCTTTAGCAACCCTTTGCACTGCAATAAGATAAGCTGCAAGCCGATAACTGATCTTTTTCTCTTTTTCTTTCATCTCGTAAACCTTATCGAACGCATCGAGCATAATCTTTTCCAATTCCTCATTTACGCGTTCTAGGGACCACCGAAGCGCCGATAAGTCTTGTACCCATTCGAAATATGAACAAGTCACTCCGCCAGCGTTTGCTAATATATCGGGAATCACATCAATGCCTTTTTTAAAGAGAATTTCATCTGCTTCAGGAGTTGTGGGACCATTCGCTCCTTCCACAATAAATTTACACTTCAATTTTCCAGCATTATCAGAAGTAATTTGGTTTTCTAATGCCGCAGGAATGAGAAAATCACATTCTATTTGAAGTAATTCTTCATTTCCAATTTTTTTGAGTTTTTTATCAGGATAATTTTCCAAAATCTTGTGCTCTTCTGCATATTTGAACATTTTCTCGATATCGAGTCCATCGGGATTATAATATCCCCCTGAAATATCGGATACTGCAATAATTTTTATGCCCCACTCATAGAGTGTTTTGGCAGCCCATGATCCTACATTTCCAAATCCTTGAACGACAGCGGTGCATTTTTTCAGATCTAGTTTTTTTCGTTTCGCAAGTTCTCTTACCATAAAAGAAACCCCTACCCCAGTGGCACTGGTCCTTCCTAATGAACCCCCAATTTCAATGGGTTTTCCCGTAACTACTCCTGGTACGGTTTTCCCAACACCCATGCTGTAAGTATCCATTATCCAAGCCATAGTTTCACCACTAGTATTCATATCTGGCGCAGGAATATCCTTCTCTGGCCCGATGACTTCAATAATTGACGAAGTAAACCTTCGGGTGAGCCTTTCCAATTCTAACTTTGACATCTTTTGAGTATCACACGTAACTCCTCCTTTTGCTCCTCCTAATGGAAGATTTACGCATGCACATTTCCATGTCATCCACATGGCTAATGCCATAACTTCATCCATATCAACGTCTGGAGAATATCGGATTCCCCCCTTGCCAGGGCCTCTCGCGTTAGAATGAAGAACCCGATACCCTTCAAACACCTCGATTTTGCCATCATCCATTTTAACTGGCACACTTACGGCTACTATTTGCTGTGGATTAGCCAAAAAGTTGAAGATATCTTCGCTAATGTTCAAATAATTGCACGCAAGACGTAGCTGGGCGACAGCATTTGTAAACGGTGAATTTTTTACCATATCCACAATACACTTCCGGTGTATTCTGATATGTCAAATAACCTTTATAAACATTAAAGGTCACAAAAAGGGAGCTATTCACCGAAAGTGAAAAATGGGAATGAATGACCGCAATTGGGAAAGATATGAGTTGTAATGACGTTATTTCGCCATTTTGAAAATCCTTTCAATTTGCTTGTCCCAAGCTTTCAAGGATATTTTGTCTTTTTTGTTAGGAATGAAGGAATCCTCCTTAATCGCAATAAGTTTATCGCATTCTTTAACATGTTTGGCGTACTTTTTCCGATTATCTCCCAAAAGTACCCATTTTCTGCTGTCTGTCTGGAACTGGTCTCCGATGATTGCTACTCCTGGAGCAGCATCGATTGCTTTGAAAACTGCTCGTAAGGCATCATCCGTTTTTTTTCGAAGACCTTCAATGGTGAGAGTATCTTTCATATGTACTGTAAAAAACGATCAAATATAAATCAAAAGATGTTACAGATAGTAGAAGAAAAATGACATTCTCAATTGTAGCATATGATCCGAAATCTGGGGATTTTGGGGTTGCAGTGCAATCGAAATTCATTTGTGTTGGACCCGTAGTACCCTGGGCTAAAGCAAATGTAGGTGCAGTCGCAACTCAAGCATTCGCAAATACTACATTCGGATCCCAAGGTTTAGAATTATTAGGAAAAGGATACAACTCAGCAGAAGTGTTAACAGCATTACTTAAAGATGATGAGTTAAAAGATCAGCGCCAAGTCGCAGTTATCGATAAAACTGGCAAAGCAGCAGCATGGACGGGCAAGGATTGCTTCTATTGGGCAGGACATAAGATTGGAAAAAATTATAGTTGTCAAGGTAACATTTTGATAGATGAAAACACCATTGAGGATATGTCAAAAGCATTTGATACCACTAAGGGGGATCTCGCGGATAAACTCCTGGCTGTATTACATGCAGCTGATCAACCGGGTAGAGGAGATGTTCGTGGAAAACAATCTGCAGCACTCTTGATAGTGCGTGAAAAAGGGGGGTACAGTGAATTTACTGATCGATGGATCGACATTCGAGTAGATGAGCATCCAGAACCTATAAAAGAGTTGCATCGAATTTTTGATTTGTATGCCATTATATTTTTAAAACGAGAGATTCCTGCAAATTTATGGGATATTGAAGGCGATATCGAGACTAATATAAAAGATGTACTTGTCGAATTACACTATCTGAAAAACAAAAAAGTAACCAGACAAGAACTCCAAAAAGCGTTAGAAAATTGGACAGGGATTAATAACTTCGAGAATAAATGGGTAGAAAACAAGATCTGGAAAAGTGTGTATGATTATATGATGAAAGAAAAAGGAACTCCTATGGTAGTTCTTCGGAAGATGTCGGAGTAATTATCTATTATTTTTCATTTCGTAGATCCCATAGCGATCTTATTTTTAACGAGAGGAAAATCTCCTTTTCGGTCACTTTTGTATTTTTATGAATAAATGGATTCAATCGAACGGATATTGTTTTTTCTGAGTGTGGTTCCATCGAGAAATAATTATCCGAGAAAATGAGATCAAAAAGATCGGATTCTAAAAATACATATGGGGTGATTTGATCTGTTGAAACTTGCACTTGACACCCTTTCTTCAAACTATCCTCCTGTAATTTCATCTCCAATTTCGGTTTTTGCAATAAAAAATCAGAGGGCTGCCCAAGTAGATGAAAATTTTCAAATATTTGGTTATTTTCATCAGTTACTCTAGCAAAAATTACCTGTTGGTATTTTCCTTTGATTTTTTTCTTGATTTCCTGGACAACAACCAGTTGGGAAGTCAATGCTGGAACTGAGTGATTCTCCCCAGTGAGATTCTCATTTCTAGCGACAATAATTCCCTCAGAATCCCACACAGCATAGGAGAGTGAAACATTTTTATCAGAATTAGTGTCATTTACGATCCAGAATTCTATGCAATCATCTAAATCGAGTATAATGGGAAGTAAAGGTGCATAAAATCGTTTGGCAAAATAATGAAGAGCTTTCCATCTCCCATAATAATCTATTGAACTCCAACTCGCTACCGGCCAGCAGTCATTGAGTTGCCAGTATAGGGTTCCCATGCATCTATATTCATTCCTGTTACGTCTCCAATGTTCCACTCCATATTTCATTGCTTCTGCCTGAGTGATTTGCGAGAGGATCACCTGCTTCGCAAAATCCTGGGGGATCGAAAACCGTTTTTTCATATAATCCAATATTTTTTTATTACCCGCAGAATTTTTTTGGTGGTTCTCCATTATGGGAGAGAACATATCCAATTGTTCAATCGGGCAAAATTTAAGAATGGTTTGTAGATCAGGAAAACTTTCAAATCCAAATTCAGACATAAATCGGGAGAATTGCTTTCGATATGATAAGAAAGACCGACCACCATGCCACACTCCCCAATAATGACTATCTCCATAGTGATTTATCTTTGATCGAATAATTCCACCTCCCATCTCACTCGTATATCCGCCATTCGAGGGAGAACTAGGCCAGTAATCTCTTTGGGAGTCATATTGATTGACGATTTGAGGAAGGGTTAACTCAAAGAATTGGATATAGTGATTTTTATACTTCTTTTTTTTCAAAGTTGTGCCGGATATAAGTAATAATCCATCAAACAACCACTCTACTTCGTTGTTGCCGACCCAAAGAGCTAGACTTGCATGATGTCGCAAACGAACGATATTTTGAATTACTTCTTCAATTATATTCTCTAAAAAATGATTATCATGCAATGGATAAACTGCGCAAGCAAATGGAAAATCATTCCATACCAAAATACCCATTTGATCACAAAGATCATAGAAATCATCATCTTCATAAATTCCGCCTCCCCATATACGGATAAAATTAAAATTAGCTTCTTTCGCAAATTGCAAATTCATTTGATAAAGCTTTAATTTTTTTCCACGAGAGATAAAACTATCAATGGGTATCCAATTTCCCCCCTTTGCAAAAACGGGAAGTCCATTCAAGCGAAAATAGAAAGTTTCCCCCCACACATCTTGATCTCTAACCAACTGAATATCTCTTAATCCAATTGTTAAGGATTTTGCATCTATTATGGTGTTTTTTTCTGCAATTATTACCTCCAAAGAGTGCAATGATGGTTTTCCTAGATCATGGGTCCACCAAAGGTCTGGCTCTTCAATAAGTAATTCTATGGTTTCTTCAGATTTTTGTGTAACTATATTTTTGATAAATTCTCTTCCTGAGGGAGAAATTACTCGTAATTGGAGAATGTGGAGATATGAATGCTCATTTTTTAACGAGATATCTGTTTCCAGTTTAACAAGTTTAATTTTTGGGTAAGTTCCATCGATCGTATTATCCTCTTTATCATAAAAATAATACAACCTTGGAAGGACAGCTTGTATTGATAAATTGTCAGAGCAAATAATTTCAATGGGCTTCCAAATCCCCACATCTGGAAGTTTTGGTCCCCAATCCCATCCGAAACTATATTGGGCTTTTCGTAAATAAGGAATCCCTGGGATTGCAGTTTTCCTTCCCGTATTCAGATTATCCTTGAATTGTGTTTTCATCGTTCTTGCATATTTTGTTGGACTAGAAAATCGCACCTCTAAATGATTATCCGACAACTTTGCAATAGGTTTAATATCAAAATCATACACTCTGAACATATTTTCAGTTTTTCCAAGGGATTTGCCATTCAGAAAAACTTCAGAAATCGTATCCAGCCCGTGGAATCGTAGGATAAGTTTTGGATAGGATAGCAATTTTGGTTCTACATCAAACCATTTTTCGTATATCCAATCTGATTCATACACCCAAGATACATTATGTTCTTCTAATCCGTAAAACGGATCGGGAATTATCCCGTTCTTAATGAGAGATTCGAATACCGTTTCTGGTATAGTGCACGAAAGATTGATGTCTTTTTCTTTATGAACTATCTGCCAGTCATCGTTTAATGGGATATGCACAACGGGTTGAACCATAGATACATGTCGATGGATTTGTATTAGAATTTTTTCACACATTCTTTACAAAAAACAACTGAATGATAATTCTCTATTAATGAAATTATTAATAATAAAACCATCCTATTGTAGTTCATGAAAGTCGCTTTTGGACGCGTTAATTTAACACCAGATGATTATCGAGGAAGAACTCTTGCGGGATATACTCCGATACTAAAATGCACAGGAAAATTGGACGATATATATGGATCGATATTCCTTTTAGAATATAATGCAGATTATCTCGTATTAATCACAACAGATTTTCTCAAATTACCAATTGCGTTCACTAATTACATCAAATCGAAAATTATGGATAAATTTAGGATCCCTCCTCAGAACATTCTCATTCATGCAACCCACACTCACAAAAGTTTCGATCAAGGAGGAGAATTCCATTTCAGTGGAGGTTGGGCAGGTGTAATGAAAGGTGTAATATTTGGTTCGTATTACACAGATGACAAATATAATGTATGGATAACCCGAGAACTTCTTAAATTACTGTCTAAATTAAAAAACGAATTAGAAGAATGTCGAATAGCTTGGAAAAAGCAGAGAATTGAGGAAAACTTGATTATCAACAGAAGAGAACCCAGACGGATGTCAAAATCGGATTTAGGGATCATCTGTTTTGAAAATAAGAAGACAGGAAAAAATATTGGAGTCATCGTGACTTTTGCATCGCATCCTACCACCTTGAATTTTAGTATAGATAAACTTTCTGCAGATTATCCTGGACGTCTAATTAGTTATCTACGCGAGATTTCTGGATACACTATAAACGCTGCTTTTTTTACTCAACCTAGTGGAGATTTGAATCCGATAACCACCTGCGGAACGGAATTCGAAAAACTTTCCTCCGAAGAAAATAGCCAGGTTAATGAAAATTTGATATACCAGCAATTTGGAACATATGAACATACGAAAAAGTTGGGAATTACATTGGCAGAAAAAACCTACGATTTAATTCGATCTCTGAATGAGGAGGATTATATTGATACAGCTGAATTCACAGGATATTTACGGAAATTTATTGTTCCCATGGAAGATTACACGAAATATAAATCCAAAGTATGGTTGGCCAATCGTTTGAAATTCATGTTTAAAAGAAGGCTACTTATTCAGATTCCTCTGATTCTAGGCGAATCCCATAAACCAAACTTTCCAGGATTTTCGATAGAACGCCGAAATGGACGAATTCTAGTAGAAACTGTCGTTCAGTACATGAAAATAGGAAACAAAGATAAGCAATTCTCTCTCACGGGAGTGCCAGGAGAACTATTTGAAGACATCGCAGAAGAATTCTACAAAACCTCTCCTTTGGGACGAGAAAATACTTTTATTTTTCAAAATTCCAACGATTGGATTGCCTATTTACTTCCCCTTGATGAATACATCAATGAAGGGGGCTATGAAGCGTTCACCAGTTTTAGTCCACTTGCTGGAGAATATGTGAGAAAGAATTATTATGAGATACTGAGGGAAGCAGAATCCACATGAAATCTCCTCCCAATATTATTTTTATCATTACTCATGACACAGGAAAATATTTTGGCTGTTATAGTTATCCCATAAAGACTCCTAATTTAGATAAAATGGCGGAAGAGGGAGTTATTTTCACAAATCATTTTGCATGTGCCCCTCAATGCACCCCTAGTAGAGGGGGGATATTAACAGGAAAAATGCCACATTCTAACGGATTGATGGGATTGACCAACATGGGATGGGATTTACCCGACTATAATTCCACATTACCAAAGTTCTTGAAATATGCGGGATACTCTACACATCTGGTTGGATTACAGCATACACATCATCATCCTGAAAAACTTGGATATGACACTATTACTCCTCGCACGGATTTTCCCCATATGGCTTCCACCGTCGTACGTCGCTTCAAGAAATTTATGAAAAATCTTGAAAATGGAGAGATATCCCAACCGTTTTTCTGCTCCATAGGATTTTTTGAAACCCATCGAAGTTTTAACGGAGATAATTATAGTTCATTTAACACTTTTAAACCAAAATTTCCCGCAAGACCGGAAGAGGTTCAAATTCCTGCACCTCTCTCAGAGGAATCTCAAGAAGTGAAAGAAGATATCTTAGATTTTGTCTCCAGTGTTAAAGAAATGGATTATTATATAGGAAAAATACGAACCCTCATCGACAATTCTGTAATCAAGGAGAGTACTTTGATTATCTTTACAGTGGATCATGGGATCCCCATACCTCGACACAAATGTACCCTATATGATTCGGGAATTTCCGTTCCGCTTATCCTACATATGCCTTCAGAATTCCATGGAGGTAGAAGAATAGATGATCTCCTATCAAATATTGATATACTACCAACTTTACTTGATCTAGTCGGTATCAAAATACCTAATGATGTGCAAGGGAATAGTTTTGCTGGATTACTAAAAGAGGATGGGAATTTACCCTATATTCCAAGAGATCACATCTATGCAGAACTCACGTTCCATGATATAGGATACAACGCTATTCGATGTATCCGAACCAAGAAATGGAAATTTATCAAGAATCTTAATCCCCTAGGTATATTGTTCGAAATCCCAGATGATACCATAAATTCAAAATCAGGCAGAATATATCTCAGAACTCATCCCGAATATTACAACAAACGTCCTAAGGAAGAATTATACAATTTAGAATCTGATCCCTTAGAATTGGTCAATCTTGCTGGTGATCTTAATCATGCTTATATAAAGAGGGATTTAAATAAACAATTGATGCAATACTTGGAAAAAACAAATGATCCCGCCCTAAAGGGTGTTATAGAAGAACCTAATCCTCCCGAAAAGGGTCCTCGAAGATATATTTATGACCTAGAGGCAAAAAAATGAAATATACTGAAATTCAGCAAGATCTCTTCTTAATGGATGATTTAGAATATCATTTTGCTCATTGCATAAGCGTGGATGCAAACATGAGCGCTGGAATTGCCGTTGCTTTTGAAAAAAAATACAAACTTAAGATCCCCCTTCTTGCCTTAGACTATTCCTTACGAAAATTTCCTACATGCATAAAAATCGAGGGAACTCCTGTTTTTAACCTCATCACCAAAGAACGGTACTATCATATACCCCGTTATGACTCGATCGAGGAGTCATTAGTGAAAATGCGTAAGTTAGCAAAGAAAGAGGGAATCAGAAAAATTGCGATGCCAAGAATCGGATCAGGACTTGATAAGAAAAAATGGGAGAAAATCCGAAAAATCATTCAAGATGTCTTTAAAGATACCGATATTGAGATTTTAGTATGCTATCTCTGAAGACACAAGGAAATTTACTGATATAACTCCATTTTATTTATTTCTTGGGCAAACTCCTCTAATCTAATCGGTAACGAATTCACCGATGTTCCATCATCCTCATACACATAAATTCGGTTCCGATCATATCTAAGTGCCTCTATAAAATCAAAAGTATTTTGAAATCGATTACGAGCTAACTCCATACCATCCTTATAATGACAAGTTTCTGCATTGCAAATTCCAATAAAAATTCCATCGACTTTTTCCTGAACACACTTTAATATTAATGCACGATCAATCCGGGAAACGCACATTACGCGCAGAAATTTAACATCAGCAGAATATGGTTTAACAGTTAGATCTATAGGCTTTTTTTTCCCTTGACTTTGCCAATTACATACAAATGCGACGATTTTTGGTTTCATGACTGCTTCAGTTTCACTTCTTGAAAATTGTACTTTTCTGGTTTTTCGTGTCATTCTTTTTCCCCTACCGTAAATTTGGCAATTTCTGCAAAATATAATTCATCTGACCAATTAACTGATGAGATTGCATTAACAGGACATTCTGATGCGCATAAATGACAGCACTCACAGAGTTTTGGGTCAACTACGGCTTTCCTTATCTTCCGTTCCCCGAATATATACTGTTTAAAATTAATTTCAAATGAAATCGCTTGATTTGGACAATTCCTGACACATATTCCACAACCAATGCATCGATCGTGGTCGACTTGTGCAATTGCACAACCAATACAGCGAGTAGATTCCGTTGAACCGGATTTTTCATTTAATCCCAAAGACACCTCATTAAATGTCGTATCCCGTTCTCGCTCCCGGATTTCATCTACATGGTGTCGTTTAGCACTCCAATTTTTCGAATCTAACGGAGGTAATGGAATTACTACATCATCTTTTATATATAATTTCCCAGTTCCTCCCAGATAGATATCAATGGATTGTGCAGTTGTTCTACCGTGTCCGATAGCTTCAATCATGAGACCGGGTTTTAACATGTCTCCTCCTGCGAAGACACCCGATAAACCAGTTTTTTGGGTATATTTTTCTGTATTCAACCATTTATCTTTCCGAAACCAGTTAAGACCTTCTACCCCAGCAAGGTAGGATACATCTGGACTTTGACCTATTGCCATTATTACAGTATCCGCTTCGTACTCGATATTTTCATCCTCACAATATTGCGGATTAAATCGCCCTGTATCATCAAATACCTCGGTGCATTGTTTAAACACGATTTTTTTAACATGGTTGTCCTTATCAGTTAGTATTGCTTCAGGACCCCATCCATTATTAATCCCTATGTCTTCGTCTGCACATGCAGCAATTTCGTGATCCCATGCAGGCATTTCCTCTCTCTGCTCAAGACACACAAGAGTAAGTTCCTTAGCCCCTAATCTTTTCGCTGTTCGTACTGCATCCACCGCAACATTTCCTCCACCAACAACAACAACTCGTTCCCCGACTTTGGGAGGATCTTTCTCATTATAAAGAGCTAATTTCACATCTTTTAGGAAATCTACAGCTTGATATACTTCAATCGCATGTTCTCCTTCCAATCCGATATAATTTCCTTTGGGTAAACCACTGGAGAGAAATATAGCATGATGTTTTTTTCTTAGTTCATCAAATGTGATGTCTTTCCCAACTGTAGTATTTGTGAGAATCTTCACTCCTAATTTTTCAATTTGTTCAATCTCCCATAAAACTACATCCATTGGTAAACGGTATTCCGGAATACCCACTGCTCCCATTCCACCGGGAATGGGTAAGGACTCATAAATCGCCACATTATGACCCAAACGTCGGAGAAAATATGCACATGTCAATCCCGCCGGTCCTGCTCCCACAATACCAACTGATTTTCCAGTATTCGGTAAGCAGTCCTCAACTAATCCGCCGGACTTCATTACTATATCTGCCGCAAAACTTTTCAGAACACAGATATTTAATGCATCTTCTTTTTCAATTTCGGCTCTCCGACATTGATCCTCACACGGGTGAGGACATACTCTGCCACAGATTGAAGATAGTGGATTATTTCTCCGCATTACTTTATACGCATCTAAATGTCTGCCAGTAGCGATTAATGCTAAAAATCCGGGTATATTTATTCCCGCGGGGCAAGCGTTCACACAAGGTGAGATATATTTTTGTTCCACAATATCCGAAATTTCCACTTTCTCACTGCTGTGCTTCTTGAGTTTTTTTTCCTCATCGGTGTTAAATTTGGGAGATTGGGATAATGTCATCGTATTGTGCCTATACTTCTATATTTTCTGGGTATATTTTGCAATAAATGCTGCGAGATCCATTACTTTAATGGTCTCGGGTTTTTCATTTCCCTCATCGTCCGTTTCACTGAGAAAACAGGTGAAATGGGTGATGCATTTTGGACAAGTTGTAATTAAAAATTCTGCTCCAGTTTCAACAGCTTCATTAATTCTGTTTTCACGCAAAATTTTCGTATTGGAGTTACACGATCGGAATGTGGATACACCACAACAATTGGAATCATCTTTATTTGCTTTCATTTCTACCAATTCGATACCTGGAATACTTTTTAGAACTTCTCGTGGTGCGTCATAGATTTTTCCTCCTAAGCGTCCCAAACGGCACGGATCATGGTATGTCACTTTTGCTTGTATTGGAAATCGTGGTCCTAACAAGTGCAGCAAATCATTCTCAATTAAATATTCGGAAAAATGTTTTACTTGAAAATCACAGTCATCTATCAACTTTGGATAATCATATTTCCACATTCTATATCCCTCAGCACACTCAACCACAATTGTTTTTACACCCGCTTTCTTGTATTGATCTACATTAAATCGCGCCAGTTTTCTTGCAGTTTCAATATCCCCTACCCAATAATTATCATGTCCGCAGCATTTCGTTTCAAGCACGACAGGAGTAATTCCTCCTTCATTTAGGATTGAAATCATTCCTCGAGGAGTGTTTTTATATTGAGTACGGTATTGATAAAAAATATCATCGAGTAACGATGTACATCCGATAAAACAGGCAATCTCTCCCGATTCAGCGATTTTTAGGGAAGGATCGTTCTTAATGAAATCAATTTTATTCGTTTTTAGTTCGGAATCGCTTTGGATTTTTGGATACAATTGCATAATACCATCATGAGTATTCCCTTGAGTTAATTCATCTGCCAAGAGATCTCGTTGATATCCATATTCTCTAATTGCCTGTACGATCTCAGCTATTAGAACACCTTCTCCTTGCTCCTCCGATGCCATTGGGCAATATATAGCACATTGTTCACAAGTTAGACAGTTAAATAATTTTTCCGTTTGGGAAAACGTATCTAAATCATCCACTCCATAAGTTAACAAATTATGAATGAAGTCTTTTGGAGAAAATATCCCTAATAAATGAGTCGGGCACACAACTAAACACTTGCCACAACTATAACAGTAAGATGCTAACTCTTTCACATGTCCTAATTTTTTCGTGAGTTCTGGGGGGATTTGGTGTACTTTGGTCATAAAGTTCAGCCTATGAAAAACCGTATTATATCTAAAAATCCTTAATTACATAAATTAAACATTTCCACCCATATTCTTCTAAATTCGAAAAATTCAGAATAATCTAAACTCTAAAACTCTAGAATTTTTTACGTTACAAAATAAACTATATCTTAAAGTGCATCCTCTCCGAGTTTTTCTAGATAATCTCCATTACAGTTTTGATATTATTCTAAGAATATTTTTGATTTTAACAGGAATTTCTGCTTTTTTTTTTGTGTTTATTGCGATAATAATTGGTTTAGCACAAAAGAAACAAAGCAATGGGGAAATCTCAGTAAAGGAAATTGATTTACCAACAGTTTCAGTTCAAATTCCAACCTATAATGAATTAGCTGCACTCCAATGTGCAAAATCATGTGTGGATTTTGAATATCCTGCAGATAAATTACAAATTATTATTGGAGATGATAGTTCGGATACAGAAATATCCAAGCAAATAGATGAATTTGTACGACAATATTCTCCTAAAGTAATCGTAACTCGTAGAGGTACAAATATGGGATATAAACCAGGTAATCTTAACCACATGTTGAAATTCTCCACAGGAGAAATAATTGTAATTTTTGACTCGGACTTTCTCCCTAAAAGGAATTTTCTAACGGAAATTATTAAATCATTCATTCTAAATCCGGAAATTGCTGCCGTACAAGCGAGATGGAGTATAAAAAATTTTGAAAGAAGTTTCAGCTCATTATGGGGGGGGACAATAGCCTATTATACACATTACGTTCTATTGCCATTCGTACAAATATTGGGTGGCAATTGCTTTTTGTGTGGTTCTGCAGAAGCTATCCGAAAAAGTATTTTAATGGAAATTGGACCTTGGTCTGAAAACGCCTTGACTGAAGATATTGAATATACTCTTCGATTAATGAAACATAATAAGAAAATCTTTTTTCTTCCACAGTTAAAATGCGAGGGGGAAGCTCCATTTACACTCAGAGATCTATGCAAACAACAAATGAGGTGGGCATTTGGGAACATTTCAGCTTTCAAAAATCATTTTCGATCTATAATTTCGGGGAAAAAAGAATCCCGGGTCTCCTCGCGTGATAGACGGAGTATTCTTATATTTTTGGCCAGTTATATCTTAAGTATATTCGTCTTCTTTTCAACGATATTCGGACTTTTAGTTCTATTCACTATTAATCCAAACGGAATCACAATAAATTGGGACTTTGTGTTATCTCCCTCTCTCCTCAATATCATAATTTTAGCTAGCTTGATTGGCGGTTGGACAATATCCCTTCTATTATCCAAGAATTCGAGGTCGATCTTTAAAGTAATTATCAGTATGTTTACGATAGGCTTAGTTATACCCTGTTTTATTGTAATCGGAGTCACTAAAGCGTTATTTGGGGGTAAAATGAAATGGTATATGGTAAGAAAAGGAGGAAATGATTTCTCTCCAGCAGTTATTGGCACTTCCAGTACAACCTCTTCATAATAAGCTTTTTTGGTCAATGTGACCGAAATATCCATATGAATGGATGGGCAGATGAAAAACACAAAATAATCCAAGCACTAGTTAATATTGGTTTTCTGAATGCCCCTAATGAGGAAGAGATTCTTTATTTTATTCCTAAGTCCAAAAACGGGTGTGTTATTAAATGGATTTGGAGTTTTACAGATAAGCCTGATAATCCTACGGTCAGTGTCCACACAACTAAACGTGCCCTATCATTCAATATCAATATTACTTCAACTTCGAAATTCATAACCGCAAGCATCATTAACGAAAATAAGATTTTTGAGATTTACAGAGAAAAAAATGTGTTCGATTCTGAGAATGTAACACGATTTGTGAACTCTATTCTTGGTTACTTCAGAACTTCTGATATGGAATTAGACTCCCATTCAATTTCAATAATTTTTGGGAAGAATAGTTTTTTTTATCGATTAGCATGCAATCTGATGAAATTCTCAGAAGCAGAGATATTAGAATGGAAGAAGATATATCAAGAACTATATGATGACCAGCAATTAGATGATAAATTATTCCTAGTCCATAATTATATGGCTTTTTTACTCAAGCTCTTTATAATCAAACAGAATAATAGTAATCCAATTACTTTAGACGAATTAGAACAGAGATTGAGTCCGTATCCAGCATTAAGCAGAGTATTTCTTTCCCATGATCTCTTTCTTACTTCTCTTGAAAACAAAATCCTATGCGCATTTTTCCATGTGTTAATCCCACGTTTGCAATACAAAGAAATGGACCTTTTTACGGAACTCTATCAAGAACTGATCTCACTTGAAACCCGGCACCCGTTAGGAGAAGTATATTCACCCATTTCCTTAATTAAGATGATGATCAATAAGAAGGTTACAAATCAATTAAGTTTTCTCGATCCTTCTTGTGGAACAGGATCGTTTTTAATTGAATTATATCTTTTCCTTAGAAATACTGGTCGATTACAGCCTTCCATTAGAATTTATGGAATTGATATTAATCCTTTATCTGTACTTGCTACAGTAACAAATTTTGCAATAATATTTGCCAAACAAAGGGATAGTACTCATCCAGAAATCTGTGTTTTGAATGTGGATGCATTATCCCTTCAATCCACAAGAAATAATTCAGATACTAATAAAGTTCTCTCTTTAATGAAGGAAAAAAAAGTTGATTTGATTATCGGAAATCCCCCATGGATAAACATTTCAGGGATTTATAAAAGGGAGAATAAGGAAAAACTGAAGTTACTCGCGAAAAAATTGCACATTTTATATCCAATTGAATCAAAGAATACAGAAATTTGCACCCTTTTTTTTAATCAAACTAGGGATTTGTTTCTTAAAAAAGGAGGGGATATTTTCTTTATCTTACCCGCATCTGTGTTGAATGGCCGACAACATGTCTATTTTCGATATTTTCCCAATTTTACCGACATAGAAATTTGGCGATTTACTAGGGATATTTTCAAAATTCATAGTATTTGTGTTTTTGCCAAAAATGCAATTAATCTTTCCGAAAAACCAAGCGATCTTAATGCTGTTCAGAAAAGATTAACCTTAATCAGTTTATTATTTGAAATAAAAGATAATGGAAATATACGGAACATAGAAGATAATTCCCCTTTAATTCCTATCTATATAAAGTATGGAAAATATTCTCCCTTTCCTTTGATAGGACGATATAATCCCCTGTATTTGGCTGGAGAGGATCTACGAAAAATATCCCCCCAAAGATCCGAATATTATAAAATGGTTAGAGGAGGATTGCGTATCGTCCCCAGAAGATGGGTAGTAGTAAGAGAGAATCCTCCTTTTGCAGAACGAGTGATCATTCATCCAGATTTAAGTCAACAAGCAAAAATAAGGTGGGCAAATCCTCCCTATACGGAATTCGAGGTGGAATCCCGATATATCCATGCGTTTTTGAAATCAGAAAATCTAATTCCCTTTTCTTTTGTTGATATTAAGTATGCCTTTATTCCCATTGTAGAATCCCTATCTGAGATTAAGAAGAGAAATGTGATAAATTCTACTCATCTTGCACCGAAAGCATCGAAATTTTATCAATTACTTGATATCGAATATCAAAAACGGATAAAATCCTCTGCTTCCATGAAAAATCTGGCTGATAATTTTACTTACAATAATCGATTATTGCCTACTAATATTTTGTTACAGGATTTCCAACTTCTTGTAGTGCACAATTCCATTGGCTCTATAGTAAAAAGTGCAATAGTCCGAGATCCGATTTTACTGGATAACTCTTTGTATTATGTTATTTTAGATGATATCGATGAAGCTTACTATTTATGTGGAGTATTAAACTCCAATGTAATGACTAAATTAGTCAGAATGATAGGAAGCACCGGATCCAGGGGAAGTTTACGAAATATTCATAAAAATCCTTATAATTTTCCCATTCCCCACTATGTAAAAACTTGTATTCAAATTGATATTGCCAATATCGCTAGAAAAATGGAAAAATATGTACTAAATCTTGTTTTCAACAATATCGAGTCTTCTAATCCTCACATGATGGAACTAATTGAAAATAAGAAATACCACGACGGTCCCCGCACTATTCAAAAACGTATTTTTGCAGATAATACCTTCCAATCTCTCATGGACACTTTAGATTCATCGATTAAACGTCTACTAATAACTTGAGATTTTTTATAGTTAAACATAAAGGTCCCACGTCCTATGTTAGTACATAGGAAAACTCCAACGAATTTTCAAGGTCATTAGAAAATGGACTGGCAAGAAATCTTGATACTTGTTATCTACAGTGTGTTACTTGTAGGAATAATCGTGATAATCATCTTCCGTGATAAAATTTTCGAAGTAATCGAAAAACCAAAGAAAGTGCAACAACCCAGCCCCCGTGTGCAGAAGATTCTTCAAAAATACTTTAAAGAAAAAGAAGCGCAACAAAAAGAATTGGAGAAACTCGAAATTATTGAAGCAATGAAGTTGACTTTGTTGGATGAAATCGAGACAAAAAGCACTGAAATGACGGAAAAAGCTGAAGCGACTATTAAGACGTTGAATCCGGAAGAATTAATGATCGAACAAGGGGGTAAAATGTTTATGCAATTCAGTATTGGTCTTGAAAATGCCTTCCCGCGTGACGAGAAAGAACGTATGAAAGATATAGGAGATCTAATGGATGCGATAAAAGTTTTGGAGAGTTTGGATAAAGACCATTATGAAATTGATGTGAAGGATGACACGGGCAAAGGTATGTTTTGGGATCAAATTACCTCCAAATTGTTTCGAGCTATGCGAAATGAGGAATTCGCTAAAGAGAAAATATTTGTATTCGATAAACTTGTGACCCTTGGAATGAAAACCTTGAAAAATACCACACGAAAAGACCTGCAAGATGCTTTAAATTTCATGAAAGAGGCTAGTTATATTAAGGATTATATGATTATCAATCCTGAACTGACGATTATTTCGCGAATAGAAGACATTCCTGAGTTCACCAAATCTGAAACAGTTGTATTGGCACTTGCTTATGAGGAACACCCGTTATCCTATTCCTTTCTACTAGATCAAACCAAGTGGTCGGAATATTATGCTGATACAGTTATTGATGGATTGATTCAGAAGGAACTAGCGGAAAAACAAGATGATAGGATTACCCTTGTCGGATTTGAATCCGAGGAGGAAAAAAGTGAGCGAAAACTACTCGAACAACAATTAGAGGAACAATTAATAGAAAAAGCTCGCCAACGGAAAGAACAGCAAGCGCGTTTAGAAAAAGAGCTACAAAATAAAGCCGAGTCAGAGACTGATCTTGAAGAAAAAATGGATGAATTTGATGTGGATGAACAAGAATTCGACACCATAATGGGGAACGAATTCATTGACGAGGATTTGGAACCAGAATTAAATGATGATGCCATTATTGAGGGAGTAATGACGATATTTGAGAATTACGAACATATTAATGGAGGATTGATGGATGTAAGGCTCATTCGACATTACTTATCAGAGTTATATCCTGAAATCACAGTGGATCAAATACTGAATGTTCTAGATTCCTTAAAGACGATGGGTTTACTACGAGTAATACTAGAATATCCTACCGCAACGATCCTTTTATTTAAAGAAATAGAGCTCGACGAAGATATGAAGATCTTACTAGGGAGTATTGTGGAAAACGGGTGGATGGATAAAAATGAAATCGGGAATGCACTAACGTGGGATGAGGAACGCACTTTAAATGTGATGAAAAGGCTCCAAGACGCCGAAGTGTTGCGGTTGGATGAGAAAAAACGGGTTATCATCCCCGGATTATTTATCGACTTAAATTAGGTCTAAGTCGTATATTTATGATATTTTTCTTTTATATCTTTTATATAGAATAATTTGTTAAAATTTGTTGCTCTTTGACTTATATCCCGCATACTTTATACTTCAAATATAGAAAAAACGGGATCAATAAGATTCATGAATTAGAGTAGATCAATTTATCTTTTCACGGTTAATGCACCGATAAGACTAATAATTCCTCCTCCAGTAGTGCCAAAAAGCCCAAAACCAAATCGCCACCTCACACCAGTGAAAGAATCTCCAATTGTGACTCCAAAACTATCCCAGAATATATTAGTATCTATGAAACCAGCCCATGTAGCCGCTTCTGAATCACTCAATAAAACAATGAAAATTCCCACACCCACAAATACTAACACGCTACCTAAGATCGAGAGGAATTTATTACCTGGAAGACAAAGCAAGGCTCCCACCCCCGCAATAATCCCCGGAAGCAAGTAAGTAAAGGTTTCATTGAAATATGGATCTCCATCCCCATAAAAAGCAGACAGATAGGCATTATTTGTCACCTCATTATTCACTACAGTTAATAAATTCCACCAGCCAAGTTCTTTTATAAAAATGCTTAATCCTACTCCTAGCAATGCAATTATTCCACCAACTATAGCAAGGAAGGATCGATTTGCTTTTTTTGCCATTGATATCACTTTTTTCTATCACTTTGCTGTCTTTTTCAATCTATTAAAATGTTATTTTTGCTTTCTTTGGTGGATATAATTATCGATTTGATAGAAAATCAGCTTTAAAAATACAGACAAGAAACCTTTTGCATGAATGATCAAGAAATTCATTTAGAAACGGTCAAATAATAAGCTGGAAAGAACAAAATGAAAGTCTATGATATTCCAAACTTCGGTAAATTTGAGATTCACAATATTCTCATTGATCTCAATGGAACTCTGACAAATTTTGGTAATATCCCAAATGATGTAAGGTATATTATCCAAGAAATGAAAAAATTCTTCAATATCTACGTCATAAGTTCAAACACCAGAGGGACATTGGATGAAATCGCTGAAGAATTAGATATAAAGGCGGTTCATATCCCGAAATCCAAATCAGAAAAAGAGTCGAAACTCACCACATTACGCGTGTTAAATCCAGATCAAACTATCGCTATTGGTAATGGCAACAATGATTTAGAGATTATTACTCAAGCTGCAATCGGAATTGCAGTTCTGGGAAAGGAGGGTGCGTCCGTTCAAGCTCTGATTTCATCCGATTTGATAGTTCAAAATATAAGTGATGCGTTTAAAATTCTCCTAGATGAGCGAGCTTTGATTGCCACATTGCGGAAATGAGGTAAATTTTCTATAACTGAAACATCAGTTCATGATAATCCTAAAAGTATGGATTAGCAACTATCAAGATAAATCCCCGAGATATTGTGAGATGATTGCAGTTTTTTGATTACTAACCCAAGTGAATATTACTAAGCCTCTGCCATCCCCGGGAGATCGCAGCTGTTTTTGGATTGCGTGTAAATCAAGAGTCAATCCTCGCGCTTTACAATCCACCTTATTAATTTCATACTCCTCCAATTTTTTCTTGATCGCCGGAATGTCAATTGAACATGTATCCAGAATCCGATAGCTTCTCAACCACGGTGATTTTATAAATTTATTACTTGTAAGATAAGCAATCCGAGGATGAATGATATCACAATCAACAATAGTTGCTAATTGGTTAATCAAGTGTGCTTTTATAACAGCTGGATCTGGTTCATACAAGAATTTTCCCAATTCTTTCACCGGCTGTTTAGAAGGCTCGTTATATAGAAGGAGTTCCTTTGATAGGCTTAATTTTTCAGGGAGTTTTGTTGCAATAATTGCGTGTTTCTCAGGATTTTGCTGAAGCTGTCCAAACCACAGTATTATTTCTTTCACTTCACCCTGAAGCGACAGAATTTCGATATCGCACGGATAAGCAATGTGGAGTATATCAACTCCGGGGGCAATTTTAACACAGATGTTTGAATTGAGAGGTAATAGATTTTCGATTAACGATAATGGGGGGGTATATTCCTCAATCTTCACGGTTCGATTCTCTTCTCCCTCCAATCTCCGGCTTGGATCAAAAAAAACGTAATCAGCCTGCTTAATCTTCTCGATGAATTCAGGTTGGATTAGCAAATCATTTACATCCCCCAAAATGCAAGTCACATTATTTTGAACATTATAAATCGCCAGATTATGAACCAACATCTTAAAAATTTCGGGATCAATTTCAACACATGTTACATGCCAATGGAGACCGGCTGCAATCGAATCCCCTCCGATTCCTGCACATATGTCTACGCTTTGATGGATTTTTCCTAACTGGGAATGAACTTTCCACGTTCTGTATGTTGCTACATCGAAAGAAGAAGCTTGTGCCATTGTGGTTTTAGTGTATTGCATTAATCTAGCCCGTGGAAATTTTTTAAGTGCTTTTTGCAATTGGTGGGCTTTATTCACTTCACTATCCATAATAACCATAAAATGAAAAAAAGAAAATAAGGTATTAGGAATTCATGAACTCATCCGATTCTTCAGTAAAGGATACACCCTTGATGTTTCCGTTTCTGGCTCTTTTTTTATATACTACTGCGACAACACTGGCTACTGCAACTGCCAAGACTAATCCGATTCCAATTGAAAGATATGGAATAATAGTTGAATGAACCATTATAATTTGAATGCTGCTTGCGACTATATTCCCATATTCGTCCTGAACTTCAACGAAATAATACACTTTCGAATCCACATTATCCAAATCTTCAATCACAATATCAAAATCGTTCAAATCTGAGGTATAATAGACAGATTGAGATCTCCAAGCCGTTCCTTGTTGATATACAAACCTTACCTTATAGATCTGATGGTTATCGGTCGCTTCCAGGTTCAATGACAATTCTACTTTATCAATTCCTTCAATTTGCACCAATAAGACATCATTAATTGTTGGATGAGTAAGATCTTGATAAATGGATAGATCCGGATTATAAAGTAATGGTAAATTCATTAGAACAATAGGATTCGAAGCGATAGTGATATTTTCATACATCCCCCATAATTTTGCTGAAGGAATAACCGAACTTTTCACCGAATCAACTAAAAGATTGTAACGAAATCTTGTTATACCGGTTGGTAATAACGGGATGAAGAAATGTAATTCCGAGGGGGAAGATTCTAAGGTTATGTCCAAGAGATTAGACTCGAGGTAGAACCCATTAATTCGAATACTTTCTGTTGCGAGTACCATTCCAGTAGGGATAAAATCATCTAATGCAAAATATTGCAAAGATGAATTAGAATTGTCTATTGTCAAACTAACTGTTATCAAATCACCAGGTAATAGAATAGAGGATTTGGAGATCTGTTTTTGAAGGACAATATCATAATCCACAGTGGCGGATACGGATGGAATCCCAATATCAATATCCAAACTTGAAATCGGAGTAAAATATCTCTCTATTGGGGCCTCAACTTCAAATACCCTAACAATAATCGGTCCGATACTTCTATAATATGGAGATCCGTTTTCAGAATCATTATTCACAACCAATACCATTGAGGTAAAAATTCCGTCAAAATAATATTCTCCAGCCTCTGAGGGTGCTTGTAGGGTGAAATTAATCTGTGTATTTTCTGATATCGAGGGTATAAATATTGTGTCAGATCCCTCAAATTCATCTGGAAGATTTAGTAGGGATAGTATTACATTTGTGAGTTCTAAATTAGAATGATTCGGATCCATTTCTATAGTTATATTGAAGTAATGATCATTATTTACATCAATACTAACGGGGATTGTTATTGTAGGAAGATAACGTATCAATTGAGTTGAATCGAATACAAAAGCAAGTTGTCCCGTTCCTGAAACAGTGATATTTATTTCATTTTCTCCTATTTCTAAGTAATCGCTGATTTCTGTTAATAAAGCTGAAGGCATATAGCTGAAATCGGTCAAATTCAAGGAAATTTGAGGTTGTATGGCGGAATTAAGTGTTATATTTACTGTTCCATTAAAATCTAATAATGGGGAAGATCCCGATAATCGTTTAATTTCTGACAATGTGTATATTGCTGCAGACGAATCAGCAGTACTCCACCAACCCCATGCAGATTTCGAATCTAAGAGAAAATTAACCGCTTTTTGGATGATTGCATAATTGCCTAAATAATCATCCATTGCTAACGCAAGAGTTGCATAAGCTGTTATTTCTACACGGTTCCCTAAATTACTCCAATAATAGGACGCATCGTTTTCCCAGAATATTGCATCTCCCATTGATTGTCGTTCCGCTGCTAAATATGAAAGCATCGTAGATTTAAACGTGGAATTTTCATATGTACTATTTATGGTAGCAATCAGATATAATGCAGCACCGTAGGAGCTTTGATGTTCTATGTTCAACCATTCGCCATTGAGGAAGTCCAATCCAGATTGTATTGCATTTTCCATTGATATTGTTTTATTTATTGAAGATATTAATACCCGTAGCGTGTAAATTGTTGATTCAAATGGATTTGCTGTGTAATATGGATACAACCAGCTTCCATCTGGTTTCTGAGAATTTACAATGGAGTTGTATGCTTTAAACATGACAATTGAATTCACGCTGAATCCTGCCAGTTCCACTTGCTGCAATGTGAATACTACCAAAGTACTCATTTGAATGTTTGAATCATAATCACTCCACCAACCCCAACCGCCATCTTGATTTTGCATATTGTAGAGTCTACTTAATCCTTGCATTATCATAGGAGTGAGTTCGTTGATTAATTCTTCAGTTAGTTGTCCTGTTTGGTTCAAATACTGATATATTAACACGGTTGAGATCAATTTTGAGGTGGTTTGCTCTACACACCCATAAGGATA
>Ga0209253_10000055_pt1 | contig 72946 bp, 54 predicted proteins | sample FrelakmetBRP12BR_FD_187145 | JGI IMG/M metagenome (GOLD analysis project Ga0209253, IMG submission 187145) | Freshwater lake sediment microbial communities from the University of Notre Dame, USA, for methane emissions studies - BRP12 BR (SPAdes)... | ecosystem: Environmental > Aquatic >...
ACCCGGGGCATCGACCTCAAGCGGCTGAACGCGGCGCTCGGAGAGGACCGGCTGAGCTTCGCCTCGCCCGAGCGCCTGCGCCGATGGCTCGGCCTCGAGGCGGGGTCCGTCTCGCCCTTCGGCCTGATCAACGACGAGACGGGCCACGTCCGGGTCGTCTGCGACGAAGCTCTCCGGCCGAGCCGGGCCCTGGGCTTCCATCCGAACGTCAACACGGCGACGCTCGTGATCTCGCTCGCCGATTTCGAAAAGTTCCTGGCTTCCCGCGGGAACTCCGTACGATGGCTGGAGCTCTGACGGAACGGAGGCGTCACGCATGCGCTCACGACATCTTGCGATCCTCGCTTTCTTGACCGCGGCGGCGTCCGCCTCGGCCGTTCCGCCCGTCCGCATCCCCGAGCCCAAGGTCGCCTTCGCGCCGTTCGAATATGTCTGCCGGAGGGCCCCCGCCCCGATCAAAGTGGACGGACGGCTCGACGAAGCCGCCTGGGCCGACGCCGATTGGACCGAGGTGTTCGGCGACATCGAAGGCTCGCTCAAGCCGGCGCCCCGCTTTCGCACCCGGGTCCAGATGCTCTGGGACGAGAGCTATCTCTATATCGCGGCCTACCTCGAGGAGCCGCACCTCTGGGCCACCTTGACCGAGCGGGACTCGATCATCTTCCAGGACAACGACTTCGAGGTCTTCATCGATCCCGACGGCGACACGCACGCTTATTATGAGCTGGAGATGAACGCCCTGAACACGGTCTGGGACCTGCTCCTCGTCAAGCCCTACCGCGACGGCGGGCCGGCCGTGCATTCCTGGGATATCCAGGGGCTCAAGACGGGCGTCCACCTCATGGGCACCCTGAACGATCCTGCGGACCGGGACAAGGCTTGGACGCTCGAGATCGCACTGCCGTTCGCCGTTCTGCGGGAATGCATCCCCGGAAAGCCCGAGCGGCCGGCGGCCGGCGAGCAGTGGCGGGTCAACTTCTCCCGGGTCGAATACCGGCTGGACGTCGAGAACGGCGCCTATGTCAAGACGAAGGACCGGGCCACGGGCCGGACGCTTCCCGAGGACAACTGGACCTGGGCTCCCCAAGGCGTCATCAACATCCACTATCCCGAGATGTGGGGATACGTCCAGTTCTCCGCGAAGCTCCCCGGGAAAGGCAAAGAGAAGTTCGAGCGCCGGGCCGAGGAGAAGCTCAAGTGGGCCCTGCGCAAGCTCTATTACGCCGAGTGGCGGCACTATTACGACAAATCCGGCTTCGGCGCCGATCTCGCCGCCTTGGGCCTCAAGGGCGAGAGCGCCCTGAGGGTCCGGGGCTGGTCGTACCCCCCGGCGATCCATCGGACACCGAGCCTCTTCGAGGCGGTTTACACGGCCAGGACAGGGGAGAGCTGGCACATCCGTCAGGACGGCCTCGTCTGGAAAGAGGCCGCGGGCGCCCCCGCGGCGAAGTGAAGGGAGACCCATGCGCAAGATCCTTGGACCCCTCCTTTTGACCGTCATCGTCGCGGGCCTTCTGAGCGCGGTCCCGGCCAGGCTGCCTTCGGCCAAGCCCGAGGACGTCGGCATGTCCTCGAAGCAGTTGGCCCTGCTCGACGGGCTGGTCGGGGCCGCCGTCGCCCGCAAGGATCTTCCCGGGGCCGTGCTGCTCGTCTCGCGCAACGGCCGGACCGTCTACCGGAAAGCCTTCGGCGAATCCCAGCACGTCCCCGAGTCCCGGCCCATGGCGGCCGACATGATCTTCGACCTGGCGTCCGTCACGAAGCCCGTGGCCACGGCAACGGCCGTCATGATCCTCGTCGAGAGGGGCGAGATCCGGCTCTGGGACCGGGTCGACGTCTACGTCCCCGAATTCACGCCGTGGTACGGCGAGAAGGGCTTGGCCGACGAGCCGGTCCGCCTCTACCATCTGCTGACTCACACCTCGGGGCTGCCTCCGTATACGGACGCCAAGGAGGCGGCGAAGAAGCTTGGCGATCCCTGTTCGACGGCCGACCTGGCCCGCCTGATCGCCGAGCTCCCCAAGGAGTCCCCGGCGGGGACGACGTTCGTCTACAGCTGCCTCAACTACATCACCCTGGCCCACATCGTCCAAAAGGTCACCGGGCAGTCCCTGGCCGATCTCACCGCGGAGACGATCTTCAAGCCCCTGGGCATGGCTAAGACCTTCTACCGGCCGCCCGAATCGAGCTGGGGCGAATGCGTCCCGACGGAGGTCCTCGATGGCCTGCCCCTGAGAGGCGTCGTTCACGATCCGCTGGCCCGGCTCCAGGGCGGCGTTTCGGGCAACGCGGGGCTCTTTTCCACCGCCGACGACCTGGCCCTCTTCGCCCATATGCTTCTCAACGGCGGGGAGGCGAACGGTGTCCGCGTCCTCAGCCCGCTCACGGTCCGGCGCATGACCGAGATCTATCCCAAGGTCGGGGAGTCCGGGCGGGGGCTGGGATGGGACCTCGATACCGACTACTCGACCGTCCGGGGAGACCTGTTCGGGCCGGCCTCCTACGGGCATTCCGGATATACGGGGACGTCGATCTGGATCGATCCGGAGACGCGGACGGCCGTCGTCCTCCTGACCAACCGCGTCCATCCGGACGACAAGGGGGACATCATCGCCTTGAGGAGCAAGGTAGCCAACGTCGTCGCCGCGGCGGTCCGGACGAAATAAAGCTTTGACAAGGGGCCGGGCCCTGTGCTATCGTCCGGCCAGGATCAAGGGGAATGCAAGTCCAGGTCGAACGCGAGATCTTCATCAGGGCCTCCCGCTCGTTCGCCCTCCTGAGCGATGCGATCCAGCTGTTCAAGGGCTACCTCGAGCCGGCGACGGCGTCCCAGGCTCCCGAATACTACCGGGCCCGGAATTTCCTCAAGGAGGGGAAGGCCTTTTATGACCAGACGGTCCAAGACGCCAAGAAGCTCCTCGGGCCGATCCCGATCTATGCGGCCAAGGATTTCGAGGCCTGGCGCGCCCAAGCCCTCCTCCAGAACAAGATCGTCGTCAAGGGCCAGACCGCCGATGAGCTCCGCGCCGAGCTCACCGGCGATGAGTTCCTGAGGACGATGATGCGGCCGGAGGAGATCCTGGCCTCCCTCGACGCGCATTTCGAGGCTCAGAAGTCGGGCAAGAGGAAGCTGGCCAATATCAAGATCCGCATGGCCCTCGACAAGCTGGCCGAGCTCGTCGCCGAGGGACAGGAGCTCCAGAATACGGCCCAGCGCAAGCAGCAGGGCCTCCCGATCTGATCCCTTTCAGCGCAGGACGGTCCGGTCCCGCCAATACCTCATCTTGCCGATCCCGCCGCGGTCCGGCTTGGCGTCGTAGCCCAGGCCGTAGTTGCCTTCGCCGGCCTCGACGAGGGCCCGTCCGGAATAGAGGGCCTTGGTCAGGTTGACGATCGTCCAGTCGAGCGCGCCGGCGCGGGACGAGGCGAAGACGAAATCGCCGTCGGTCTCGATCGGGCCGAGCTTGATCCTTCCGGCCTCGTACGTGTAGCGGGGGCGGCGATAGTCGCGGCTCATATCCATGCGCAGGTCGTTCTTCGCCCCGACGATAATCTCTTTGTCCCCGGACCGGATGAGGACGCCGGCGGCGCCACGGCCGGATTCGGCGGGGAGGGCGGTCACCCGGTCGAGCCAGGACTTGGGATCGTCCCCGGCCCCGTGAGGGACGAGCACGGTGACGAAGGCGCAGGTCTCGCCGAGCTCGAAGTGCTGGGCCCAGGAATGGTGGATGAGCCACTCGTCCTGATAATGGCGCTTCTCGGGCTCGACCCCCCCCATCCGCGGCTCCTTCGACGGGAAGAGGATGAGCAGTCGCTTCCCCTCGGGCAGGACGGCCGTCTGGATCCGGTCATAGCCGGTATCGACCCAGCCCTCTCCGCTGGCGAAGATCCTGCGGGTGTGCCAGAAGGCGCCCATGGTGAAGTAGTCCTCGCGCAGGGCCTTGAAGAAATCGAAGACGACGTAGCACTCGGGGTCCTTGACGTAGGCCACGACCCGGTCGGCCTGGTAGCCCCAGCCGTCGTCGATGATCCGGGTCCGGCTGTAGTCGACGTCGTCGAAGGTGAGAAAATCCACCTTCCGCGTCCGGACGGGACGATAGGAGCCGGCGTTGCGCATGAATTCGAGCATCGACTGCCCGGGGACGGCGTCGCGGACGCTGTAGCGGGACTCGCCTTCGTTCTGGCCCCAGAAGATCTTCTCCGGACGGACACAGAGGCGGTTGTGAAAGTAATCCTGGCGGTAAGCGCCGTAAGGGCCTGAAGGCATGTAGTCGCGGTAGCCGCCGTCGTGGAGGAGGACCGAGCCGCCGGACATGAGCAGGACGAGCGAGTTCTCGTCGGCGTGGCCGTGGGTCATCTTCTCCTCTTCGACGGGGATCGTGTCGCGGAGGTAGTCGCGGAAGTTGAGGCCCCCGTCGCCCTCGTCCCGGTAGTTCAGGAGGAGGTAGCTCGAGTCCGGCGACCAGCCGTTGCGGAAGACGATCTTCTTGCCCTGGACGTCCTCCATGACCTCCATCGAGGGGGCGGAGGGGACGGCGGCCTTGACCGCGTCGGTCCCCCAGCGATAGCAGTCGAGGAGCATATAGCCGAGGCCGGAGCTCGTCGGCTTGCCGAAGTCGACGAACTTGGCCGCGATCGTCTCGGCCGCCCACTTCAGGCCGGGGTCCTTCAAGGCCGCGGCCGCAGCTTCGAAATAGACCAGGAAATGGGTCCAGTTGGACGTCCAATGGGCGTCGCCGAAGTCGGGGACGACCCCGGCCGGAGACATCAAGCTGAGATAGTACTGGGCGTAATAATACATCTCCGGGGTGGCGAACATCTCCTTCATCTTGTTCAGGGCGTCGGCGAAGCCGAGAAGGGAGTAGAGCCAAACGCCGTTGTAGATGGTGGCGTCTTCGATCTGCCAGTTGCCCCAATTGTCGTCCCCGAGGGCCCGTCTTTGCATCTCCCATTGAGGGACGTCAGGATGGTCGGGCAGGGCCCGGACGGCCCAGGCCAGGGACTCCGCCCGGAGCGCCGAGCGGTTCATGGGCCCCCATTCGGCCGTCCGGAGGAGATAGCGCATGCTGCCGGCGATGATGTCGGCCGCCTTGGCGGTTTCGGCGGCGGAGAGGCGGCCGAGGCGGCGCAGGGTGTCGAACGCCCGGATATAGCGCATGATCGTGAAGAAGTCGGGCAAGGCCGGGACGCCGCCGGCGTAATCGGGCCGGAGCTTGATCGACGATTCGGGATAGGCGGACCTGTAATCGCCGTAGGTTAGAAGCACGCTCTTGGCCCGGGCGGCATATTCCGGGTTCTTTTCCTTCTCGTAGAGATAGGAATAGATGACGGCCATCTCGAGCAGCCCGCCCGGCGCGCGGTAGCCGAAAACGTTCAGGGGATCGAAGGTCTTGCGCCATTGGTCCAGGATCTCCGCGGTGTGGGCATAGGTCCAGTCCGCCGAGGCCCGGGCATATGCCAGGTAGCGTTCGCGCGGGGCGCCGCGGAGCGGAGACGACAGGAGCGGGACCAAAACGAGACAAGCGGCGAAGACGGCCACCGGACGGGTCATGCCGGAGTGCTTCGATCTCATGGGTGTCCTCCTCGGAGGGGGTTGTGTTCTATCTATCACACTTCCGGAGCCGAATCAAAAGCTGTGCTATAATCCGTCCGCGATGAGGACAGGTGCCAATCGCGCGCTTCTCCCGGCGGCGGTCGCCGCCGCCTGCCTGGCGATCGCCGGGCCCGTTTCGGGCCAGCTCGTCCTCGGCCAGTACGAGGACGAGGCGCCCCTCGGGACCTGGAACATCTTCGGGGCGCCCTCGGCCCCTTCGATCGGCCTGGGCGTCACGTTCGTCCGGGCCACGGACCCCTCGATCTCTCTGACCAATCCGGCCCTGCTCACCGGACTGGCGCGCGCTTCGGTCACGCTCTCGGCCTCCTACGCCGTCGCGACGCTTTATAAATACTCCTTCGTCAATACAGGGGTCGTCTCGTCGGACGGCGCCCTGGCGGCCGGCGTCCTGGGATTCGATCAAGGCGCCTTGGCTTTTCGCAGCGGGGGATGGGCCTTCGCCCTGGCCGCGGCGGTCCCCGAAAGCTACGCCCGCCCCGCCGTCCTCGCCGGCTTCGAAGGCGAAGGCGTGAGCTACGGGCTGAGCCTCGATCAGACGGGGCGTCTCCGGCTCTTCCACGGAGCGATCGCGAGGCGTCTCGCGGCGGGGCTCTCCATCGGCCTGGGGCTCAATTGCGCGGTGGCCTCTCTCGACCGGTCGATCGTCGAGAGGACGGAGACCCCAGCCCGCGTCGTCACCGTCACCGACAACAGGAGCGAGCGGCTCAGCGGGCTTTTTCTCAACGGCGGCGTTTCCTGGGAGGCCTCGCGTCGTCTCACGGCCTCCCTCGTCTTCCGCTCGCCTTATGTCAGGAAAGGCGAGGGGCGGAGCCTCCTCCGCTACGAAGTCCCGGAGGCGGGAACGGACATCCGGATCGACGCCGAGGCCGTCAATGAATACATCCAGCCCTGGATCGTCGGGGCCGGATGCGCCTATGCGCTCTCGGGCGCTTGGAGCGTCGCCGCCGAGCTAGCCTGGTTCGGCTGGTCCGCCTACGAGGTCACGTATTTCGGCGAGCCCCTTGTCCGGTCTTTCCGGAACGTCGTCCGGGCCGGAGCGGGAGGTGAGTATCTGGCTTCCGCGCGGATGTTCGGCAAGTCCGTCATCATCCCCTTCCGCGCGGGCGTCGTCTTCGATCCCCAGCCGATGAGAGAGCCGCGCTCGTCCTATCTGGCGCTCGCCCTCGGCACGGGCCTCAGGCTCTCCGCTCTGGCCATTGACATTTCGGGACAGATCGGCCGGGAGAGCGGCTCGGGCGATTCGCTCAAAGCGGCCAAGATCGTCCTGAGCCTGCGCTACATGATCGACGAATGAGAGGAGGACCCGATTTGCTCCGGCGCACCCTGAGACTTCTGATCCTGGTCCTGGTCCTCGCGGTCCCGGCCTCGCCGGCCGGGGAGGAAGGACAGGTCATCAGCGTCTCGAAAAGCGCCGTCGATCCGGCCCGCCTGGCCCGGCAGGGCTTCGATCTTCTCATGGAGAAGGAGGGGCGCGTCTACATCGTCGCGGGCCCGGGCGATCTGGCGGCGCTGGCCTCAGGGCGGATCCCCTATACGATCGAAGCGCCCGGCTCGCTCGCGGCCGGGGGGCCGGCCCTCTCCGCCGACGGAGGCCTCAACGGCGCCTTCCACAGCGCCCTCGAGCTCGAAACGGACATCCGGACGCTCGAGCGGGACTTCCCCGGCTTGGCCCGCGTCGTCGAGATCGGCGAGAGCCTCGAGGGTCGCAAGATATGGGCCCTGAAGATCAGCGACAACGCTTCGATGGACGAGGGCGAGCCGGCCGCCATATTCCTGGGCTGCCATCACGCCCGGGAGTGGATCTCGGTCGAGGTTCCGTTCCTTTTCGGCAAATATCTGCTCGAGAATTACGGCCTGAGCCAGGACGTCCGCGACCTCGTCGACGGCAGCGAGATCTGGATCGTCCCCATCGTCAATCCCGACGGCCTCGAGTACAGCATCCACGTCTATCGCTATTGGCGCAAGAACCGCCGGGCCAACGCCGACGGGACCTACGGCGTCGACATCAACCGGAACTACGGTTATCGCTGGGGCTTCGACAATATCGGATCGAGCGGGAACCCCGGCTCCGATCTCTACCGCGGGACCAGGCCATTCTCGGAACCCGAGACAGCCGCCGTCCGGGACCTTTTCACGGACCATGATTTCCGCGCGGCGATATCCTTCCACAGCTACTCGCAGGCGATCATGTATCCGTGGGGCTATACGACGGATCCGGCTCCCGGCGACGCCGGGCTCGGGGCGATCGCGGCGACGATGTCGGGCCTGATGGCCGCGGTCAACGGCACGGTCTACACGTATGGCCAGGCCTCGCGCCTCCTCTACACGACCAACGGCGACACGGTCGACTGGACCTACGGCCTCCGCGGCGCGCCCTCGTTCACCATAGAGCTCCCGCCCGTCGACATCGATGGGGGCGGGTTCTTCAACGACGAGGCGGCGATCGGGGCCATCTTCGGCGAGAACCTCCCGGCCATGCTCTATCTCGCGCGCTACACCCTCGACCACCCGCTCCCGGGGCGTCGACGCGTTCCCTTGCGCCCGGCCTGGGGCCGGGACCGCCTCGGGGAAGGCCTCAGGTTCGTCATCTTGAAGGCGCCTGTCCGCGTCAGGTAAGTCCCGGCACGGCCGGCGCCGGCGGCCGGGGTTGCGGCCGCGCGGGCCGCTGTGAGAGAATGGGCTAGAAATCCAGCCAAGGAGGTCCCATGGCTCGCAAGATCGGTCGCCGGGAATTCGTCAGGAAGAGCGCGCAAGCCGGGCTGACCCTGGCCCTGGGCGCGGGACTCGCGACGGCGGCGCGGGCCGCCGCTCCCAAGGTCAAGGCCTCGATCGTGGCGGTCGGGATCGGCGGGGACTACGAGCAAGCGGCCATGAAGGCCGTGTCCCTTCTGGGCGGCATGAAAAAGTTCGTGCCCAAGAACGCCCGGGTCGCGCTCCTCCCCAACGTTCAAAGCCGCCACCCCGGATCCTACACGAAGCCGGAGATCCTTAGGGCCGTCATCCGGATGTGCCGGAAAGTGGGCGCCAAAGAGGTCAACTGCCTGAGCTGGCTGACGGTGAAGCAGTGGGAGGACACGGGCCTCAAGGCCGTCATCGACGCCGAGGGCGCAGGGCTCAAGATCTTCGAAAAGGACGAGGCCCTCTTCAAGCCCGTCCCGATCCCCGGCGGACAGGCCCTCAAGGAGGCCCGCATCCTGGCCGAATTCTACGGCCACGACCTCCTCATCAACATGCCCATCACCAAGGACCACGCCGGGAACAAGTTCACCGGGACGATGAAGAACCTCATGGGCTTGAACTCGCCCGCGAACAACCGGACCTTCCATAGGCCCAACTGGAAGACGGACCCGAACGACGTGGCCCACCTCGAGCAGTCGATCGTCGACCTCAACAAGGCGGTCAAGCCGGTCCTCAACGTCGTCGACGCCACGGAGATCATCGTCACCAACGGCCCGTTCGGGCCGGGCCAGCTCATGAGGCCCGAGAAGGTCGTCGCCGGAACGGACCGCGTGGCCATCGATGCCTACTGCGCCGGGCTCTGGGGGCTCGATCCCAAGGACATCGTCCAGATCAAGAGGGGAGCGGAGCAAGGTCTCGGGCAGATAGACCTGACCCGGGTCCGTTTCCGCGAGGATTACGCCTAGCGGCCGATAAGGGTTGGGGAGATGTCACGGGCGAAGCGGAAGGAACGAGGGGCGGCGGCGGCCCTTCTCGCGCTCGTCCTCATTTGCGCCGCCACGGCGGCGGCCGTATGCCAGGAAGGCCCGCTCAGGGCGTATCTTCCCGGAGGGGCCTCCGTCTCCGGATGGGCCAGGGACGGCGGGCCTCAGGAATACGAGGGGGAGAACCTCTACACATACATCGACGGCGGGGCCGATATCTACCAGGAATACGGCTTCACCCGGGTCGCCATTCAGGACTACAAGAGCGCCGCGGGGAAGTCCGCCTCTCTCGAGATCTTCGAGATGAGCACGGCGGCGGCCGCCTTCGGCATGTTCAGCTTCAAGAGGTCCGGGAGCGGAAAGGCCGTGGCTCTCGGATGCGAAGCCGAGCTCGAATCCTATTATCTGAACTTTTGGAAGGGCCGTTTCCTCGCGACCCTGACCGGGTTCGACGATTCCCTGGAGACGGTCGACGGACTTCTCGCGATCGGCGCCGCCGTCGACGCCAAGCTTCCCGGAGGCGGGGGAGAACCTCCGCTCGTCGGAGCCTTGCCCGCGGACGGGCTCAAGCCGGGGAGCGTCAAGTATCTCAAAGGCCTTCTCGGCCTCAACAACGTCTATCCTTTCTATACGGCCCGCGGCTTGGCCTTCATGGAAGCGGTCCGGGGTCTTTATGACAGCGGGGAGATCCTGATCGTTCTCGATTATGGCACGGCCGAGGCCCGGCGCGCGGCCTGGCTCGAGCTCCGGTCGGAACTCGAGAGCTCGGGGCGGTTCGAGCAGCCGACGAACTATCTTACGGACGCTGTCGTCTTCAAGGACGGCAAGGGACAGTACCTCGCCTTCAGCGAGAGCGGCGTCCGCCTCGCCGTCGGGATCCACTCCACCCTCGAGTGGGCTTTGGCAACCGTGGCCCGGGCCCGTTGACCGGAACCGGGCCGCCCCTCCTACTGCAGGACCTGCTTGACGATGTCGACCAGGCCCAAGGCGTACTCGATTTCGGTCAGGGGGATCTTCTTAGTCTCGGCGATCTTGGTGAAGCGGCCGTCCTTGTTGCTGTCCTTGGTCACCACGATGTAGTCGGCGAGGGGGGCGACCGCGTCGATCATGCGCTCGTTGTCGCTCCCGGCCGGGCCGCGCTTCGACTCGCCGCCGATGTGGACGGCCATGACGAAGATCTTCTTCTGCTTGCAGAACTCGATGACCTTCTTGAGCCGGGCCTCCTCGCTGTCGAGGGTCAGGCCGGACGCGCCCATGCCCTTGAGGCTCGCGCCGATGGCGAAGATGACGGCCTTGTAGGGCGTGCCGGCCGGGTACTTGGCGAGGTCGGTCGTCACCTCGACGTGGAAGCCCGGCCCGGACTCCCGGCCCCCGAGACCCACGCCGTCGCCGACCATCTCGACGGTCGGGACGTCGCAGTAGTCGTAAGTGATGCCGGCCTCGTCGAGAACGATGTTGAGCGTCGTGACGTCCGTGCTCTGGCCGGCCGAGGTCGTCAGAACGGGCAGGCCCACCTTGGGAATGGACTGCCCGGCGACGAGCACGCCGGCGCCGATGACAGCCAGCGCGCCAAAGACGAATAGGGTTCTCTTGTTCATAGGCAGACTCCTTTATTTCTTATCGGGTTCCATGAGGATATCGAAGGCCCGGACCGCCTTTTTCCACCACTCCGGGGTGGCCGGCTGGCCCCGGACCATGCCGCGCTTCTCCGCGTTGTAAAGATAGAGCCGGTTGTACTTGACGAGGAGATCGTCGCCGAGCTTCCACCAGGCGTTCGTCACCGTGGTCGCGTTGTTGATGCCGAAGCCGGTCAGGAACTTGGTCGCTTCGGCGGGCTTCTTCTTATAAAGAGCCAAGGCCTGCTGGTCGATCTCGGGGATCCGGGAGACGAGCTCCGCCTCATACTTCGCCTGGGCCGCCTCGACGTCCTTGATGGCCTCGGAGTAGGCGACCTGGACATGAAAGTCGGTGTAGTCGAAGGCCCAGCGGACCGAATCCCGGCTGAAGGTCCAATGGTCGCCGACCATGAACGACTTGGGGACCTCGGTCATGCCGGCGTAAAGCGGCATGTAGCAGGACGTATCCTGGGAGCCGAAGGCGATCCAGACGATGCCGCCGATCGGGTCGGGCAGGCCCGCCCGGCTCTGGGTGATCGTCGAATATTCGGCCAGGCCGTGGTCGATGACCCGGGTCTGGCGGTAGTAGTTGGGATTCTTGAACGGTCCGCCGCGGATGCCCATGACCGGGTCGAAGGGCGTGCCGTAGCTCCGGTCGCGGGTCATGGCCATGACGTCCCGGACGGACACTTTGGCGTCGGGCTTGACGGAGAAGGGGAGGTCCATGTTGGGCGTCTCGGGTTTGAGCTTCTGAGAGGGGGCGACGATGTCGAAGAACCGCCACAGGCGCTGGATCCGGCCGTTCGTGCTCGTCGCGCTGCCGGTGACCGGCGAATAGGCCTTCTTCCAGCTGAACGGCTTGCCGCTCTGGGGGTCGTAGAACCCCATCTCGACGGCCAGCGAGACGACGTTCGGGGAGGCCATGAAGAAGTCCTTGTTGGCGAGGTCGATCTCGCCGATGCGCGATTCGTTCGGGCAGACGCTGACATGGTCGTCCGGGACCCTCTGGGCGCACCACACGGCCCCCGGCTTGCCGCTCTCGGGAGTCCAGAGCGGGCCGACGGGGCAGATCTCGAAGATCCAGGCCTCGTTTGGATCGGCCACGGCCAGCATCTCGCCGTCGTCATGGAAGCCGTAGCCGAATTTCTCGGCGAGAGAGCCCATGATCCGGATGGCCTCCCGGGCCGTGGCCGCGCGCTCGATGCCGAGCAGGGTCAGCATGGTCAGGTCGAGCTTCGCCGCGGGGGTCGGGTTCTGCATCTTGCGCTGGCAGCCGATCGTCGACTCGCCGATGGCGACCTGCTTCTCGTTCATATAGCCGAACATGGCGTGGTGGTAGGCATAGGTGTGGGCGACCTGCGGGATCTCCAGGCCGGCGAAATCCTTCTTATAGACGTCCCACTTGAGGCCCTCGGAAGGAGGCCAGGTCTTGTACTGGGAGATGTGGTAGATCTTGCGGGTCGAGCCCGGCTTGTGGTCGGCGGCCGGGACGTGGCGCCAGGTCCAGTCGCACGTCCCGCAATCGCAGGTGTGCGTGGTCATGACCGAGCCGTCGGTCGAAGCGTCCTTGCCGACGAGGATGGACGTGCAGCCTTCCCCGGCGATGACGGCATCGGAGGCGTCCGACGTTCCGGACCCGCCGGCCGTGGACAGGTGCCCGGCGAGCAGGACGGCCAGGACGAGCGTCCCGGCCATGGCGATGAGGCGTTTGGCGTTCATGGGCAGCTCCTTTATCTCTTGTCCGGCTCGATGAGGACGTCGAAGGCCCGGACGGCCTTGTTCCACCACTCCGGATTGGCCGTCGGGATGCGGCCGCTCCGGCGCTTCTCGGCGTCATAGAGGCCCAGGTGGTTGTATTTCACCCAGAGGTCGTCGCCGAGCTTCCACCAGGCGTCGACAACCCTGGTCGCGTTGTTCAGGCAATATCCGGTCACGTACTTGACGGCTTCTTTGGGGCTCCGCTTGTAGAGGTCCCCGGCCAGCCGGTCGATCTCGGCGATCCGGTCGAGGGCCCCGTCCTCCCACTTCTTCTGGGCCGCCTGGACGTCCTCGATGGCGGCGTTGTAGGCGACCTGGGTGTGGAAGTCGACGTAGTCGAAGGCCCAGCGGGCCGAGCCCCGGTCGAGGACGAAGTGGTCGCCGATCGAGAAAGACTTGGGGATATCAGTGACCCCGCCGTAGAAGGGGACATAGCAGGACGTGTCCTGGGCGCCGAGGGCCACCCAGACGATCCCGCCGATCGGGTCGGGGAGCCAGGAACGGCACTGGGTCAGGGTCGTGTATTCCACGTTGGGCACGCTGATCAGGCGCGTTCCCTTATAGTAGTTGGGGTTCTTGAACGGTCCGCCGCGCAGGCCCCGGACAGGGTCGAAGACCGTGCCCTGGGACTTGTCGCGGGTCAGGGCCATGACGTCCCGGGCCGAGAGCTTGGCGTCCGGCTTGACCGAGAAGGGGAAGTCCATGTTGGGCGTCTCGGGCTTGAGCTTCCGGGACGGCGCGACGAGGTCGAAAAATCGCCACATCCGGGAGCGGCGCCCCTCCGAGCTCACGGCGCTGCCCTCGGCGGGGGAATAGGTCCTTTTCCAATTGAACGGCTTGCCGCTCTTCGGGTCGTAGAGCCCGGCCTCTATGGCGAAGGACTCGGCGTGGGCCGAGGCCATGAAGAAGTCGGGGTTGGCCAGGTCGATCTCGCCGATGCGCGACTCGTTGGGGCAGACGGAGACGTGGTCGTCGGGGACGCGCTGGGCCGCCCAGACCGCGCCCGGCTTGCCGCTCTTGGGGGTCCAGAGCGGCCCGACGGGCATGATCTCGAAGATCCAGATCTCCTTGGGATCGGAGACGGCCAGCATCTCGCCGCCGTCATGGTATCCGTAGCCGTATTGCTCGGCGAGCGAGCCCATGAGCTGGATGGCCTCGCGGGCCGTCCGGCAGCGCTCCATGGCCAGGAGGGTCAGCATGGTGATGTTCGTGGCCGGGGTGGGCGTGGGGTTGCTGAGCTTGCGGACGTTGCCGATCGTGGATTCGGCGATGGCCAGCTGCTGGTCGTTCATGTAGCCGAAGACGGCATGGTGGTAGCCGTAGGTGTGCGCGGCCTGAGGGATCTCCACGCCGGCCGGGTCCTTGAGGACCATCGTCCACTTGCCGCCCTCGGAGGGGGGCCAGGTCCGGATCTGGTCGATGTGATAGAGCTTCCTCTTCTCGTTCGGCTTGTGGTCGGCGGCCGGCACGTACCGCCAAGTGAAGTCGCAGACGCCGCAGTCGGCGGCGTGCGTGCTCATGACCGAGCCGTCCGTCGAGGCCTCGCGGCCGACTATGATGACCGTGCACGCCTCCGAAGCCAGGTCGACCTCCGGTCCCGGGCCGGGCCGGTCGCCGAGGGTCAGGCCGCCCGCGGCGAGGAGCACGGCGGCGAAGGCCGTGACGACGAATACCACTTTCTTGTCGAACATTGCGAACACCTCCCGGGGCGCGTCGAGGCCGGCCCCGCTCAATTGACGATGACGGCTCCGGCCGCGGCCTTGGACGGGTCGGCGAGGAACCGCCCGACCCCGGCTTTGACCACGTCGGCGTAGCGCGGGACGCCGCGGAGCACGATCGGCCGGGCCGCGGTCTTCTTCGTGAACTGGCGGAAGATCTCCAGGGTCACGGACAGGTTCTGACCGACCCGCTTCTCGAGCGGCCAGCCGCTCTCGTCGTAGGGCACGAAGAGCTTCTTCTTCTTGGACAGGCTCAGGAGGAACGGGTCCTTGCCGTCGAGAAGGAACTCGACCGTCTTCGGCCCCGTGGGCTGGTCGAGGAAGGGGATCGGCGCCTCGAGCAAGAAAGGCATGGTCTCGGCGTGGTCGCCGATCTCCCGGTGGGACAGGCCGCGGAAGCCGGACGGCGACGGCTCGACATGGTTCTCGAACCCCTCGGTGGCCTTGACGGTCAGGGAGGCGAGCGTCGCGATCTTGACCGACTTCTCCGGCGCGACGATGCAGTTGGTCACCGGGAACATCGTCTCCGCGCCGTGAATGTCGACGGCGACGTCGATCCCCTCCCGGCGCATGAGCTCCATGGCGCCGTACGTCACCCGCTCCATGAGAGGGCCGCCCGGCCGCCCCGGCCAGGTCCGGTTGGTGTTGCGGACGTCGATATAGGACAGGAGCTGGCGGTCGGGGTAGTGGATGTAGACGTCCGGGTCCGGCCACTGGTCGAGCGGCGAGGCGTCGCGGTTCCCGTAGCGGAACCGCCGGGCGCCCCAGTCCGTGGCGACGTCGAAGTAGAGGGGATAGCCGTCGCCCGGCCGGGTGGCGCGGCTGCCGCTGTTGTTGAAGAAGGGGATGACGTAGAGAGTGCCCTTCTCGACGACGGCGTTCTCGATGACGATGAGGGCCGTCAGCATGCCCTCGGGCTCGTTCGAGTGGGTGTTGCCCATGATGAGGGCCTTGCCGCCGGGCTCCCGGCCGCGGAGAACGAAGACGGAGGTGTCGCCCGCGGTGCCCTTGAGCCCCGGCGAGAACGCGCTCAGAGGAAGGACGTCCGTGACGCCCGGGCCCTTGACGATCGGGACGCCGTGGTGGCGATGGCGGTAGAGCGGCAGGCCGCCCCAGAGGACGAGGGCGACGGTCGCCGCCCCCAGGACGGATTTATGAAGGGCGTCCCTCTTCATGGCGGCGTCTCTCACTTCCACCGCAGGAGCCTGAGGATGAGCGGGATCATGACGAGGAGGTACAGGACGAGGTCTTGGCGGCGGTCCTTCTCCCGGACGAAGTTCCATGCGGCCAGGGCCAGGAGGAAGGCCGTGATGATGTAGTAGGCGATCATGATGATCATCGGGGCACCCCTTTCCCGCCTACATGCTCCACTTGACCAGGAAGGCCAGCTTCGAGCTGAAGATGATCATGGCCATGGCGGCGGCGGTGATGACCAGCCAGGGGAGCCAGGTGGCCCTAAGGAAGCTCCGATAGGACCCTTCGTAGCCCGAAACCATGGTGCTCAGCCGGCCGATCAGGGCCGTCGGCGGCAGGCCGTCGCCGAGAGGCCAGAGGAGGCTCAGGCCGGCGATGACGACCGTCGCGTGGAAGCCGATCGAGTCCAGGAACCAGATGAGGGGGATGCCGAAGATGGCCGCCGCTCCATAGGTCAGGACCCCCTCGGAGAAGGGGATGAGGATCGGCAGGAGGAAGAACAGGAGGACGAGCGGGATGGAGATCACGGCGAAGGACACGAGGCCGCGGACCCCGGTCGCGGTCATGATCTGCTGGAGCATGCCGACGACGACGGTGGTCGCGAGAAGCGGCAGGAGCCTCTGGACGGTCTCGCGGGCCAGACGGAGGAAGGCGATCCTTTTCGGGCTGCAGAGGACGGCGGCCAGGGAAGCGAGGGCGAACTCGAGGGCCAGCCCGAAGATAGGGGTCGCGAAGGGCCAGATGCGATAGGCCGCGACGAGGCCGAAGAAGACAAGGAAGGGGACGAGCACCCGCCACCAGGTCATGCCCAGGGGCGGCTCGGGCAGCTCGACCGGGCCGGCCGCGGCCCTCGGGTCCTTCCTCCAGCCGAGGACGAACATCGTGAAGGCGCCCAGGACGAGGACGGGGATGCCCAGAGTGAATTCGAAGCCGACGTACGGGATGGCCGTGCCGGCGCAGAGGATCATGGCCCAGATGTTGACCGGCGGCGCAGCCGCGCTCAGGCCGGCGACGATGAAGAGGATCGCGGCCACGCGCTTCCGGGGAATGCCCAGGCGCCCCAAGGCCATGGCCACGGGGGCCCCGACGACGAGCAGAGAGACGCTTCCAGCCCCGGTCAGCGCGCCGGGGATGAGGACGATGATCATCAGGGCGAGGAGGGCCAAGGCCCTCTTCCGGCCAAAGGCGCGGAGGGTGGCGCGAACGACGTAGACGACCCCGCCCGACTCGTTGACGATGGTCATGAAGAACGTCGCCGTAAAGAAGACCAGCATGACATCGAGGTACGTGATCGAGCCCTCGACGAGGTGGCGTCCGAGCTCCGGGAGCGGCGGGGTCCCCAGGAAGGCCCCGGCCAGGCCGCCGCCCAAGGCGGCCGCGAAGATCCCGATCTCGACCGGGAGCTTCGCGGCCTTGGCCGCGACGTAGGCCGCGACCATGACCGCGAGGATGATCAGGATCTGGGTCGTCATGTCAGGCGCTCCGCATCTTACTTGAATTCGAGCGCCACGGTCAACCCGCCTGGACTGGGAAACTGGACGCTTCGGAGCGCGCTATAGACAAAACCCTACGGTTTCGCTAAGATATTCCCGGAAAGGGGTCGAAAGGAGTTTCGACCTATGTTTCGATCACGACCTCCCGCCCGGGAGGGCATTTCCCATCCGTCTGACCTTCCGCTACAATATCGTCATCCAAGGAGGAACCCTATGAGGACTTCCGTTCTCGTTAGAGCCATCGCGATCCTGTGCCTCGGCGCGTTCGCTGCCGGCGCCCTTGCGCCGGCGCTCCACGCCCAGTGGTACGGCCGGAACAAGGTCCAGTACCAGCGCTTCGACTTCAAGATCATGAAGACGCGGCACTTCGACGTCTATTTCTATCTCCAGGACGAGCAGACCGTCAAGCTGGCCTCGCTCATGGCCGAGCGCTGGTATTCGCGCCTGTCCCGGATGTTCAACCACGAGCTCAAGGGGCGCCAGCCCCTGATCCTTTACGGGAGCAGCCCCGAGTTCCAGCAGACGACGGTCATCTCCGAGCTCCTCGGCGAGGGCGTCGGCGGCGTCACCGAGTCGTTCAAGCGCCGGATCATCCTGCCCTACGGCGCCTCGCTCACCGAGACCGATCACGTCATCGGCCACGAGCTCGTCCACGCCTTCCAGTACGATCTCATGGCCCAGGGTCACTCCGACGCGGCCCGGGGCAACGAGGGCGGTCTGCGCATCCCGCTCTGGTTCATCGAGGGCATGGCCGAGTACCTGTCCATCGGTCCCGTCGATCCGAACACATCGATGTGGATGCGGGACGCCGTCCGCCGCAAGGAGCTGCCCCAGATCAGCAAGCTCGACAACTCCTACAAATACTTCCCCTACCGGTGGGGCATGGCCGTCTGGGCGTACATCACCGGACGCTGGGGGGACGAGGTCATCGGCAAGATGATGAAGGCCGTCGGCCGGGCCGGCGACTATGAGGTCATCCTCGAGAGCACGCTCGGCATCAAGCTGAAGCAGCTTTCGGTCGACTGGCACAAGGCCATGCAGGACGCCTACGCCCCCCTCCTCGACAAGACCCAATCGCCCGACAAGGTCGGCAAGCCGCTGTTCAAGGGCGTCGAATCCAACCCCTACAATATCGCCCCGTCCATCAGCCCGGACGGCCGGTCCATCGTCTTTCTGTCGACGCGGGACCTATTCTCGATCGACCTCTACCTCGCCGACGCCGAGACCGGGAAGGTCCGGCGGAAGATCATCTCGACGGCCGTCGATCCCCACTTCGAGAGCATCCAGTTCATCCGCTCGGCCGGGGCCTGGGACTTCCAGGGCGGGAAGTTCGTCCTGGCCGGCGTGGTCGGCGGCCGTCCGGTCCTGACGATCCTCGACATGAAGAAGGACAAGACGGAGCGCGAGATCCCCTTCAAGGAGCTGGCCGAGATCCTCAGCCCCTCCTGGTCCCCCGACGGGCGGTACCTCACCTTCTCGGGCCTGGCCGGCGGCATCTCGGACCTCTTCATCTATGATCTCCGGGACAACGTCCTCAAACAGATGACGCGGGACGTCTTCGCCGACCTCCAGCCGGTCTGGTCGCCGGACGGGAAGACCATCGCCTTCGTCACCGAGCGGTTCTCGACCAATCTCGACTGGGTCGATGTCGGGAACTACGAGCTGGCCCTCCTCGACGTCGAGACGGGGGCGGTCCAGAAGCTCCTGGCCTTCCCCTCGGGCAAGAACATCAACCCCCAGTGGACGGCCGATTCCCGGTCCCTCTATTTCCTGTCCGACCAGAGCGGCAAGACCGACATCTACCGGATCGACGTCGCCTCAGCCAAGATCACCCAGGTCACGAACCTGTACACCGGGGTGGCGGGCATCACCGAGCTCAGCCCGTCCATATCGGTCGCCACGGAGACCGGCCGGGTCGTCTTCTCAGGCTACCTGAACGGGTACCACTCCATCTATTCGATCGACGACCCGGCCGTCCTCGAAGGGCAATCCTACCTGGCCCAGTTCGAACGCGATCCGGCCATCCTGCCGGCGCGCACGGAGCCCGAGGGCGCCCTGCTCGGCCTGCTGAGGAACCCGCTCTTCGGCCTGCCCAAGGAGACGAACTTCACCATCGCCGCATACAAGCCCAAGATCGCCCTGGACTACGTCACGCCGCCGAACATCGCCGTCGGCGCCGACCGCTTCGGCACCTACGCGGCCGGCGGGCTCTCGGCCTACTGGAGCGACATGCTGGGTTACCATACGATCATCACGACGGCGTTCACGGGCTCCCGGCTCATCGACACGTCGGGTATCGTGGGCTATCTCAACAACAAGGGCCGCTTCAATTGGGGCACGGCGGCCCAGCGCGTCGTCTACCCCTACCCGTATTATATGATCTCTCAGGATCCCAAGACCGGTTTGATCTACGAAACCGAGGACGTCTTCCGTCTCATCAATTACGACCTATCCGTGTTCGGGTCCTACCCCTTCAGCCAGGTCAGCCGGTTCCAGCTGAGCGCCGGCTACAGGATCCAGGATTTCAACCACACGGTTTATATCAGGACCTATGACCCGAGCGGCATCCTCCTCGATTACCAGAAGCTCAAGCCCGACGACGTCCCCCCGGCCCTGAGCTACGCTTACGCGAGCGCCGGCTTCTTCCACGATACCGGGATCTTCGGCGCGACGAGCCCGATCCTGGGCCAAAATATCGGACTGTCCGTGAACCAGTCCCTGGGAGGCGTTACGTTCACGTCGGCGACGGCCGATTTCCGGAAGTACTTCATGCCGATCAGGCCCATCACCCTGGCCTTCCGCGCCCTCCACATGGGGCGATACGGCAAGGGTGCCGAGGACAACCGCTTCTATCCGCTGTATATCGCCTATTGGGACCTCGTCCGCGGCTACGAGTCCTTCAGCAGCGAGGAGCTGAGCTTTTACGATCAGAATCCGGGCGAAGCCTTCGACTACAACAGGCTCTACGGCAGCAAGATGCTCATGGGCAACGTCGAGCTGCGCTTCCCGCTCCTGGGCATCTTCGGGATCGGCAAAGGCTACTTCGGCGCTTGGCCCCTCGAGTTCTATGCGTTCTATGATTGGGGCATCGCCTACGCCTCGCAGCCCGGATATTGGTGGGGCGGCTTCGTGGACGACGGGACCGGGAACCCTGTCCCGGCGCCGGAAAAGGTCAGGCCCTGGTTCGCCAAAGGCGAGCGCAAGCCCCTCCAGAGCTACGGCCTGGGCGTGCGGACGAACCTGTTTGGTTACCTCATCCTCGGGATCCACTACGTCTACCCGCTGGACAGGCCGGCCCGCGGCTGGCACTGGCAGGTGAGCCTGAGCCCCGGGTTCTGATCAGGGTTCCTTCGGGAGCCAGGGGACGAAGGCGCTCGTCCGGCGGGCATAGGCCTGGAACTCGGCGTTCCCGGCGTACCTTCTCTCGAGGAGGGGAACGCCTGAGACCCGGACGAGCAGGAAGGTGATGAGCGCCGGGCTCGCGACGGTCGTCCATCCGTAAGGGACTTCCAGGGCAATGAGGAAGATCCCCCACCACATCAAGGACTCTCCGAAGTAGTTCGGATGGCGGCTGTATCTCCAGAGGCCCCGATCCATGATCTTCCCCCGGTTGGCCGGGTCGCGCTTGAACCGAGCCAGCTGGGCGTCGCCGACGGCCTCGAAGAAGAACCCGACGCCCCAGACGAGGACGCCGATGAACCAAGTGCCCCACCCGTCCGCCGTCAAGGCAGGGTTGTAGGGATGGATGTTGATGAGTATGACCGGGGAAGAGATGATGAGCAGGAAAAGGCCCTGCAACAGGAAGACCTGGAGGTAGCTCCGCCAGACGAAGGAGCGCCCCCATTTCCGCCGCCACTCGGCGTAGCGGGGGTCCTCGCCGGGCTTCTTGTTCCGGACGAGGATGTGCCCGGCCAGCCGCAGACCCCACATGATGACGAGCGGGGTGACGAGGAGCGCTTCGAAATGAGGCTGTCTCCACGGGAAGCTGAAGAGAGCGACCAGGACGAAGCCGAGGCCCCAGGCGATATCGGCGACGGAATTGTCCTTCCTGACCAAGGCGACCAAGTACCAAACCGTCATATAGGCGAGGACGACCGCCCCGCAGCGCACGAGCTCGTTCAGAAAAACCGACATGATCGGTTCTCCGGTCCCCGGCCCCCGGAGGCCGGCAACTATTATTCGAAGGTCACGGCGATCCCGACGACGCCGATGCCGTTGTGGGCGCCGACGACGGGGGAGACCTCGGAGATGAAGGCGGGCTTGCGGCCCAGCATCGCCTCGAGCGCGTCGGCATAGCGCAGGGCCCGGAAAGGGTTCTGGGCGTGGACGATGCCGTATTTCCAGACCCGCCGGCCGGCCGTCGCTTCCCGGATGAGCCCGAGGATCTTCTTCATGTTCGCCCGCCGGCTGAAGGACTTGCCCAGGACGGCCGCCCTGCCGGCGGCGTCGAGCGTGACGACGGGCTTGATGTTGAGCGCCGCGGCCAGGAGGCCCTTGAGCGGGCTGACGCGGCCTCCCCGGACCATGTATTTCAGGGTCTTGACGTCGACCCAGAGGCGGGTCGCCCGGACCCATTCCTCGGCGTCCCGGGCGATCGCGTCGAACGGCCGGCCCGCCCGGACGGCTTCGGCGATCCTGAGGACGATCAGGGCCTCGGAGACCGAGAGGTTCTTGGAGTCGATGACGGCGACGCGGCCGGCCTCGGGCCCGAGGGCCTCGCGGGCCTTAAGGAGCTGGGCGTGGAATCCCGTCAGGCCGCCGGAAATGGACACTGCGATGACCGCCTCGTAATGGCCGGTCAGGAACTCCAGCGCTCTCTGGACGCCGGCCTGGGACGGCTGGGCGCTCTTGGGCATCTCCGGCCTCGTCCGGAGGAGGTCATAGAAGCGCTCGGGCTCGATCGTCACCTTGTCGAGGAAGAGGCTGTCGCCGAAGGACAGGTTGAAGGGGATGACGTGGACCTGGTGGTCGTCGAGGACGGCCCGCGGCAGGTCGCAGGCCGAATCTGTCAGGATGGCGATCGGGGACTTGCGCTCGTGGGCGGCCTCGTACTGGCGGAGCATGTCGTCGGCCTTGATGTCCTGGATCGTGCCGCGCTTCTGGAGCTCGAAGAAGAGGCCGGCGGCGTCGTCGGTGTGGACGTGGAGGCGGAGCTTGCGGGGAGACCCGGCGACGATGGCCGATTCGCCGGACCGCCGGACGAGGTCCTGGACGGCTTCGACGTCGAGGCCATCCCCGACGAGCAGGGCCTCCGCGCAGAACCGCTTCGTCAACGTCGCCCGGGTCGCGAGGACCTCGGCGGGCCGGGGCAGGTCGGCGACGTCCGACGTGCGGATGTCCTTGATGCTGCCCTTGCGGATGAATCCGACCACGCCCTCGAGGAAATCGAAGAAACCCTTGGCGCCCGCGTCGACGACGCCGGCCCGGGCCAGGACGGCGAGTTTCTGGGGCGTGTCCTTGAGCGACCGTTCGGCGATGGGGAGGGAGTAGGACAGGAGCTCGACGAAATCGGTCATCTTCGAGCGCTGTTCGTAGAGCGCCTCGGCCCAATCGTGGAGGATGGTGAGCATCGTGCCCTCAACGGGCGTCAGGACGGCCCGGCGGGCGTGCTGGACGGCCCGTCGGGCGCTCTCGGCGAATCTGTGGACGGACAGGCGATGCTCGTCCCGGAGCTCCTGGCTGAAGCCATGGAGGAACTGGGCGAAGATGATCCCCGAGTTGCCTCGGGCGCCGACGAGGGCGGCATCGGCGATGGAGCCCAGGGCGGCCGTCGCCGATCGGTGGGCCCGGGCCCGCTCGGCGATCGCGCGCATGGTCGAGGCCAGGTTGGTGCCGGTGTCGGAGTCGGGGACGGGGAATACGTTGATCCGGTTGAGATAGGCCTGGTCGCGGATGACGGCCTGGCCGCCGGCGAGGAAGGCGTAGTAGAGCCGCGGTCCGTCGAGATAGCGGATCTTCATGTCGAGCTCGAGCCTCCCTCCCCCGATTATACCACGGCCCCTCCCGGCCCGGCCTCGGCCCGGGCCGGCGGCCGGAAGGCCAAGGCCAGGACGATGGCGGCCCCGAGTGCGGTCAGGCACGGCAGCAGGAACAGCGACCTGAAATCGGTGACGCCGTTGGCCGTGAAGACCGACTGCAGCAGCCATGGCCCCAGCGTGTTGGCGGCCAGGACGCCCAGGCCGAGGATCATCATATTGAACAGGCCCTGGGCGCTCGAACGGACGTCCTTGGGGAAATAGGCGTCTACGAAGATATAGACCGTGGCGAAGAAGAAAGCGTAGCAGATCCCGTGCAGAACCTGCACGGTGATGATCATCCAGGGCGCGGAAGCGAAGAAGGCGTAGACCGCGAAGCGGCCGGCGTGCCCGAGGATGCCGATGAGCATGGTCCACCGCCAGCCGAGCTTCTTCAGGACGAGGCCCAGGACGAGCATGGTCAGGATCTCGGAGACCTGGCCTAGGCTCATGACCGGCATGATCCAGTTGCCGGGGATGCCCCCCCCCCCCGCCTCGGGCGCGGCGCCGAGGAACGTTCCGGTCCAGTTGAAATACAGGTTGTGGACGAAGGCGTCGACGAAGGTGATGAGCCAGAGGATGAGGACGAAGGGGAGCTTGAGCAGCTTGAACGCCTCGAGCCAGGCGAAGCGCTCGGTCGCCGAGGCGCCCGCGCTCCTTTTCTTCGGCGGGGTGTGAGGGAGGAGCAGGCTGTAGGCGGCCAGGGCTAGGGAGACGGCGCCGGCCACGATGTACGTCCAGCGCGTGGCCTGCCGCAGCGCTTGGCCCGTGAGGCCCGAGCCGAGGGCCGTGCCGAGCCAAGCGATCAAGCCTCGGGGCGCGGCGGCCTTGACCTTGGCCCAATCCACGAGGATGAAGGTGAACGGCCAGGCGGCCAGGATCCAGCCCAAGGTCCCGCCCATGCGGACGAAGCCGAACTCCTTCCGCGCGTCCTTCATGTGGGTGAAAGCGATCGAGTTGGCGATCGAGATCGTCGGGACATAGAACAGGCAATGGGCCAGCATCAGGGCGAAGAACGGCCAGAAGGCCCGGGTGAAGCCCAGGCCCAGGATGGCCAGCCCTCCGACGAGATGGCTGAAGCCGAGGAACTTCTCGGCCGCGAAGTGACGGTCGGCGAACTGGTTGCTGAAGAACATGCCGACGATGGCCGCCAGGGGGAAGGCGTTGAGGATCCAGGATTGCTGGATCGGCGTGAACCCGAGGCTGGGCAGATAGCTGAAGATGAGAGGCAGCCAGGCGCCCCAGATGAAGAACTCCATGACCATCATCAGGAACAGCCTGTTGCGCGGGCTCCTTGTCGTCGTCATGGTCAAACCTCCCTGTCCGTCATGGGCCGTATCGAACGGCGCCACCGCTCAGAGCTCCTTGATATGGACGTTCCGGAAATAGGGCGGAGACTGGCTGTCGTGGTTCTGGAGCCCGATGTAGCCTTCGGGGGCGAGGTCGCGGACCTTGCCGCCGGGGCGGGCCTCCCAGTCCAGGATGAGCCGGCCGTTGAGCTCGACCTTCAGGAGCATGCCTTTGAACTCGATCCGGAAGTGGTTCCACTCGCCGGTCGGCTTGGACGCCGGGGCCGTCGGGGCCTGGATGTCGTAGGCCGCCCCGGTGTGGTGGATGCCCGTCGACGTATCGTCGATCTGGATCTCGATCGCATGATAGATGTAGTCGTCGCTCACCGGGACCGAGGGGACGCGGAGGAAGATGCCCGAGTTCGTCGTCGCGGTCGAGCACTTGAACTCGCATTCCAGGACGAAGTCCTTGAGCTTCTTGCCGAACCAGAGCAGACCCATTCCGCCTTGTCCTTTGAGGACGCCGGTCTTCGGGTCGCACTCGAAATAGCCCGGCCCGTAATGGTTCCAGCCGTGCTTCTCATAGCCGCTTCCTCTGCGTCTCAGGATCTGCTCGAAGTCCCCGTAATAAGTGACGCTCTTGACGAAGGCGATGCTCTTGCGGAAAGCCGGCATGGGGTCCCCGGCCTCCTTCTCGTTCTCGTATTCCATCGTCAGGTAGCCGTCGTAGTCCTGAAGGGTCAGCTCGGCCAGGAGGTCGCGGACGAAACCCTTGCCGGATCCCCAGGCGACGTCGTCGACGCCCTTGGCCGTGCCGAAATCGCTCCGGTCCTTGAGGTGGACGTCGAGCAGGCGGCCCTGGAGAAGCCTGAAGGCTTCGCGGGGGTCGTTCATCCCCCTCATCCAGTGGCCGCTGTCGGCGCACGATCCGATACGGGGGTCCTTGCCGTCGACATGGGAGAAGACGGTCTCGGGCAGATGGTATTTCGACGGCGCCGGGTGGTTGTGGATGGCGACCTTGATATTGTATTCCTTGACCAGCTTCTCGAGGAGGGTGAAGTCGTCGTCGGCCGGCTCGCAGACGATGACCCGGATGCCCATCTTGCGAGAGAAGTCGAACACCTTCCGCATGCTCTCCTCGGTCCTGCCGATGTCGACGACGCCGTAGCCGTAGAGCGCGACCCCGGCCGCCTTGAGGGCGTCCTTGACGAAGGCGACCTGGTCCGCCGTCATGTTCTCGTCGAACCGGGCCCCGGGGAACTCGGCGGCCAGGGCCTGGCCGGGGAAGGCCTCGACGGCGACGACGCCGAGCTCCCGGAGCTTCTTGAGCGTCTCGGCGAACGTGAACCTGCGGAAGGTCCACGCCTCGGAGGCGAAGGGGAACTTCTTGATGCGGACGGCCGCGAAGTCGGTCGCGGCGACGGACTTCTGGAGCTCCGGCGAGATGTGCCGGATCTCGGGCGCCGCCGCCGGCGGGCCGGCGACTGCCGCAAGGACAATAACCGCGGCGAGAAGGGCGATCGAGGCGGGAATGCGCTTCATGGGGACTCCTTCGTTAGGGGTCATCGGGCCTTGGGATTCCACTTCCCCAGGGCCACGGGCGGGACATAGTCCTCCATCCCCTTGAACGGGAAGGGGAGGGTCCGGCCGAGCTCGGCGCTCCGATAGGCGGCCATGAGCAGCTCGGCGACGGCGACGCCGTCGGAGAAGCTCTCCTCCGGCCTGAGGCCCTTGCGGAACGACTGGACCATGTGCCGGTTCTCGGCAATGTAGCCGTATTCTCCGGCCTCGTCGGCGACGACGGGCATGAGCCCGATCTCGGCGTTCTGCTTCTCGACCAGGTCCTCTCCGGCCTTGCCCTTGACGGCCCGGCTGAAGAAGACCTTGAGGCCGGCGTCGAGGGTGTTGATCTGGAGCGCGTATTCGGGCCCGAGGAGCTCCATGCTCAAGCGCAGGCCCGCGCCGACGTAGCACCAGCTCGTCGTCGTCTCGACGACGAGGATCTTGCCGGACTTGTCCTTGTACTCGACGAGCGACCGGGCGAAGTCCTCAGACGGGCGTTTGAGATAGTCGGTCTTGCCGCCGCTGTTCTTCGCCAGGACGGCGGCATACTTGGGCTCCTGCCATTTGAGGCAGTTCGTGTAGGCCGTGACGCTCACGGGGGTCAGGACGTCCCGGGGCGCTCCCGGCGGGGTCAGCATATAGCGGGCCTCCTCGACCGAGTGGCACATCATATCGTTGAGGACGCCCCCGCCCTGGAGGGTCCCTTCCCAGAACCAGGGCATGTGCGGCCCGCTGTGCTCCTCGGCCGCCCGGGCCAAGTAGGGGGGGCCCGAGAGGGCCGCGCCCCGGGCCCAGACGATCTCCTTGCCCCGGACGACGGCCGGGGAGAAGACCTGGTTCTCGAGGTAGCCGTCGAGGAGGCCGGCCTTGCGGGCGAGATCGAGCATCTTGCGGGCCTCGCGGACGTTCCGGCCGAGCGGCTTCTCGCAGGCCACGCCGACGAGCTCGGCCTGGCCCTTGACGACGGCGTGATGGATCTCCTCCATGACCTCGCCCCGGGTGTAGTTCGGGGCGCAGATCCAGAGGGCCCCGATGCGCGGATCGGCGGCCATCGCGGCGATCGAAGCGTAGGGCTTGGCCGCGCCGACGCCGAGCGACTTGACCAGGGCGCAGGCCTCGCGGGCCCGTTTCGCGTCGGGATCGAAGACGCCCAGGATATCGGCGTCGCGGACGCCGACCCAAGACCTGATGTGGAAGCGGGCGATGAAGCCGCCCCCGATGATGCCGATGCCGAGGACCCCTGCCTTCTTTGTCATGTCATGAGCCTCCCGATACGGGGTTCTACATACCTCAACTGTCGCCGGGTTGTCAATTTTCCCAGGCATCCGCCGTCCGCGCTGGCCCAAAGACTAAGTTCATCCCGGGCCGGGCCGGGCCGACTAAAAGGGTGGCCATTGGCACGGACCGGACCGCTCCGCAGGAGGACGTCTATTTTCGAGCCGCAGGAGGATATCGTGGCCGCGAGCGCGGGGCGCGGGGGAACGCCTCGGCGGATGGGACCGCGCCCATGAAAGACAGGCGCCGCGACGTCCGGCTCATCGAGGAGAACAAGGTCGTCGTTTCTTCGCTGACCGGCGAGGTCCGCCCGGGCGCCCCGACCGCCCATTATTCCCTGACCCAGGACATCTCCATGGGCGGCGTCCGGCTCATCACCGGGGCCCGACTGGGGACGGGCGACCGGGTCCGCTTGGACATCACGCTGAGCCGGACCCGCAAGAGGATCCGGGCCGTGGCCGAGGTGCGCTGGGTCCGGGAGCTCTACGACCGCGAGGTCTTCGAGGTCGGGCTCCAATTCGCCGATCTCGATCCGGATGACGAGTTCGCCTTGATGGACCACATCTTCGGCGGCCGCGACAACTCCAGGGCCTAACGCTGACGGCCTTGCTTTTCTCCCAGCCCTGGGCTAAAAAGGAGAAGCCTTCGCGCGGAGAGCGAGGAAAGTCCCGGGGCGCCCCGCCGGGAACGGAGAAGACCATGAGATCACGACGCGCAAGATCCCGTCCGGCCGGCATCGTCGCCGCCGCGATGATGTCCCTAGCGGCCCTGGCGGCGGCCGCCGCCGATAAGGACTACTATTTCCCGCAGGTCCGGATCGAGATCACGGTCCAGCGCGACGGCGCCTTTGTCGTCGACGAGGTCCGGACGTTCGAGTTCCAGGGCAGGTTCCGCTACGCCTTCGTGAACATTCCCTTGCGGATCGAGCGGCAGGGACGCGACGTCGCCGTATCCGATCTCGCCGTGACGGACGAGGCGGGCCGGACGCTCCGGACGGAGACCGAGGAGAGCGGCGGCCGGCTCACGGCCAAGTGGTTCTATTCGGCCGAGGACGAACGGCGGACCTTCCGCATCCGCTACCGCGTGACGGGCGGGATCACGACCTATGCCGACGCGACCGAGTTCTACTGGCAGGCCGTAGGCGACGGCTGGGACCGGCCGGCGCGCGACGTCCGGGTCGCGGTCGTCCTGCCCGACGCGGTCGCTTCGAGATCGGACCTTCTCGTCTGGGGCCACGGCCCGCTCACGGGCTGGGCCGAGGTCGTCGACGAGCGGACGGCCCGGTTCTCTTCGCCCGAGCTCGCTTCGCGCCAGTTCTTCGAGGTCCGCGTCGTCTGGCCCAACGGGCTCGTTTCCGGCGTCCCCTCCGACAGGCTCGATCTCGCGGCCATCCGGGCCGAAGAGGAGAGCTTTGTGGCCGGCACGATCGCGCGCGTCCGCGAAGCCCAGGCCGACCAAGCACGACGGCGCCAAAGGGCCGAAGAGAACAGGCGGAAATACCTGAGGCTCTTGGGCGTCTGGGGCGCCTGGCAGATCGCCGGACCGCTCCTGTGGCTCTTCCTGTTCTTCCGGGCCTGGTCGGCCGTCGGCAAGGACTACCGTTTCGAAGGTCTGCCCGATTACGTCCGCGATCTGCCCGCCGACCGGCCGCCCGCCCTCGTCCAGACCCTCATGCGCGAGGGCCGGACAGTGACGCCGGCGGCTTTCACGGCTACGATCTTCGACCTGGCCCGCCGGGGCATCCTGGAGCTGGAGGACCGGAGCGTCACTCAAAAGGGGATCTTCGGCTCGAAGGAGGCCGTCGAGACGACGGTCACCCTCAAGAAGGATCCCGCACAGGCGACCGGCCTCCGGCCTTTCGAGAAGGACCTGCTGTCATTCCTTTATGAGGAGCAGGCCGGATGGATGACCGCGGGGGCGTCGTTCACGGTCGGCCAGCTCCAGAGCTATCTCAAGAAGAACCCCCAGAAGTTCCAGTCCTGGTACCAGAAATGGACCAAAGGCATCCGGGCCGAGGGCAAGGCCCTGGGACTTCTCGAGCCCGAGGGCCTCCGGGCCCGCAACCGGTTCTATGCCTGCACCCTGCCCGCGGCCGTCCTGACCCTGAGTCCCGTCCTGCTCATCCTCTCCCTCGCCCTCATCCCGACGCTGAAGCGGCGGACGATGAGCTGGGCCCACGAGAACGAAAGCTGGAAGGGCCTCGAGCGCTTCCTCGACGACTTCTCCGATTTCGAGGAGATCCCGCCGGAGGCCTACAAGCTTTGGGAGCATTATCTCGTCTACGGCATCCTTTTCGGGAACGCCAAGAAGATCCTGAAGCTCCTGCCCGTCATCCTCCAGGACGAGCGGGCCGCGGCGCCCGTATGGTATGCCGGGTTCGGACGGCCGGGATTCCTGGCCGGAGGCGGGCTGGAGAACGTCATCAGCAGCATCGGCCATACGGCCACGGCCATCCATCAGGCCAGCACGTCGGCGGCCCACTATTCTTCAGGAGGCGGAGGCGGCTTCAGCGGCGGAGGAGGGGGAGGGGGCGGCGGAGGCGGCGGAGGGGCGGGATGACGGCGGCGGTCAGGCGTGCCGTGGCGGTCTCCCTCGCGGCTGCCGCGGTCGGTCTTTTCGCTTGGGCTTGCGGCCGCTTGTCCGAAGAAGCCCGCATCAGGGAGCTTCTCGAGGATTCGGCGGCCTGGGCCGAGGAACGGGACGTCGGCGCCCTGATGGAGTTCTTCGCTCCCGAGTACGCGGACTTCGAGGGCCGGGACAAGGCCGGCACGGTCCGGCTCATCACGGACTATCTTGCCAGGTACCGGGGCGTCGTCATCCACATCCTCGGCGTCCACCCGGGGACGATCGGGACGGACGGTCGGGCCGAGGTCGAATGCGAGGTCGCCCTTTCGCACGGCGCGGCTCAGATCCTGCGCAAGCTCATCCGCGTCGGCAGCGAATACTACCGCTTCCGGTTCGACCTCCAGAAGGACGGGACCGGGGAGTGGCGCTTCACCTACGCCGAGTGGGAGTCGATCGGCCTTTCCGAGCTCTTCCCGGAATCGCTCGAGGTCTTGAGGAAACTCTTCCCTAACCTCTGACGTATCTTTCTTATGGGAGGGAGCGCTTGTCCGGCTCGGGCGGGCCAAGCGACCCCCTGGGCGGAAGGAGGCCGACTTGACCGAAGAGAAGAAAGAAGGCAAGACGAAATTCGAGGAATTCCGCGTGACCGGAGGCGAGATCCTCGACAAGATCAAGGAGATCATCCACGAGGGCAACGTCCGGCGGATCATCCTCAAGGACGAGAAGGGCAAGACGTTCCTGGAGATCCCGCTCACGGTCGGGGTCGTCGGGGCCCTCGTGGCCCCCGTCCTGGCCGCCGTGGGCGCCGTCGCCGCTCTGGCCTCGAACCTGACCATCGTCGTCGAGAAGATCGAGGACTGACGCCCCGGCCTTTCTCCGAAGACCTCCTCTATGATATAAAGGGTCCTCCGACCCCGAAAATGGAGGAGTGACCATGGCCCGCAACTCGCCATGCAGACCGCTCGGACGGATCGCCCTGGCCGTATCGGCCCTCGGCTTTATCCTCGCGGCGTTCGAGCTTCCCTCGGCCGCCGCGCCCCCCGACGGCGTCCTCGGCCTCATGCCCGTCCCCGAGAGCGTGACCGTCCGGGAGGGCCGCTTCCGCGTCGATGACGGGCTGGCCATCGGCGGCCCCGGGCCGGCCACGAGCCGCGCCTTCCGGGCGGCCGCCAGGTTCATGTCCAGGCTCGCGGGACGGACCGGCCTCTTCTTCAAGCAGGATTTCCTGGCCGCCCAGGACCCGGCCAGACAAAACGGCATCCGCTATGCTTACGACCGCGCCGGAGAGCTTCTGCCGAACGAGGACGAATCCTATTCGCTCACGGTCGAGCCGGGACGGGTCGCCCTGACGGCCAAGACCGACATCGGCGTCCTCCGCGGCCTCGAAACCCTGCTTCAGCTCCTGAGCGCCGACGAAGCGGGCCCCTATATCCCTTGCGTCGCGATCGCCGACAAGCCCCGCTTCACCTGGCGCGGGCTTCTCATCGACGCCGGCCGCCACTTCCATCCCGTGGACGTCATAAAAAGGAACCTCGACGCCATGGCCGCGGTCAAGATGAACGTCCTCCACTGGCACCTGACCGAGGACCAGGGCTTCCGCGTCGAGTCCAAGGTCTTCCCGAAGCTCCACCAGCTCGGGTCGGACGGGATGTTCTACACGCAAGCCCAGATCCGCGAGGTCGTCGATTACGCGGCCGAGCGTGCGATCCGGGTCATGCCCGAGTTCGATATCCCCGGCCATTCGACCAGCTGGTTCGTCGCCTATCCTCAATACTCGAGCGCGCCGGGCTCTTATGCCATCGAGCGGAAGTTCGGCGTCTTCGGCCCGGCGTTCAATCCGGCCGACGAGAGGGTCTATCCCTTCTTCGACGCCTTTTTCAAGGAGATGGCCGCGCTGTTCCCTGATCCCTACCTTCATATCGGCGGCGACGAGGTCGAAGGCCACCAGTGGGAGGCCAACCCGGCCATCCAGGCCTTCAAGAAGCAGAACGGCCTGGCCGACAACAACGCCCTCCAGGCCTATTTCAACAAGCGCCTCCTCAAGATCCTGACCAAGCACGGCAAGAAAATGGTCGGCTGGGACGAGATCTTCCAACCGGACCTGCCGAAGGACATCGTCATCCATTCCTGGCGCGGCCCGAAATCCCTGATCGAGGCGGCCCAAAGGGGCTATCAGGGGATCCTGTCCAACGGCTATTACATCGACCTCTGCCAGACCGCCGAGTTCCATTATCTCAACGACCCTCTGCCGCAGGATTCGCCGCTCGGCGACCGGGAGAAGGCCCTCGTCCTCGGCGGCGAGGCGACGATGTGGTCCGAGCTCGTGACGCCCGAGACGATCGACTCGAGGGTCTGGCCGCGCACCGCGGCCATCGCCGAGCGGTTGTGGTCGCCGGCCGCCGTCCGGGATGTCGACGATATGTACCGGCGGCTCGGCCTCGTGAGCATCGAGCTCGAGGAGCTGGGCCTCCTCCATCTTAAAAACGTCGACATGCTCCTCCGCCGGCTCCTGGGCCGTCCGGACATCCATGCGCTCAAGGTCCTGACCCAAGCCGTCGAACCGCTCGAGGGCTACAAGCGGCACGGTCAAGCCACCTACACCTCGCTCTCGCCCTTGACACGGTTCGTCGATGCCTGCGCGCCCGAGTCCCTTCAGGCCCGAGCCTTCGGCAAGAAGGTGGACCGGTTTCTGGCCGGCCGGGACCCCCAGCTCGCGGCCGAACTCCGGACGACCATGACGGCCTGGAAAGACAATCACGCCCTCGTTCTGCCGGCGCTCGCCGCCTCGCCGGCCCTGCGCGAGATCGAGCCTCTCTCGATGGGACTGGCCCGCGCCTGTGGGGCCGGGCTCGAGGCCCTGACGATCCTGATGAAAGGGGAGGGTCGGCCGGCCGCCTGGGCTGAAGAGCTGGCCAAGGTCCTGGCCGATGCGGCCCAGCCGGCCGCCCATGCCGAGCTGGTCGTCGTCGCCCCCATCTCCAAGCTGGTCAAGGCGTGCGCGGGGGAGGGCCAATGACGGACCGGACGGCGCGGCCTTCTTATACTGTCCGTCCGGCCGCCGATTTCGGTTATGACGAGCCGGGGGCGCGGCCGTGGGCGTCGATACCGCCTCTCGCCGTCGACCGCTATCTCTGGCTCGAGAACGGATATCGACCCCGGGTTGAAGCGCGCCTCTGCTGGTCTCCGCGTTTCCTTTATGTCCGGTTCCGGGTGGAGGAGAAGCGGGTCCGCGTCCGGTATACGAAGTTCCAGGACCCGGTTTACAAGGACAGCTGCGTCGAGTTCTTCGTCGACATGTTCCCGGCGAAACGTCTCGGATACGTCAATTTCGAGATGAACGCCGCGGGGACCCTGCTCGCCGCGTTCGGCCCCGACCGGAACCACCGGAAGCCCCTGTGGCCGGAGGACCTGGCCGGGCTCGCGGTCGACGCGATGATCCCCGGACCTGTCGACGGCGAGTACGGCGCCGCCGCCTGGACCCTCGAATACCGGGTGCCGATGGGGCTCTTCCGGAACCTCTACGGCGAAGATATCCCGTCCGGCCATCACGCGGCGGCGAACTTCTACAAGTGCGGCGACGAGACCGAAGTCCCGCATTACGGCGCCTGGAGCCCTGTCGGGACGCCCTCGCCGGATTTCCACCGGCCGGAGTTCTTCGGCGAGCTCGTCTTCGGCTGAAAAGAAAGGGACCTTGAGGTTATCATCGTTCGTTCCGGCGCTCGTCGCGGCGGCCTGGCTCGCCGGAGGGACCGCCGTCTGGTGCGGTCAGGCGCGCGGAGCCGTGGAGATCGTCGACACCCTCGGTCGGAAGGTCACCATCCCCGGGACAGTGGACCGCGTCATCTCCCTGGAGCCCGAGGTCACACGCATCATCGTGGCCCTGGGGGCGGGGGAGAAGCTCGTCGGCATCGACTTCTTCCTCCGCCGCCACGACCATCTGTTCCCCCTCGTTTTTCCGCCGGCCTCCCGCCTTCCGGTCGTCTCGAACCAGGGCCAGGACCTCCACTACGAGGAGGCCGTCCGGCTGCGTCCCGATGTCATCTTCGCCTCGCCCTCGGAATGGCAGGCGGCCGAGGCGATCGAGAGGAAGATGAAGGTCCCCGTCGCCGCCCTGGCCTCGATGGGCCGGTTCGACGGTCTTCTCGCGGAGATCGGGACGCTCGGCCGGATCCTCGGCCGGGAAGGCCGGGCCGCTGCGCTTACGTCTTATATCAAAGCCCACCTGGAGACCGCCGCTCCGCCTTCCTCCGGGACCGGATCAGGGCCGAGGCCGTCGGTCTACCTGTCGTTCTGGGGCTCCCTCGTCCGGACGCCGGTCTCCTACGAGCCCGTGGAGGCGGCCGGAGGCAGGAACGTCGCCTCCGGAGCCCTGCCCGATCATCTCGGGACGGCCGGGCTGACGATCTCTCTCGAGAAGCTCCTCGTCTGGGACCCGGACGTCATCCTCATCCAAGGGAATTATCCGCCGGGCGAACGTCAGGTGACGGTCGAAGGCGTGCTTCGGGACCCGAGGCTGGCCTCCCTCCGGGCCGTCCGGACAGGCCGCGTCCACTACACCTTCGGCTTCTGGTACTGGTGGGACCCGGCCCTCGTCCTGGTCGAAACGCTCCATCTCGCCCGCCTTTTCCATCCGGGAAGCGCCCCGGGCGGGGACCTCGTCCGGACCGGGGACGTGATCTTCAAGGAGGTCTACGGGGCCGAGGGGCTTTTCAGCGCCCTTTGCCGCGTTCTCGAGTGTCATGCGTGGACGACGAAATAGAAAGTCCGCGGCCGCGTTCGTCCTGGCGGCGATCCTGCCCGTCGTCCTGCTGGTCCTGTCCCTGAACATCGGCGCCTATCGTATCCCCCCCAAAGCCGTCTGGTCGACCATCATCGATGCCGTCGTGCCCGGCGGGACGGCCGAAGCCTCGCCCTACGCCGACATCCTTTTTCGCATCCGCCTGCCCCGGCTCCTGCTGGCGCTGTTCGCGGGCGCGGCCCTGGCCGTCTCCGGGGCGTCCCTCCAGGCCATCTTCAGGAACCCGCTGGTCTTCGAATTCAGCCTGGGCATCTCCTACGGAGCCGCTTTCGGCGCGGCCATGTCCCTTGTCTTCCTGGGTCGGAAGGTCCCGCCGCAGGCCGCCGCCTTCGTCTTCGCCATCGCCGCCGTCCTCGCCGTCCTGCTCATCGCCGGGAAGGCCGCGTCCCAGATCGTGACCATCCTGCTCAGCGGGGTCATCGTCTCGGCCCTCTTTCAAGCCCTGCTGTCCCTGGTCGAGCTCTTCGCCAATCCCTACGCCCTGCAATCCCTGATCTTCTGGCTCATGGGCAGCCTCGGCCAAGCGACATGGGATGATCTGGCGCTGACCTTACCCGTCATCGGCGTGGGCGTCACGGCTCTCATCCTCCTCCGCTGGCGGCTCAACGTCCTGTCGCTCGGAGACGACGAGGCCCGGGCCCTGGGCGTCGACGTCAGGCGGGAGAAGATGCTCGTCATCGGCCTGGCCGCGCTGACGACGGCCTCGGCCACGGCCGTGACCGGCGTCATCAGCTGGATCGGCCTCATCGTCCCTCACCTCGTCCGCATGGCCGTCGGAGCCGATAACCGCAAGGTCGTCCCGCTCTCGGCCGCCGCCGGCGCCTCGCTCCTCCTCGTCGCCGACGACATCGTCCGGACCGCGGCCTCCTTCGAGATCCCCATCGGCATCCTGACGAGCGTCGTCGGCATCCCCCTATTTATCGTTCTCCTGAAGCGCTCGGGCAAGGTCTGGCTATGAAGATCCGCGTCGACCGGCTGGCCTTCTCCTATGAGGCCTTCACCCTCTGCGTCCCCAGCCTGACGTTCGCCGACGCCAAGGTCACGGCGGTGGTCGGTCCGAACGGTGCGGGCAAGTCGACGCTGCTCAAGTGCCTGGCCGCCGTCCACCCCCCGCCGAAAGGGACGGTGTTCGTCAACGGCCAGGACCTGTCCGCCCTCCCCGGAAAGAGCCGGGCCCGGCTCGTCGGCTACGTGCCCCAGGAGCCGGCCTTCACCTTCAACTACGCCGTCCTGGGCTTCGTCCTCACGGGGCGGGCCGCGTTCATCCCGGCCCTGGCTTCGCCCGGCCGCCACGATCTCGAAGCCGCCCGCGAGGCCCTCCGCTTCGTCGGGCTGGACGGGTTCGAGGAAAGGCCGTTCTTCGAGCTCAGCTCGGGCGAGCGGAGGCTCGTGCTCATCGCCCGGACGCTGGCCCAGCAATCCGAGATCCTCCTCCTCGACGAGCCGACGACGTTCCTCGACCCCCGTCACGAGTCCGAGATCATGGAGCTCGTCCGGCGCCTGGCCGTCGAGAAAGGGAAGACCGTCGTCGTCACGCTCCACGCCCTGGACATGGCCGTCAAGTACGCCGACGAGATGGTGTTCCTGAAGGGCGGCGCGGTCGTGGCCGCGGGACCGCCGCTCCAGGTCCTCGACGAACGTCTGCTCCGGGCCGTCTACGACATCGACATGGGCCTCGTGGATGTCGGGGGCCGGCGGCTCATCGTCCGCTGAGCCGGCCGGCTCCGGCGCTCCGCTCACTCGATCGTGAACCAGGTCCAGGCGCGCGAAGCGAGCCGCACGGGCACCGAGATCCTGAACGACCGGTCGAGCTCATGCGTGCGGCCCGGGCCGTCCCGTTCCCTGACGCGGGCTTTGGCGGCGAGCCCCGTGTAATAGAGAGGGAGCGTCCAATCGCGGGCGATCTCGCGGTCGGTGGGATTATAGACGACGGCGAGTCCTTTGACGGCGAGGGCGGGATTGACGTGGAGGATCCCGTCGAGGTCGCGGCCGTCAGGCCTGCGGACATGGATGATGTCCGAATCGAGGATGGCCCTGTTCGCCTTGTAGAAGGCGACCCATTTCTTGACCACAGCCTTGGTCGCGTCGGTGTCGTAGAGACGCGTCCCGCGGTAGCAGGCCTGAACTCCCGAGAGGAAGTTTTGGGCCAGGTGGGCCTCATAGGCGTCGAGGTGCTCGGCCAGGGGCTCGAGGATCGCGTCGGCGCCGCCGCCGTGGTACTGGACGAGGGGGACGAACATCCAGCCCATGCTGGGCGTCTTCTGCCAAGTCCCGTCGAAAATGTTCTGTCGGGCCAGAACGACCTGCCGGTCCCGGGGAAGCGACCAGTTGACCTCCCGGTAGCCCATGGCGCATTTGTTCGACCCGCCCAGGAAATACCAGTCAGGGACGTTGAGATAGATGCCCCGGCCCCGGCACCACCGGTAGAAATCGGTGATCCGCTGCCACTGGGTCCATTGGGAGTCCGCGAGGCCGCGGTGGCCGGGGTGGCTCGTCGAGGCGCAAAGGTCGCCGGGGTAGGAGCCGTCGTGCTCCAGGATATCAAATCCCGTCCGCTCGAAGAACGCCCGGAGCTTGCGAAAATAATCCTGACCCCAGGCGCTCTCGAGGCAGGGGGAGTGGCCGAAGGCGGCCCCACCGGGCCGGCCGGTCTTCGGATCGACGACGTCCGTCGTATCGTCGACGCGGCGGGAAGCCAGGAGCGAGTAGCCTCCGATTTCGATGCCGTGCCGGTGGGCCTCGTCGGCGAGCTCGCGGAGGCCGTCGAGGCGGGCCGGGTCCTCGTCTTCCATGTCGAGACCGCTCCCGAAGCTGAGGACGATCATCTCGAAGCCCGTCTCCGCGCACTGGTCGATGGCGGTGCGGATGGTCGCGGGGTCCGTCGACTTGAGGTGCATGAGGATGGGGTTCTCCGTGACCCATGGGGCGATCGTCCGGTACATGCGCCTCAAGGTGAGGCCGCGGCGCTCGCGGTCGGTCGCGTCGAAGAAGAGCTCGTAGGTCGTGAAAGACCCGAAGGCCCCGCCGGGAGGGATGTCGACGTCGGGGCCGATGGGAGGCCGCGATTCGAGGAGACAAGGGGTCTGCAGCTGATAGTTGACCTGCGAGGTATAGGCCGGGTCGGGGACCCAGAAGGTCGTCCGGGCGGCCGTCTTGGATGAATCAGCGAGGAACGCGTAGTCGCTCTCGACGTGAAGGACTTGCGGTTCCCAATCCGCCGGGATGTTGACCGACGACTCCGGCTCGACGGCGGCCAGGATCTCGCTCTTGAAGGAACCCAGGCGGATCGTCCGGTCCCCCCCGTTCTCGACGACGAGGCGTTTCGAGAGAAGGGGGAGGCCGTCGTAGAGCTCGTAAATGACGGAAACACGCGGTCCCCCCGGCAACGACGCGGGCGGATCGAAGCGGAGGACGAGGGAGACCCCTCCCGGCGGCCAGGGCCTGTCCTCGGCGTATCTCTTGCGGCCCCAGCGCGTGCGCTCTTCGATCGGACCCGTTTGGTAGTCCCGGAACCGGAAAGCGAGCGGGTCCGCGCTCATCGCCTCGGTCCAGGAGTCGAGGAGGTAAGCCTGCTCGGCGCCGCCTCTGAGTCCGCCGACGTCGAAAGGCCGGCCGTCGATAACGACCGCGGCCTCGGGACGGATCGCCCTCAGGACCGCTTCGCCCGAGGCGAGATTGCGGAGGTCGACACAGGCGGCGTTCGGAGAGAGCCGGAACGTGCGCCTGATCAGGCCGTTCTCGAGGTGGATGATCCGTCCTTCGGCGCCTTCGACACGGACGGAGGCCCGGAACGACGACGGATGGATGAGCCAATCAGGTTTCGCGCCGGGGCCGCCGGCGGGGCCCCGATCCGAGCAGGCCGCGGCGGCGAGCACGGATCCGACGATCAGGCCCGCGGCGGTTCTTCTGATGATGTCACCTCCGGCCGGATAGCGGCTTATTTCAGTTTCTCCTGGCCCTTGAACTCGCGGTAGGGGCTGAGGTAGGAGAGCGTTTCCCGGTCGCCCTCGTCGGTCGAACGGAGGACCATCCGGGTCAGGAGCTCGCCGAGGCCCGGCCCGAGCATGAAGCCCTGGCCGCACATCCCCACCGCCATGAGATGGCCTTCGAGGGCGCGGTCCCATCCGACGATAGGGAAACCGTCCGGGGTCATGGGGTAGAGGCCCCGCCAGGTCCGCCTGACGCGAAGGTTCCGGAGCCTGGGCATGAGGCCGACCAAGCGGCTCGCGATCATTGGCAGGAACGAGCTCGTCTCACGGACGTCCATTCCCCAGATGCTCGGGCTCGGGGTGATGCAGAAGAGGACCTGGCCCGTGTCGTGCTGGTAGAAATAATAATTGGCCGAGCCGGGGGCGGGCCGGATGTCGACGACCATGGGGCCGAGGAACCGGGCCACGGGCTCGGTCACGGCCCCCTCGTGCGAATCCGGGCGGACCGGGACGTCGAGACCGGCCAAGGCCGCCACCTGGGCGGCCCAGGGTCCGGCGGCGTTGAGGACGACCAGCGCGGCATACTCGCCCTTGTCCGTGCGAACGCCTCGGACGCGGCCTCCGTCGGTGAGGATCCCGGTAACGCGCTCGTCGAAGCGGAACTCGGCGCCGAGCCGCTTCGCCCGGCTGTAGAACGCGTGGACGGCAAGCAGGGGAGAGGCGTTCCCGTCGTCGGGAGAGAACGTTCCCCCGACGAGCCCGTCGGGATTGAGATCGGGGATGATGTCCAGGAGGGCGCCGGCGTCAAGCCAGTCGATGTTGAGCCCGCTCATCTTCTGGACGGCGAGAAGCTCCTTGAGGGTCCGCTCCTCCTCGGGCCGATAGGCGACGTAGCTGTAGCCGCCTTTATGCCATTCGATCTTGTCGCCGAACCGTTCCTCCCAGGTCGCGAAGACCTCGAGGCTGCGGAGGCAGATACGGATCTTGGCCGGGTCGGAATGTGTGGCCCGAAGGCCGCCGATGGCCCGCTTGTTCGAGCCCTGGCCGACGCTGGGATGATGGTCGAGGACGAGGACCTTGAGCCCGGCCTCGGCCATGGACATCGCGGCCGGGGCCCCGACGCTGCCGGCGCCGACGATAATGACGTCCGCCGTTCTAATCGCCGCCATGGCCGTCCTCATCATCGGCCCGCCCGGCGAAGACGGCGAGCGGGACCTCCAGGAACAGGGGCCGCTTCGGCTGATCGACGATCTCCGATTCGGGGACGCCCTCTTCGCGGAACAGCCTGTGGACCAGGGGCGTACAGGTCTTGGCGCCGCACGAGCCCATGCTCGTCCGGGTCAGGGCCTTGATCTCGTTGATATCCCGGACGCCCTCGCGGATGAGCTTGCGGATCTCGCCCGCCGTCACCCGTTCACACCGGCAGATGACGGTGTCGTCGGTCGTCCGCTCGACGTATTCCGCGAGCGGGTCCGAGGTCTCGGGCGGCTGGATCCGGATCCCCGCGATCTTCTTGGCGAACGCGCGGGGCGCCCGGACCTTGACGATGACGGTCCGGTCGTTCGCTTTGAGGGCCTTGACCGCCCCGACCTCGACCCGGCCCAGGGGATTCCCGTCGGTGTCCTCGACGACGACATGGTCCCCGGCCGCTAAGGTGTCCTGGAGGAACTCGAAAGGCACGACCACTGTCGGGAACTCGGCGTCCTTGCGATAGTCGACGAGCGTGACGGCCAGGCCCGGGCAGATGGCGACGCACTTTTCGCAGCCCGTGCAGCCCTTGCCGCCTTTCGTCGCGACGAAGGAGGGGAGCAGGCGGATGTCCGTCCGGTCCATCTCGATGAGGTCGTTGGGGCAGACCGCCGTGCAAGGGTCGCAGGGGATCTCCTGGTTGCAGTGGATGACCGGGAAAACGCCGGCCTCCGGCTCCGGCGCGCGCTCGGGCGTCGTCGCGCCGGGCCGCGACTTGAGGATATCGGCTGTCCGGTACCACTCCGGAGAGATCTCGCCGACGTCGTGGCCGAGGGCCCGGGCCACCTCGAGGCCGCGGATCCTGCCCGCGAAGATGGCCGCGGAGGCCTCGGCGATCTCCTCGGCGTCGCCGGCTGCGAAAGCGGGGAGGCCGAACTCGCGGGCCTTCTCGAAGAACTCATTGACCGGGTCGAGGCCGACGGCGATGAGGAGCGTGTCACAGTCGAAGGACCGCTCGGTCCCCGGGACGGGTCTGAAGTCCTCGTCGACGCGGGCGATGGTGACCGATTCGACGGCGTCACGGCCGTTGGCGCTGACGACCGTGTGCGACGTGTAGATCGGCACGCCCAGCCGGGCCAGCTTGTCGCGGTGGACCTTGTATCCGCCGCATTCGGGCATGACCTCGACGAGGCCGACGACGGCGATGCCCGCCTGGAGGGCGTGGTAGCCGGCGATGAGCCCGACGTTGCCGCCGCCGACGATGAACAGCCGGCCGGTCGGCTTGACCAGGTCCCTGTTGACGAGCGTCTGGAACGCCCCGGCCCCATAGACCCCGGGCAGGGTGTTGCCGGGGAAGGCCAGGTTCTTTTCCCGGGCGCCCGAAGTGACGAGAAGGACCTCAGGCGCGACATGGACATAGCGCCGGCCCTCGACGAGGACGCCGACCGTCCGGTCGCTGAAAACGGCCAGGGCCGCGCTCTGGATCCAGACCCGGACGCTCGGGAAGGACCGGGCCTCTCTCTCGAGGCGCGTGGCGATATCGATGCCGCGCGTCCCGGCATAGACGGCGTCGATGGAGCCGAAGAAACGGTGGGTCTGCAGAACGAGCTTGCCCCCGAGGCGGTGTTTATCGTCGATGATGAGCGTTTCGACGCCCCTCTTCCCGAGCTCGATCCCGGCCGAGAGCCCGGCCGGTCCGCCGCCGATGACGAGCACGGGGACCTTGACCGACTCGATGGGCCGGGCCTTGGCCCGGCCGGCCTTCCGGGCGTCGACGCGGGGAAGCTCGGGCAGGCCCTCGACGGGCTCGGCCCGGACGCCCGGACGGACGAGCTCCATGCAGGATTTCACCGGGATCCCGTCGGCGAGGACGAGACACTGGGAGCACTGCCCGTTGGCGCAGAAGATGCCCTGGGCCGTGCCGTCCTTGGCGTGGTGGCCGAAGATCCGGACGCCCGCCGCGAATAGGGCGGACGACAGAGTCTCGCCCTCGAGACCCTCCATCGGCTGGCCCTTCCAGGTGAACGGGACCTTGCGGCGGTCAGGGATGGGCAGGATGGGGTGTCGTTCGATCCGGTGCATGAACGGCCGTTCTCCTTCGCTCGCTGGCCCGAGGTCCCGGCAAAGGCGCGTATTATAACACAAGGCGGATTCCGTGAGTATAACCTCGGCGGATTGATGTATAATCGGCGGCGAGGACAATGACCCTGCTCTTCGATCTCGATCGGGCCGGCCAATGAGCCCCGGAAGAACGATATCAAGGATCGCCCTATGAAAAAGATCATCTCAGCGGTCGTCATCGCCTGTCTCGCAGCCCTCGTCGCAGGAGCGTCCGGCCAGAAAACGGAAAAGCCGGTCCTGCACGGCCGGGAGTGGGTGGCCATCACCGGTAAGCCGCTGGCCGCGACGGCGGGAGCACTGATCTTCGCCAAGGGCGGGAACGCCGTGGACGCCGCCTGCGCCATGCTCGGCGCGGTCTGCACCATGTACGACGTCCTCAGCTGGGGCGGAGAGACCCAGGCCCTCATCTATGACCCCAAGTCCGGAAAGGTCATCGGACTGAACGCCCTCGGAGTCGCGCCGACCGGAGCGACGGCCGAATTCTACAAGGCCAAGGGCTTCGCCTACCCGCCCGAATACGGTCCGCTCTCGGCCGTGACGCCGGGGACGCCCGGCGGCCTGCTGACCATGCTGGCCGAATACGGCACGATGAGCCTGGCCGAGGTCCTGGCGCCGGCCCTGCGCCTGGCCGAGGGCTACCCGATGGACAAGGAGACCGGCGACCGCATCGAGCGGGACAAGGACAGGATCAAGGCCTGGCCGTACTCCCGGGCGGTCCTGCTGCCCCACCTCGGCGAGGCGCGCGAGGCGCCGCGGCCGGGAGAGGTCTTCCGCCAAGCCGACCTCCTCGCCACGCTCGGCCAGCTCGTCGAGGCCGAGCGGCAGGCCCTCGAGGCGGGGGAGGGGAGGAAAGCCGCCATCACGGCCGCCTACGACCGCTTCTACAAGGGCGACATCGCCCGCGAGTTCGTCCGAGGCTCGAAGGAACAAGGCGGGCTCATCACGATGGACGACCTGGCCGCTTGGAAAGTGCGCATCGAGGAGCCCGTCGCGACGAGCTACAAGGGCATCGACGTCTACAAGCTGACGAGCTGGGTCCAGGGGCCGGTCATGCTCCAGGCCCTCAACATGCTCGAGACGATGGACCTGAAGGCCATGGGCTACAACAGCGCCGCCTACATCCACGCCCTCTACCAGGTCATGAACCTGGCCTTCGCCGACCGGGATTTCTACTACGGCGATCCCTATTTCCCGCCGGAGGAGCCCTTGCGCGGGCTCCTTTCGAAGGAATACGCCCGCGAGCGGATCAAGCTCATCCGGCCCGACCGGAACGACGCCGCCGTCAAGCCCGGCGATCCTTACCCCTACGAAGGCAAGGTCAATCCTTATAAGAGCTTCCTCGACGACTGGCTCGAATGGGGCAGGGGAGAGGCGAAGGCGCTCGGGCCGAGCGAGGCGGCGGAGATCGAGGAGTCCTTCCGGACGGGTACGACCTCTATCCAGGCCGCCGACAGGGAAGGTTGGGTCGTTTCGGTGACCCCGAGCGGCGGGTGGGTCCCTTGCGTCCTGGCCGGACGGACCGGCGTCAGCATGAGCCAAAGGGCCCAGAGCTTCGTCCTGGACGAGCGCCAGAACCCGTTCAACGTCATCGCTCCGGGCAAACGCCCGCGGGCGACGCTGACCCCCGGGCTGGCCCTGAAAGAGGGCCGGCCCTATCTGTCCTTCGCCGTCCAGGGCGGGGACACGCAGGACCAGAACCTCCTGCAGTTCTTCCTCAACGTCGTCGAATTCGGCATGACCGTCCAGGAGGCCTGCGAGGCGGCCAACATCACCAGTTATCAGATGCACGATTCCTTCGCCGATCACAAGATCTTTCCCGGCAAGCTCGACGTCAACGAAAAGGTCCCGGGCGCGGTCCGGGACAAGCTCCGGGACATGGGCTATGTCCTCTCGGTCAAAAAATATACCTCGGGGCCCATCAACGCCATCTACTTCGACCGCGCCCACGGGACGTTCTGGGGCGGCAGCAGCAATTACGGCGAGGACTACGGCGTCGTCTGGTAGGGCCGACGGAGGGACCATGAAGCATCTCATCATTCCCGTTCTTCTCCTGGCCGTCATGGTCCTCCAAGCCCGGATCGGCTCCTCGGCCGATCCCGACGCGCTTCTGCGGGCGACGACGGTCGCCGCGCCGCCGGCGGAGGCGCCGAACCGGCATTATCCTTCGAACCGGCCGCCGCTCGCCCCGAGCCCGCTCGTTAAGCTGCCCATCGGCGCGATCGAGCCGAGGGGCTGGCTCATGGCCCAGCTCCAGCTCATGCGGGACGGCCTCACGGGCCGGCTCGGCGAGCTCAGCCCCTTCCTCGGCGATGACAGCGGCTGGATCACCCTCAAGGGCAAGGGCTGGGAAGAGCTGCCCTACTGGCTGAAGGGCTTCGGCGATCTCGCCTACCTGCTCAAGGACGCCGGGATGCGCAAGGAGGCCGAGCGCTGGCTCCTCCACGCGCTGAGGTCGCAGGACCGCGACGGGTACTTCGGCCCGGCCGAGAACCGCGGGGCCCGGGACCTCTGGCCGAACATGGTCATGCTGGCGGCCCTGCAGAGCTTCCACGAAGCCACGGGCGACCGACGCGTCCTGACCTTCATGAGCCGGTTCTTCCAGTATGAGCTCCGCCTCCCCGTCGAGGATCTCCTCCCGGGGAGCTGGCAGAAGCTGCGGGGCGGTGAGAACCTCGAGAGCGTCTATTGGCTCTACGACCGCACCGGAGAGGGCTTTCTCCTCGATCTGGCGAAGAGGATCTACGCACGGACCTCGGACTGGGCGGCACCCGTCCTCACTCCCGAGCGCGACCGGAACTGGGTCGAAAGCTCCTTCTACCACGGCGTCAACATCGCCATGGGCTTCCGCTATCCCGGCCTCTATTTCCAGCAGGCGCGCGACCGGTCCCTGCTCGAGGCGGTCGAGCGCAACTACCGGCAGGTCATGGACCGCTATGGACGCCAGCCGGGCGGCATGTTCGGGGCCGACGAGAACATCCGCCCGGGCAAAGAGGATCCCCGCCAGGGCGCGGAGACCTGCACGATGGTCGAGTTCATGGCCAGCTTTGAGTCCATGCTCAAGGTCACCGGGGAGACCGTCTGGGCAGACCGGGCCGAAGAGGTCGCCTTCAACTCTCTGCCCGCGTCGATGACGCCCGATCTCAAGGGCCTTCACTACCTCGCCGCGGCCAACCTCATCTCCTGCGACAGCGGAGGGGAGCACGACTTCCAGAACACCGGCACCCTTGTTTCTTTCGATCCCCGAAGCTACCGCTGCTGCCAGCACAACGTCGCCTTCGGCTGGCCGCATTTCGCCGAGCACCTTTGGCTGGCCACGGCGGATAACGGCCTTGCCGCCGTGATCTACGCCCCCTCCGCCGTCACGGCCAAGGTCGCCGAAGGCGCGGAGGTGGGGATCGTCGAAGAGACGGCCTATCCCTTCGAGGACGAGGTCCGGCTGTCCGTCGCCTGCGAGCGGCCGGTCGCGTTCCCGCTCTATCTCAGGCTTCCCGGCTGGGCCCGGAGCGTCCGGATCACGGTCAACGGGGAGGCCGTCGAAGGGGCCTTCCGGGGCGGCCGCTACGCCGTTCTCCGGCGGACCTGGCGCCACGGCGATCAGGTCCGCTTGGACTTCGCGCCGGAGATCGAGGTCGTCACTTGGCCGACGGTCGGCGGGGCGGTGTCGATCCGCCGCGGGCCGCTCTGGTATGCCCTGAGGATCGGCGAGGCATGGCGGAAGTACGCCGGCACGGAAGAATGGCCGGCCCTGGAGCTCCTTCCGACGACCCCGTGGAACTACGGGCTCGTCGTCGGGCCGGGAAGTCCGCGGCCGGAGGTCCGGATGGCCGCCCGCGGGACGCCGCCCTTCCAGCCTTTCACGCCGGAAGGGGCGCCGATCGTGCTCAAGGCCAGGGCCAGGCGCGTCCCCGTATGGAAAGAAGAGGGGAAGATGGCCGGCCGGGTGCCGGCCAGCCCGGCGGCGGGAGAAGGCCCCGTCGAGGAGGTCGATCTCATTCCCATGGGCTGCGCCAGGCTGAGGATCTCGTCCTTTCCCGTCGTCCGGGATTGACAACCGTCGGGGCCCTCCGATATAAGAGGGCGGGAACTATAGCGTAGGAGGTCCGGATGTTCAAAGAGTTCAGGGAATTCGCCATGCGCGGGTCGGTCTTGGATATGGCCGTGGGCATCATCATCGGCGCGGCCTTCGGGGCCATCGTCTCGTCGCTCGTCGCCGACGTCCTGATGCCGCCCATCGGCCTGCTCCTCGGAAAGGTCGATTTCGCCAATCTCGTGATCCGCCTGTCCGACACGGTCACGATCAATTACGGCAGGTTCATCAACGCGGTCGTCAGCTTCCTGATCGTCGCCTTCTCTCTCTTCATGATCATCCGGAGTATGAACCGGCTCAAGAAGAAGGCCGAGGCGCCGGCCCCGCCGCCGGCGACGAAGGATTGCCCCTTCTGCGCCACCGCCGTTCCGATCAAGGCGGTCCGCTGCCCCCACTGCACATCGGAGCTGAAATAGGGGGAACTAAAAAGCTTCTCTGGCCGTGAGGTAGAGGCCGAAGGAGGCCCGGCCCCAGGCCATGTCCAGGCGCACGGTCGTCCCGTCGCGCGCGTTGATCACGTAACGGACGCCGCTGCCGAGGGAGTATTTCAGCCTTTCGAGCCGGAATTCCCCGAGTCCCGCGAAGATATCGGCCAGGCCGGCGAATCCGACGACGCCGACCCGCTTCGTGAGGAGGACGCGGTATTCGGCCTGGAGGGCCAGGAGGCCCTTGTCCCTGAAGCGGCCCTTGTAGTAGCCGCGCATGAGGGTCTCTCCGCCGAGGAGGGCGAGACGATGGAAGGGGACGTCGCCGGCCGTCGCGTGGAGGTAGGCCTGTACGGCCAGTACGGCGCGGGGGCCGACGGCGATGTATCTCCGGACGTCGAGCTTCATGCTCGTGTAGCTGACGTCGCCCCCGGCCAGGCCGATATAGCCGTCCGCGCTCGTCTGGATGAGCACGCCCTTGCGGGGGTAGAGGACGGCGTCGCGGGTGTCCCAGTCGAGGCTGAAGCCGAAGCCGTTGAACGTCCCGCCGCCGCTCCCGACCAGGCCGGCCGTCTCGAGGATCCCGCCCGGCTCGACCTTCTCCATCCAGAGCCGCTCGAAGTCGTATTGGAGGCCGGCGAACAGGTGCCCGATGAGCCGGCGCTTCACGCCGAGCTGGACGGTCAGGATCCGGGGCGTGAAAGATTCCTCGTCGCTCCGCGGCATGTCGTTGCCGACGCCGAAGAAGAGCTGCGGGGACCTCTCATAGCGGATGTCGCCGTGGGCAAAGAGCGCATTGCGCTTGAGGTAGACCTCCGGTTTGACCAGGACATGGAACTGGCGGGCCAGGTTGTAGCTGGCGTAAGCCCAGACGGTGGACGTGCGGATCTCCTCTTTCCGCCGCCCCACGCGGAAATTGAAGACGCCGCCGCCGCCGAAGGCGAGCTTGGTTTCCGGAGAATAGTAGATGAAGGGGACGCCGATGAGCTTGGCTTTATAGGGGGATTGTTCCGCCGGCGGGTCCTCCGCGCCGGCCCGGGCCGGAAGGGCGGAGATGACGGCGAGGGCGATCATGAGAAGGGCCGACGGTTTCGTCATCCCGCGCTCTCCGTCTTCGACCGGTATCATAACGCCCGTCGCGCCGAATGTAAACGGGGCGGTCCTTGACCGGGCCGCCCGGGCGGACTATCCTGCCGGCGAAGGCTTTACGATGACATCCAAAGAGCGCCTGGCCGCGGCCATGGCCGGAGCCCGGCCCGACCGCGTGCCCGTCATGTGCCAGATGAGCATAGGCCACATGCTCGTCGCGAGCGGCGTCCCGCCGCCGGAGCTCTGGCACGACGCCGCGACGTTCGCAGAGGTCCTCCTGGCCCTGAGGGAGCGCTACGGCTTCGACGGCATCCTCGTCAGCCTCCACGGGCATGAGCCGGGGTGGGAGCGCCGGGTGGCCGGCCGCGAGCTCGGGCCGGGAGGGGAGCGCGTGCGCTGGAAGGGCGGCGGCGCGACCGTCTTTCCCGCCGACGAGCTCCCCATCGACCTGCCGGAGAAACCGCCCCCCCGGCCGGAGTTCTCGAGCTTCGATCCGCGGACCCTTCCGGACCGCCTCGCCTACATCCCGGTCTCTCAGGGTCTCCGGTTCGCCCTCGATCCCGGGCATCCCTTCGACGCGGTCGAGCTGGTTCTCGAGCGGGCCGGCCGGGCGTTCTCGGTCCACGGGGAAGTCACCTCGCCGCTCGATTACTTCCTCGACCTCTTCGGCTTCGAGGCGGCGATGGTCGGGTGCCTCGAAGACCCCGGCCGGGCCCGAGCGGTCCTCGACCGCTTCACGGACGGCGTCGTCCGCATCGCCGAAGGGCTGGCCGGGACGGGCGTCGACGCGATCAAGATCTCGTCGCCCTTCGCCGGGGCCGGATTCCTGTCGAAGGCGTTCTACGGGACCTTCGTCCTGCCCTTCGAGGGCCGGATCGCCCGGGCCATCGAGGGCCTCGGCGTCCGGGCCTATGTCCACACCTGCGGCGATATCCATGACCGGCTCGAGCTCATGGCCAGCTCGGGCGTTTCGGGGATCGAGTGCCTCGATCCGCCGCCGCTCGGCCGGGTCGAGCTCGGGGACGCCAAGGCCCGCGTCGGCGGCCGGATCTTCATCAAAGGCAACATCGATCCCGTCCACGTGCTTCTCGCTGGCGATCCGGCGACCGTCCGGGCCGATGCGCGCCGCAGGATCGCCGTAGGCCAGCCGGGCGGGCGCTACATCCTCAGCACGGCCTGCTCGATCGCGCCCCGGACGCTGCCGGAGAACATCGCCGTCCTGGCCCAGGTCGCGGCGGAATCCGGCCTCTATTGATTTGAAAGTCGGCCCGACCTGGGTTATAACTTCCCTTCCGGCCCCAGGCCGTGCGAGGAGTTCCCATGAAGAAGATCGTCGTCCTCGGCTCCGGGATGGTCGGCCGCATCATCGCCCTCGACCTGTCCGTCGATTTCGAGGTCACGGCCGTCGACCTCAGCCGGGACAACCTGGCCAAGCTCGAAGGGACGGCCGTCCGGCCGGTCCGGGCCGACCTCTCGTCGCCGGAAGCGCTCCGGGACCTCGCGGCCTCCGCCGACCTCGTCATCGGGGCCGTGCCCGGCTCCATGGGCTTCGCGACCCTGCGCGAGGTCATCGCGGCCGGCCGGGACGTCGTCGACATCTCGTTCTTCCCCGAGGACGCCCTGGCTCTCGACGGCGCCGCGCGGGCCGCCGGCGTCACGGCCGTCGTCGATTGCGGCGTGGCCCCGGGCATGAGCAACATGATCCTCGGCTACCACGCCGCGCGCATGGACGTCCGGCGCTTCGCCTGTTACGTCGGCGGCCTGCCGTTCCGGAGGGAGTTCCCGTTCGAATACAAGGCGCCGTTCTCCCCGGCCGACGTCATCGAGGAATACATCCGGCCGGCCCGTTACGTCGAGAACGGCCACCTCGTCGTCAAGCCGGCCCTGTCCGACGTCGAGAACATGGATTTCGCCGAGATCGGCACGCTCGAAGCTTTCAACTCCGACGGGCTGCGCTCTCTCTTGACGACGATCACGGTCCCCAACATGATCGAGAAAACCCTGCGCTACCCGGGTCACGTCCGTCACATCTTGGCCCTCCGAGACAGCGGCTTCTTCGGCACGGAAGCCATCGATGTCGGCGGGAAGAAGGTCCGGCCGCTCGACGCGACCTCGGCCGTCCTCTTCAAGCACTGGCAGCTCCACGAGGAGGACGACGAGTTCACCGTCATGAGGATCGTCGTCGAGGGCCTCGAGGGCGGCCGGGTCAAGGGCGTGCAGTACGACCTCTTCGACCGCCGGGACCGGGCGACCGGATTCTCGTCCATGGCCCGGACGACGGGCTTCCCGGCGACGGCCGCGGCCCGGCTCGTCCTGTCCGGGAAGTACGGCCGGAAGGGGATATGCCCTCCGGAGCTCATCGGCGCCGACGCCGCCGCGTTCCGATTCGTCATGGACGAGCTTGCGGCGAGGAACGTCGTCTACCGTTCGAGGGAACTCGAATAGCAATATCGAACAAGAAGGAGATCCGCTGATGCGCAAGATCGCCCTATCGATCCTGATCGCGGCCCTGTTGTTGGGCACCGCCCCGTCGGGCCTCTCGGCCCAGGGCAAGGCCAAGGGACCGGCCGTCGCGCCCCTCGGCGCCGGCGCCGTCCTCGATGGGCTGAAGTTCCGGTCCATCGGCCCGACCCAGCAAAGCGGGCGCTTCGTCGATTTCGCCGTGCCGGCCCAGAGGCCGCACACGTTCTACGCCGCGACGGCGTCGGGCGGGCTGTGGAAGACCGAGAACAACGGACAGACCTTCACGGCCCTCTTCGAGACCGAGAAGGTCTTCTCCATCGGCGACATCGCCGTGGCCCCGTCCGATCCCGACATCCTTTATCTCGGGTCGGGCGAAGCCAACAACTCCCGCTCGACCTATTGGGGCGACGGGGTCTACCGGTCCGCCGACGCGGGCAAGACCTGGACGAACGTCGGGCTCAAGGAGTCCCATCACATCGGCCGAATCGTCGTCCATCCGGCCGATCCCGGGGTCGTCTACGTGGCCGCCCTGGGCCATCTCTATTCCGAGAATCCCGAGCGCGGTCTCTATAAGACCGTCGATGGCGGCAAGACCTGGGCCAAGTCGCTCGACATCGCGATCGACGGCCGGGCCGTCGGCGTCGTCGACGTCGTCATGGACCCGTCCGATCCCGAGACGCTCTACGCCGCATCCTACGACCGCTTCCGCAGGCCCTGGACGTTCGGCCTCGGCGGACCGGGCTCCGGCGTCCACAAGACGACCGACGGCGGCAAGACCTGGACGAAGCTCGGCGGCGGCCTGCCCGGCGGCATCCTTGGACGGATCGGGCTCGCGGTCTATCCCAAGAACCCGAAGGTCCTTTACGCCGGGATCGAGAACGCCAACAAGCCCGGCCTGTCCCCTGAGGAGCGCTGGAAAGAGATCCTTGAGGGCAGATCGAGCTCCGGCATGATCGACGGCGAGGTCTACCGCTCGGACGACGGCGGCGCGACGTGGAGCAAGGTCAGTCCGGAAAAGCGCAGCATCGGCGGCGCCCCGGGCTATTACTACGGACAGATCATCGTCGATCCGAACGACGATAAGGTCGTCTATATCCTCAGCGTCGGCGTCCCGGCCACGCGCGACGGCGGCAAGACCTGGGCCCCGGGACCTGCGGATTCCATGCCGGTTTTCTCCGGCTTCGGCGGCGACAACCATGCCCTCTGGATCGATCCGAACGACAGCGGCCACATGCTCCTCGGCTACGACCACGGCATGGGCGTGACCTGGGACGGCGGCAAGAGCTGGTACCACCCCGATTTCCTGCCTCTGGCCCAGTTCTACGCCATCGATTTCGACATGTCCTATCCCTACCGTGTGGCCGGCGGGCTCCAGGACAACGGCTCCAAGATGGGGCCGAGCACGAAAGGCGGCGCCGTCGGCGGCTTAAGACGCGGCGGAGCGGCCGGGGGCCCGCCCATCCGTCTCGAGGATTGGTTCAACCTCGGCGGCGGCGACGGCATGTACAACGTCTTCGACCGGACGACGAACCGCACGGTCTATTACGAATCGCAGTTCGGGCCCCTGTCGCGCCTCGACCTCGTCACCGGCGAATCCAAGTCGATCGGCTACCAGCGTTTGAAGCCCGCGACGCGCTGGAACTGGTGCGCCCCGATCCTCGTCTCCGCCCATAACAGCGACACCGTCTATCACTGCGGAAATATCGTCGTCATGTCGACGAATCAGGGCGAGACCTGGACCGAGATCAGCCCCGACCTCTCGACGAACGACCCTTCCAAGCTCACGGTCGGGGGCAGGGGCGGCGACGGCAACATCCAGTACTGCACCATCACGACGTTCGACGAATCGACGCTCTTCCCCGGCCTTCTCTGGGCCGGCACCGACGACGGCAACGTCTGGGTCACGCGGGACAACGGCAAGGCCTGGACCAAGCTCAACGACAAGATCCCCGGGAACCCCGGCTATTGGGTCAGCCGGGTGGCGGCCTCGCATGCCGATCCCGGCACGGCCTACGTCAGCTACACCGGCTTCCGGAACGACGACTTCCGGCCCTACCTCTACAAGACGACCGATTACGGCGCCACCTGGACCTCCTTGGCCGGAGGACTTCCGGAGGGACCGGTCAACGTCGTTCGCGAGGACCCCAAGAACCCCCGCCTCCTCTTCGCCGGCACGGACTTCGGCGTGTACGTCTCGATCGACGGCGGCCAGGCCTGGACGAAGATGAAGACGGGCCTGCCGACCCAGCCGGTCCACGACCTCAAGGTCCACCCGCGCGAGGCCGACCTCATCGTCGCGACCCACGGCCGCGGCGCCTATATTGCTGACATCAAGCCCCTCCAGGAGCTCACGCCGGAAGTCCTGGCCAAGGACGTCCATCTCTTCGCCGCGGAGCCCAAGGTCCGCTGGATCGGGCGGGACCTGCGCGAATCCTCCAGCTCGAACTTCGCCGGCGAGAGCGAGGCCCCGGGCGTACCCCTCTCCTACAGCCTCAAGGCCAAGCCCAAGGAAGCGGTCAAGGTCCAGATCTACGCGGGGACCCTTCTCCTCAACGAGATCGCGGGAAAGGCCGAGGTCGGTCTCAACACCGTCATCTGGGACATGACCGGCCGGCGCGAGCGCACGCCCGACGAGAAGAAGGCCCTCCAGGAGGGCGCCCGCCGTATCCGCGAAATGGGATACGGCGGGGCCGGCGGCGACCCGAACTTCGCCTCCTTCCCGGTCCCGCCGGGCGAATACAAGGTCGTCCTCACCGTCGAGGGCAAGACGCTGACGACGACGGCGACGGTCCTCAAGGATCCGAGATACTGAGAGCGGACGATCCGAGGGCCACCCTCTGGAAGCCTGGAGGGCGGCCCTCGACGACATGCTGGACGCCGCGCTGATCGAGTTCCGGGCACCCTCCGACCTCTAGGGAACGCGGTATTCTTTTCCGGACCGAATTCTGTTAACCTATCCCCGGGAGGCGCGATCATGGGCCGAACCATCCCGGCCGTTCTCGAGGCCGTCGACCGTTTCCCCCGCGTCGATCTGATCAGCCGCCCGACCCCCCTGCGGAAGCTCGAGCGCCTTTCGGCCCGCCTGGGCGGGCCCGAGATCTACGTCAAGCGTGATGATCTCACCGGGCTGGCCTTCGGCGGCAACAAGTCGCGCAAGCTCGAGTTCATCGTCCGGGACATGATCGAAAAGAAGGCCGACGTCGTCATCACCTGGGCCGGCCTCCAGTCCAACTGGTGCATGCAGACGGCCGCGGCGGCCCGGACCTTCGGCATCAAGCCCATCCTGATCCTGTTCAAACCCGCGGACCAGACGGCCACAGCGGACGGCAACGTCCTGCTCGACATCATCCTCGACGCAGATATCAGGCTCATGGAGGCCGAGAGGGGCAAGCTCGTCCATGCCGCCCGAGCCATGGATATCCTCGACGCGGCGGGGAAAGAGGCCCGGGGTCAGGGACACCGGCCTTACCTCGTGCCCGTCGGCGGGTCCCTCGTCCGCGGCGACATGGACAAGCCGCTCGGGGCGATCAGCTACGTCGCCGCTTTCGCCGAGCTCTTGGCCCAGATGAGATCCGGCGGGGTCGAGCCCGACTTCGTCATCCACGCCACCGGCTCCGGCGCGACGCAGGCCGGGCTGACTGTCGGCGCCCGGGCTCTGACGGAGAACTGCCGCATCATCGGCATCAGCGTTTCCGATCCGAAGGGCCCGTTCTCCGACGACGTTCTGGAGATCGCCCGGGCCGCCGACGAGGCCCTCGGGCTGGGGCTCGACGTCCTCGCGGGCGACATCGTCGTCTTCGATGAATACATCGGGGAGGGCTATGGGATCGTCGACCGGGCCGTCGCCGAGACGATCCGCCTCGTCTTCCAGACGGAAGGCATCGTCCTCGACCCGGTCTACACCGCCAAGGCCATGATCGGTCTCATCGACCTCATCAAGACGGGCTTCTTCAATACGCAGGACAAGGTCGTCTTCGTCCACACGGGCGGAACCCCGGCCCTCTTCCCGCACCGGGAGAAGCTCTTCCGGTTCCTCATGAACAAGAGCTGAGCCGCCCCGGCAGGCGCGCCCGGCTCTCAAAGCAGGCGGGCGAGACCGGCTTCGAGACCGTCGACAGGGACCCGGTGGATGGCGATGGGGGCGTGCTCGAGGAGAGCGGAGGTCTTCAGGCCGCTCCCGGTCAGAACGAGCACCTCGTCGCCGTCGCCGCCGGCCCGCCCGGTCCGCACGAGCGTCTTCAGGGCCGCCAAGGTCGTCGCCGATTCCGGCTGGCAGAACAGCCCTTCCCGCGCGGCGAGATCCCTCTGGGCCTCGAGCATCTCGTCGTCCGTGACGGCGACGAGGAGGCCCCGGCGCTCCCGGATCAGGCGCAGGACGACGTTGCCGGCCGGCGGCGTGGGATTGGCGATGGCATGGGCGATCGTCCGCACCTCGGCCGGCCGCTCCCAGCGTTCGAGGCCCCGTTCGAAAGCGGAGACCAGGGGGGCGCAACCGCTGGCCTGGACCCCGACGATCGTGGGATAGGAGGCCGCGAGTCCGGCGCGCTCGAGGTCGGCGAAGCCGCGCATGAGACCGAGGAGGTGACCGCCCGAGCTCAAGGGCACGAGGACCGTCCGGGGGACGCGGCGTCCGAGCTGAAGGAAGATCTCGAAGGCGGTGAGCTTGTATCCCTCCATCCGGTAGGGGTCGATCGAGTTCATGAACATGATGCCCAGACGCTTCCCGACTTCGACGCTCTTCTGGAACAGACTGCCGTAGTCCCCTTCGACGGCGACCAGCCGCGGGCCGTGGATCCCGGCGACGCGGAGGCTCGTCATCGATGTCCCCTCCTTGAGCAGGACGAAGGTGTCGAGTCCGGCCCGGGCGCCGTAGGCCGCGGTCGAGGCGGCCATGTTCCCGGTCGAGACCGTGCCGATCCGCTTCGCGCCGAGCGCGACGGCCTTCTGGACGGCCACGGCCGTGCCCCGGTCCTTGAAGCTCGAGGTCGGGTTCTGGGCCTCATTCTTGGCGTGCAGGCCGGACCGGCCCAGCCAGCGGCCGAGACGGTCCAGCCCGATGAGCGGCGTCGATCCCTCGCCCAGGCTCAACCGGGGATCGACGCGGTCGAGCGGCAGGAAATCAGCGAACTTCTCGAGCGAGAGCCGCCGCTCGTCGTGGATGACCGGGACCCGGCCGAGGCCGGGCGGAGCGATGAAGAGGGGCTCTCCGCAGCCGGAACAGAAAGGGGAGTGGGGGTCGCGCGACGCGGCCGGCCCGCAAACGAGGCATTCGAACAGATCCATGTTCTTCGCTCCTCGCGGAAGTCGCCCCGATTATAATTGCCCGGGGCCGGCTTTCCAAGTAGAATCACGATGCGATGGACGACGCCGCGTTCATGAAGAAGGCCCTGCACTGGGCGGCCCGGGCCGCCGCGGCCGGAGAGGTCCCGGTCGGTGCGGTCCTCGTCCGGGACGGCCGGGCCGTGGCCGGCGGCGCCAATCGCCCCATCGCGAGCTCGGATCCCACCGCCCACGCCGAGATCGTCGCCCTCCGCCGGGCGGCCCGCAAGATCGGGAACTACCGTCTCCCGGACTGCGACCTCTATGTCACCGTCGAGCCCTGCGCGATGTGCCTGGGCGCGATCGTCCAGGCCCGCGTTCGGCGGCTCGTCTACGGCGCTCTCGACCCCAAGGCCGGCGCGGTCGTGTCGGTCATGACCTTCCCGTTCGCTGATCTCAACCATCGCCCGGAGATCGTCGGCGGGGTCCTCGCCGAAGAATCGGCCGCGCTCCTGCGCGCCTTTTTCCGCGCCCGTAGAACAAAAGGGTGATTTCGGCTATAATCTTGGCTCTTATCGCGTCCCGATATCGCGGAGAGGTGGCCGAGTGGTTGAAGGCGACGGTCTCGAAAACCGTTATCTCGAGCAATTGGGATCGCGGGTTCGAATCCCGCCCTCTCCGCCAAGACTGACCCGCCGATGAAAAGGATCGCTCTCGCCGTCACCGGGTTCGGCAACGTCGGCCGCGCCTTCTCCTCCCTGCTGAGGGAAAAGGCCGACGACATCGGAAAGCGCTACGGCCTCGTCCTGGAGATCCTGGCCGTGGCCCGCGCGGAAGGCTGCTTCTATTCCGGCAGTCCCCTCGAAGGGCGCCACATTTCGAGGGGCGGCGAGCCCTGGACGAAGGGCAATCCGAGCTGGCGGGAAGGCCTCCGGGCGACAGCCCTCATTGCCGAGCTCGGTCCCGGCGGATGCCTGGTCGAATGCACGGTCTCCAACCTCGAGACGGGAGAGCCGGGAATGTCCTATATCTCGTCGGCCTTCCACGGCGGCTGGAACGCCGTCGCGGCGAGCAAGGGCGCTCTGGTCGTCGGCTTGCCGGAGCTCAGGAGATTGGCCGCGGAGAACGGAGTCCTTCTCAAGTTCAGCGCGGCCACGGCCGCCGCCCTCCCGACCATCGACGTCGGGCTCGTCTCCCTCGCCGGGGCCCGGATCGAGGGGATCCAGGGGATCCTCAACGGCACGTCGAACTATATCCTGACCCGGATGGGCGAGGGCCTGGACTATATCGAAGCCCTCCGGGAGGCCCAGGAGAAGGGCATCGCCGAGCCCGACCCGGCCTCCGATGTCGGAGGCTGGGACACGGCCGCTAAGATCCTCCTCATCACCAACACCTGCCTCGGCTCCGCGTACGTCCTGAAAGACGTCCACGTCCGCGGCATCACCGGGATCTCCGTCGACTTCGTCCAGTCCGCCCGGAGGGAAGGACGGGCCGTCAAGCTCCTGGCCACCGCCGCTCCGGGGCGGCAGGGCGCGCGCTGGAGCCTCGACGTCCGGCCCTCGCTCGTCGAGGCCAGTCATCCCCTCGTCCACGTCAACGGCACCGAGAAGGGCATCACCTTCCTCACGGATTCCATGGGATCCGTGACCCTGACCGGCGGCCGCTCCAGCCCCCGCGGCGCCGCCGCCGCCCTCCTGAAGGACATCATCAACATCTACCGCCCTCCTTTTTGATCTGCTCTTTTGCCGGTCAACGCGTTGTGCTCGCCAAACGCACGGTCGCTGCCGCGGAAGAAGGGGTCGAGGGGTGTCCTCAGAGTGAGCATAAAGCGGTGAATGAGCCGGCATCGGGCCGGAGACGTTCAGGTCGGCTCCGGACCGGGACGGCGTGAAGATTCACCGCAGCGAGCGGAGAGGATCCCCGAGGCCCCTCCGCGGCTGGTCGAAAGAGCGAAGGGACGGCGCGTTGACCGCTCCTCCGTTTTTTGATAAGTTGATGGGCGTCGGACCCCGGTATTCCTGCGGATCCGAGGAACGGAGAGGTGTCCGAGTGGTTTAAGGAGCACGCTTGGAAAGCGTGTGTGTGCCGCAAGGTGCACCGCGGGTTCGAATCCCGCCCTCTCCGCCACCCGCGCGTCCGGAACCAAGGAGCGTTGATATGGACAGCAAAGACCTCATCCTGATCGAAGACCTCTACGGAGCCCACAATTATCACCCCCTCGATGTCGTCATCAGCAAAGCCCAGGGGATCTGGATGCACGACTGCGAAGGCCGGAAATACCTCGATTTCCTGAGCGCCTACTCGGCGGTCAACCAGGGCCACCGCCACCCGCGCATTGTCAAGGCCCTCGTCGAGCAGGCCCGGAAGCTGACCTTGACTTCGCGGGCCTTCCGCAACGACCAGTGGCCCCTCCTGGCCAAAGAGCTCGCGGAGATGACGGGCTACACGATGGTCCTGCCGATGAATTCCGGCGCCGAGGCGGTCGAGACCGCCGTCAAGACGGCCCGCAAGTGGGCCTATCAGAAGAAGGGCGTCCCCCAGGACAGGGCGGAGATCATCGCCTGCGCCAACAATTTCCACGGCCGGACCGTCACCGCCGTCAGCTTCTCGACGGAGCCCCTCTACCGCCAGGATTTCGGGCCGTTCACACCCGGGTTCTCGATCATCCCCTTCGGGGACGCCGAGGCCCTGGAGAAGGCCATTACCCCGTACACCGCGGCCTTCATCGTCGAGCCTATCCAGGCCGAGGCCGGCATCCTCATCCCGCCCGACGGCTTCCTAAAAAGGGCCGCCGAGATTTGCAGGGCGAGGAACGTCCTTTTCGTCGCCGACGAGATCCAGACGGGCCTCGGGCGGACGGGCCGGCTCTTCGCCTGCGAGCACGAGGGCGTCCGCCCCGATATGGTCGTCGTCGGCAAGTCCCTCGGCGGGGGCTGCTACCCCGTCTCCGCCGTCCTGGCCGACCGGGAGATCCTCGGCGTCTTCAAGCCCGGCGAGCACGGCTCGACCTTCGGCGGCAATCCCCTCGGCTGCGCCGTGGCCCGGGAGAGCCTTCGCGTCATCCGCGAGGAGAAGCTCGTCGAGAACGCGGCCGAGCGCGGCCGGTCCTTCCTGGAGAAGCTCCGCAAGGTCCGCAGCCGGCACATCAAGGAAGTCCGCGGCCGGGGGCTCCTCATCGGCATCGAGCTCCACCCGGCGGCCGGAGGAGCCCGGCGTTTCTGCGAGGAGCTGATGAAGGAAGGCCTTCTCTGCAAAGAGACCCACGACCATGTCCTCCGTCTGGCCCCGCCCCTGATCATCAGGGAAAAGGACCTCAACTGGGGCCTCAAGCGGATCAAGACCGTCTTTAAAAGAATGGCCTAAGTCGGGCAGCCGGGCAGCGGCTGTCCGTTTTTTGGGACAATCCGACGTTCCGTCCGACTAAACGGTATCAGGGAAATGTGTTGGCATATTCCTTGCATTGATGCGTTTCAGGAGGATGAAGATGAAAAAGACGCTAGGCCTTCTGATCCTCGTCCTGCTTTTCGGAGCCGCGGCCTGCATCCGGTATGTGCCGTACGGCGAATCCGGGCGCTACCCTAGCGATGACCCTTACGATCGTGACTACGACCGGGACTACGGCCGTTATGACAGCTACGACAGCGCCTATTTCTACGACCAACTCGAACCCTACGGGCTGTGGGTCTCGTTCCGACCGTACGGGTACGTTTGGATCCCCCGCCACGTCGGATACAGCTGGCGTCCCTATAGCCAAGGCCACTGGGCCTGGACCGATTACGGCTGGACCTGGGTTTCGGTCGAGCGATGGGGCTGGATCGCCTTCCATTACGGGCGGTGGGGCTGGGACCGGCGCCTGGGATGGTTCTGGGTCCCCGATATCGTCTGGGGCCCCGCCTGGGTGGCCTGGCGTTGGGGCGATTCCCATATCGGGTGGGCGCCTCTGCCGCCCGGCGTCGACTTCGTCCCGGGGCGCGGCTTCGGCCGGCACGACTGGAACATCCCCGGCCATCACTGGAATTTCGTTCACGGCCCGTATTTCCTTAACAGGAGCCTCGACCGCTGGGTCCTCCCGATCGAGCGGAACCTTACGATCATCAACATAACCACGATCAACGTCAACGTGGTCTATCGCGGCGACCGCGTCCACAACGACGGGGTCGACGTCGAGCACGTCCGCCGGCTGACCAATCGGCCGGTCGAGCGGCTGGCCCTCAAGGATTCGAACCGGACGGGCGAGGTCCGGGAGGAAGGACAGGCCCTGATCATCAACAGGCCTCAGATTAAGAGGAACGAGACGGCCCGGCCTCGCCAGGTCCTCGACGAGGACAAGGCCGAGCGTCAGCTCTCGACGGAGCAGAGCGGCCGCGTCTACAGGCGCGTCCCCCGGAGCGAATCCGAGGCCCTGCGCGAGGACCACGACCAGGAGCGCCGGCTTTTGAAAGAGAGCCAGGAGAGCGAGGTCGAGGTCATCCGCCGCGGGGCCGAGGAAGAGAAGGCGAAGATCCAGAGGCCCGAAGAGAAACAGAAGGTCGAGGGCCAGGTCGCCTCGAAGATCTCCGAGATCAAGAAGAAGCACGAGCAGGAGAAAGCGGACCTCGAGAAGCGGCAGAAGTCCGAAGAGGAAAAGGTCCAGACGAAGAGGGCCCCGCTCAAGAAGAAAAAGGACCCCGACAAGAGCTAGCGGGCGCGCCGCGCCCGGACGGTTGCCGCGGCCGCGGCCGCCAGCACGATCACCCCTCCCGAGACCGTTCTCAGGGAGGGGTTTTCCTTGAGAAAGACCACGGCGAGCAGGATGCCGTAGACCGGCTCGAGCGAGCTCAGGACGCTCGCCGTGCGGGCCCCGACCCCTTTCATCCCTTCGATGAACAGCGTGTGGGCGGCGGCGGTGCAGAAAACGCCGAGAACGGCGATGAGGGCCCAGTCCCGTCCGGAGTAGGGGAGCCCGCCGCGGACAACGGCGGGGATAAGGAACAGGACGGCGAAGAGGTCCTGGTAAAAGACCACGGCCAGACTCGAGTGCCGCGAAGCCAGCCCCCGGTTGAGGACGGAGAGGAGCGAAAAGGTCAGGCCGGCCGCGAGGCCCCAGAGGACCCCCTGGACGACGGCGTTCGAGAGGTCGAAGCCCGGGACGATGAGGCCGATGCCCAGGACGCAAAAGAGCGCGAGAACGAGGCTGGCGGGGTCCCACTTCTCCCGGGCGAGAAGGGGTTCCAAGAAGGCCGTGAAGACCGGAAAGCTCGAATAGGCCAGGAGCCCGACGGCCACGGAAGAGACCTGGACGGACTTGAAGAAGAACGTCCAGTGGACGGCGAGGATGAAGCCGCAGGCGACGAGAAGGGCGATGTCGCGGCGCGGCGAGACGCGGAACGCGCGCCGTCCGAGGGCCAAGACGGCGGCCAGGGTCAGGGACGCGAACAGGACCCGGCCGAACACGATGAGGGCGGGGGGCATGGCCAGCCATTTCCCGAAGAGTCCGGGGAAGCCGAACAGGACGACCGCGAGATGGATCTCGGCCAGGCTCCGGGAACGCGCGTGCACGGCGACATTATATTCGTTTTCCTTGCTATTTGACCGGATTGTGCTAATATATCCTTTACTTTTTCAGGGAAACATGCTGTTTCCCTCCCAAGGCGGAACGGCCGATACCCATGTCCTACGAGATATTCGCCCGAAAATACAGGCCATGGCGGTTCGAGGAGGTCATCGGGCAGGCGTCCGTTGTCAGGACCATCCAGAACGCCATCTCCAGCCAAAGGATCTCCCAGGCCTACTTGTTCTCCGGCATGCGGGGGACGGGCAAGACGACCATGGCCCGTATCCTGGCCAAGGCCCTGAACTGCGCCCACGGCCCCACGGCACAACCCTGTCCCGACCGGGAGCACCCCTGCGAGTTCTGCAAGGCCATCCACGAGGGAAGCGCCATCGACGTCCTGGAGATCGACGGGGCCTCCAACCGCAAGGTCGACGAGATCGAGCCCATCCGCGAGATGGTCAAGTACAAGCCCGTCTACACGAAAACCAAGGTCCTCATCATCGACGAAGTCCACATGCTCTCGGACGCCGCGTTCAACGCCTTGCTCAAGACCCTCGAGGAGCCGCCGCCCAACACGGTCTTCATCTTCGCCACGACGGAGTTCAATAAGGTCCCGGCGACGATCGTGTCGCGCTGCCAGCACTTCGAGTTCCGCAAGATCTCCCACAAGGACATCATCAACCACCTTATGGAGATCGCCCGGCGGGAGGGGATCACGATCACGCCGGCCGGCCTGGCCCTGATCGCCGAGGCCGCCGACGGCAGCATGCGCGACGCCCAGAGCCTTCTTGACCAGGCCGTGGCCTTCAGCGGCGAGAACATCGGCGACGAGGACCTCAAGACGATCCTCGGCACGATCGGGCCGGACGTCCTCTTCCGGTTCTCCTCGGCCGTCCTCGACGAGACGCCCGCCGAGATCTTCCCGCTCGTCGAGGGCGTCGTCGCCTCCGGCTACGACCTCCGCTTCGTCTTCGGCAAGCTCATCGAGCATTTCCGGGCCCTCCTCCTCGTCCGCTCGGTCGAGAAGCCGGGGGACCTCCTCATCGCCAGCCCCGAGGGCCTCGAAGCCCTGCGGGCGGAGGCCGCCAAGGCCTCGGTCGAGGATATCCTTCGCTACCTCCTGGCCCTCCAACAGGCCGAGCCGGGCCTGAAGTATTCGGCCATGCCGCGCATCTACCTCGAGGCCTTCCTCATCAAGCTCTGCCACTTCCGCAAGATCGTCCCGCTCCGCGAGCTCATCCGTGACGTGGAGGCCCTTAAAAAGGAAGCCCCGCGCGCTCCCTCGAAGCCTGCGGGCCCGGCCTCGACGCCCAGCCCCGCCCCGGGCGGCCCGGCCAGGACCGGCCCGGCGAGCGGGCCTCCTCCGGCGGCCCCCCCCGTGTCCAAGCCGGCCGCGCCGTCGCCAAAGGACGCTTTCGCCCGCGTCCTCGAGAAGCTGGCCGTCGACCGGGCGCCGCTGGCGGCCCTGCTGGGCCAGTATTCGTCGGTCCTGATCAAGGACAACGTCCTCGAGGTCCTCTTCGCGAGCGGCCGGGGGTTCTTCGTCACGAGCATCCAGGACAAGGACCTCCGCGCGGTCGAGCGTGCGGCATCCGAGGTCCTGGGCCGCGAGACCCGGATCCGTTTCGCCGAGGAGAGCGCCACGGACGGCGGACCCATCCGGCCGGGCCGGGAGCTCGAGGCGGCCCTCAAGGACCCGGCCGTGCAATTCTTCATGGATACTTTCAAGGCCCAGGTGCTTTCGGCGGACCCCATCGCTTCCTCGCGCGACGCGGGAGGGAAGGGCCGCGGGCCGGTGGAGAACGGCGGATGAAGAACGTCATGGACCTCCAGAAGATGATCAAGACGGCCAAGGAGATGCAGGACCGGCTCCAAAAGGAGCTGGGCGAGATGCGGGTCGAAGGCTCGAGCGGCGGCGGCATGGTCAACGTCGTCCTCGACGGCCACAAGGCCCTGCAGTCCATCCGCATCGAGCCCGAGGTCGCCGGGAAGGACGACGTCGAGATGCTCCAGGACCTCATCGTCGCCGCCTTCAACGACGCCGCGGCCAAGGTCGACGAGGCCCTGGCCCAGAAGCTCGGCGGCTTCGGCGCGGGCCTGAAGATCCCGGGGCTCGGCTGATGTTCGAATACGCGCGCCCCCTCCACGACCTCATCGAGGAGCTGCGGCGCATCCCCGGGATCGGGGCCAAAACGGCCCAGCGCATCGCCTTCCATTTCCTGGCCCTGCCGACCGAAGACACCGACCGCCTGGCCGAGGCCATCCGGGAGGCCAAACGGAAGATCTTCACCTGCGGCCGCTGCAATAACATCACCCACGTCGACCCGTGTCTCATCTGCTCGGACGAACAGCGCTCGGACGACGCGCTGTGCATCGTCGAGGAGCCCTTCAACATCTCCTCGATCGAGCGAACGGGGGCCTTTCACGGCCGCTACCACGTCCTCCTCGGGGCCTTGTCGCCGCTCAAGGGCCGCGGGCCCGACGAGCTGCGCTTGGGCAAGCTCGTCAAGCGGATCGAGGAGGGCGCCTTCAAGGAGATCATCATCGCCACCAACCCGACGGTCGAGGGAGAGGCCACGGCCCTCTACCTCGTCCGGGTCCTCAAGGACTTCGGGATCAAGATCACCCGGCTGGCCGTGGGCCTGCCGGTCGGCTCCGACCTCGATTTCGCCGACCAGGTGACCATCAAGAAGGCCCTGGAGGGACGGACGGAGCTCAAGGACTAGGGCGCGACAGCGCTAACGGCAGGCTATCATATCGAAGGAGTCATATATGAATAAGAACATGGAAACGATCGACGGGAATACCGCCGCGACCCACGTCGCCTATGCGTATTCCGAGGTGGCGGCCATCTATCCCATCACTCCGTCCTCGACGATGGGCGAGCTCGCCGACGAGTGGTCCGCCCACGGCCGGAAGAACATCTTCGGCCAGCCGGTGGACGTCATCGAGATGCAGTCGGAGGGCGGCGCGTCGGGCGCGGTCCACGGATCCCTCTCGGCGGGAGCCCTGACGACGACGTTCACCGCTTCCCAGGGCCTCATGCTCATGCTGCCGAACATGCACAAGATCGCCGGCGAGATGCTCCCGACGCTCTTCCTCGTCTCGGCCCGCTCGCTGGCCTGCCAGTCCCTGTCGATCTTCGGCGACCACAGCGACGTCATGGCCGCCCGCAATACCGGCTTCGCCCTGACCTGCGCCGGCTCCGTCCAGGAGGCCCAGGACCTGGCCATCGTCGCGAATCTGGCGACCCTCCGGACGAAGATCCCGTTCCTCCACTTCTTCGACGGCTTCCGGACCTCCAATGTCGTCGAGAAGGTCGACCTCGTCTCCTATGAGACCTTGAAAGACCTCTTCGAGCCCCAATACCTCGAGGAGTTCCGGAAGCGCTCTCTCAATCCCGAGCGGCCCGTTCTCAAGGTCGGCCAGCAGAACCCTGACGTCTACTTCCAGGGCCGCGAGACTGTCAACACCTACTACACCGCGTGCCCCGGGATCGTCCAGCACTACATGGATAAGGTCGCCCAGGCGATCGGCCGTCAATACCACCTCTTCGACTATTTCGGCGCGCCCGACGCCGAAAAGGTCATCGTCATGATGGGATCGGGCGCGGAGACGGCCGAAGAGACGATCAACTTCCTCAATGCGCGCGGAGCCAAGCTCGGCCTGGTCAAGGTGCGCCTCTACCGTCCCTTCAACGCCGCCGCCCTGGCCGCGGCCCTGCCGGCTTCGGCCAAGAAGATCGCCGTGCTCGACCGGACCAAGGAGCCGGGCTCGATCGGCGAGCCGCTCTACCTCGATGTCGCCGTGGCCCTGTCCGGTCGGCCGGTCAAGGTCATCGGCGGCCGCTACGGCCTGTCTTCCAAGGAGTTCACGCCGAACATGGTCAAGGCCGTCTACGACCACCTCGATGGGCCGGCGGCTCACGGGTTCACCGTGGGCATCATTGACGACGTCAGCCACACCTCGATCCCCGTCGGCCCCGTCCTCGACACCGAGCCCCCGGGGACGGTTCGCTGCAAGTTCTACGGCTACGGTTCCGACGGCACGGTCGGCGCCAACAAGAATTCGATCAAGATCATCGCCGACCACACGGACATGTACGGCCAGGGCTATTTCCAGTATGACTCCAAGAAGTCGGGCGGAGTGACCATCTCCCATCTCCGCTTCGGCAAGCAGCCCATCCAGTCCCAGTACTTCCTGAACACGGTCGATTTCATCGCCCTGCACAAGCCGTCGTATATCGGCCGCCTCGACATCCTCGAGGGCATCCGCGAGGGCGGGACGTTCCTCATCAACTGCGACTGGAAGGCCGCGGAGGTCTTCGAGCACCTGACCGAGGACATGCAGAGGACGATCATCGACAAGAAGGTCAAGGTCTTCACCATCGACGCCCTGAAGATCGCCAGCGAGTTGGGGCTGGGCTTGCGCATCAACTCGATCATGCAGGCCTGCTTCTTCAAGCTCTCGGGCGTCCTGCCCGAGGCCGAGGCCATCGCCCTGATGAAGAAGGCGGTCGAGAAGACCTATGGGCGCAAGGGGAAAGAGGTCGTTCAGATGAACTGGGACTCCATCGACCGGGCCGCCGCGGGGCTCGAAGCCGTGCCCGTCCCGGCCAGGATCACCAGATCCGCCCCGGTCACCAAGCTCATCCCCGATGACGCCAGCGACTTCGCCAAGGAGGTCATCGATCCGGTGACGCGGTTCAAAGGCGACCTCCTGCCCGTCTCCAAGATGCCGCTCGACGGGGCCGTCCCGACGGCGACGGCGCGGCTCGAGAAGCGCGGCATCGCCACGGAATGCCCGAAGTGGCTCCCCGAGAACTGCATCCAGTGCAACCAGTGCAACTTCGTCTGCCCCCATGCGACGATCCGGGCCAAACAGATCGCGCCGGGCGACCTCGCCGGGGCCCCCGAGGGCTTCGTGACCCTCAAGTCCAACACCAAGAACGACCGCGGCCTCCTCTACAGGGAACAGTGCTATATCGAAGACTGCGTCGGCTGCGGCTCGTGCGCCCAGGTCTGCCCGGCCAAGACCAAGGCCCTGGTCATGACCCCGATCGCCGAGCTCCGGGCCGCCGGCGAGGCCCAAAAGGCGGAGTTCTTCGACCGGCTGCCCGACAACGTCCTCGACGGCATCAAGGCCGACACCCTCAAGGGCAGCCAGTTCGTGCGGCCGCTCTTCGAGTTCAGCGGGGCCTGCGCCGGCTGCGGCGAGACGCCCTACGTCAAGCTGGCCACGCAGATCTGCGGCGACCGGATGATCATCGCCAACGCCACGGGGTGCTCCTCGATCTACGGCGGGACCTTCCCGACCTGTCCCTACGCGGTCACTGCGGAAGGGAAGGGGCCGGCCTGGGCCAACTCGCTCTTCGAGGACAACGCCGAGTACGGCTTCGGCATGCGCCTGGCCGTCGACGCCAACCGGCGCCTGCTCGCCGCGTCGGCGGACGCCGCCCTGGCCGCCGGGACGACGCCGGCCCTGACCGACGCCCTGCAGAAAATGAAGGCGGCCTGGACGAACGTAGGTCACGAAGCCAAGACCGCGGCCAAGGCTGTCGTATCCGCTCTTCCCGCGGCCCTCGCGTCGGCCAACGGGTCCAAGCCCCATCTCGCCAAGATCGCCGAGCTCAAGGACTTCCTTGTCGAGAAGAGCGTCTGGTGCATTGGCGGCGACGGCTGGGCCTATGACATCGGCTTCGGCGGGCTCGACCACGTTTTGGCCATGAACCGCAACGTCAACGTCCTCGTCCTCGACACCGAGGTCTATTCGAACACCGGCGGCCAGGCCTCCAAGGCGACGCCGACCGGGTCGGTGGCCAAGTTCGCCTCGTCCGGCAAAAGGACCTCGAAGAAGGACCTCGGCCGGATGGCCATGAGCTACGGCTACGTCTATGTCGCCTCGGTGGCCATGGGCGCCAACATGAACCAGTGCCTCAAGGCCTTCATCGAGGCTGAGGCCTACCCCGGCCCGTCGATCATCATCGCCTATTCGCCCTGCATCAACCACGGCATCGACATGAGCAAGGCCCAGGCCGAGCAGAAGCTGGCCGTGGACACGGGCTACTGGATCCTCTACCGCTACAACCCCCTTCTGGCCCAGGAGGGGAAGAATCCGTTCCAGCTCGATTCCAAGGAGCCCAAGCTCGAGTACGGAGCATTCCTCGACAACGAGGTCCGTTACCGGACGTTGACCCAGCAGTTCCCGGAGATCGCAACAGAGCTCTTCGCCCGGGCGGCCGTGGAGGCCAAGAAGCGCTACGAGTCCTACAAGAAGATGGCCGAATGACAGTAGAGGTCCCTCTCTCGGGCTTTGGCTCGGGATATGCCTCTAGCTCCCCGGTCCCCCGGGAACCAGTCGTCCGGTTCCCCCCTTCGGGTCCCCCCTCCACGGACGGGGATCGTCGAGGCAACATCCCTTGCCGCCTCGAGAGGGGATCGGTCGACGCATCCGTCAGGGAGATATGACCGGGAGATCCACTGGCCAAGGAGAGACGAGATGTTCCATAGCCAACGAACAGCGGCATTCATAGCTCTGGCCGTAATACTGGCCCTATCATCCTGCGCCGCGATCGACGAGATGGCCGCGGCCCTGGCCAATCTCCAGCGGCTGAAGTTCAAGCTCTCGGGCGTCCGGGATTTCCGGCTCCTCGGGATCGACATCGGCGGCAAGGCCAGGCTCGGCGATTTTAGCGCCCTCGACGCGGTGAAGCTCGTCCAGTCCTATGCGTCGAGGAAGCTGCCCGTCGAGTTCGTCGTCGACGTCGTGGCCGTCAACCCCAATGATGGAACGGGCGGAACGCGCAAGACGACGAGCACGCTGACCGGGCTCGAGTGCCGGCTCCTCCTTGACGGCCAGCCGACGGTCGTGGGGAACATCGACCAGCCCATCGAGATCCCGGCAACGGGTCAGGAGTCGGTCATCCCGCTCAGGCTCTCGCTCGATCTCCTGGAGTTCTTCGCCGGCAAACAGTATGAGGACCTCGTCCAGCTGGCCCTGGCGATCGGCGGCAAGAACAGGACCCCGGCCCGGATCGCCCTGGACGCCCAGCCCACGGTCTCGACCCCCGTCGGGCCGATCACCTACCCGGGCCGGATCACGATCGTCAACACCGAATTCCGCTGAGCTAGAAGATACGATATCGCCCGTCGGCCATGATCAGCTCGTCCGGCCCGCCCGGGTAACGGAAGACGACCGAATAGACCGCGATCCGAGGCTGGGTGGCCGGGATATAGATCCGGTCGAGATGGAGGACCTCTTCGGGCCGCGAGAAGTCGGCGGGGCCGACCCGCCCGCCGAAGTGGTCGCTCCGGCCGAAGGCGATGTGCAGGCCGAGCTTCTCGTCGAGCAGGATCTCCCCGACCGGGCCGATGCCGAAATCCCCGAGGACCCCGAAGCCGAGCTCGGCCATGTTCCCGTAAGCCGGCTCGCGGCGCAGGTGGTCCGCCTCGTCCTTCCAGGCCGGGCCCAGCGTCGCCGCCGGACGGACGGCCATGGCCCTGTTGTTCTCGACGGCAAAGACCAGGACCTCCCCGGAGATCTCGACGGGCAGCTCTCCCCGGGTCCGGCTGGACGGACCCTGTTCGCCCTCGTAGGGCACGATATAGGCCTCTCCGCTCGGCAGGTTCCCGGCCGTGCCTTTCTTAGGGAAACGGCCGCTGCTCTCGTGCGCCGTCCGGAAGCGGAGATCGAATAGCATCCGATGGGGCTCGAGGCCGTCCTTGACGAATTCGATCTCGACCTCTTCGGCCCGGTCCAGCCGGTCCTTGAGAGCGGAGACGCGGCGTCCGACCTCCCCGTAGTCGACCCGGAGGGCGGGGATCATCTTCCCCGAGAACCCGGGCATCGTGGCCGCCCGGAAAAGGTGACGCCCGGCCGCGTTTTTCAGCGGGGCCGTCGTCGAGAATTCGGTCGGGGCCAGGAACAGGGGCGTTTCCCGGAAGATCGACTCGAAGGGCCTGCGCTCGCCCCCGACGGCCAATCCCGAGGCGTCGGCCGGCAACGCCCCTTCGACGATGAAAGCATCGGCCGGAAGGTCGGCGTTATTGGAGCCGACATCCGGATAGGCGAAGAGACGGACCTCGTCGAGCGGAACGCCTGAGGCGCCCTTCTTGAGGAGATCGCGCCATTCCTCGGCCATGGCCCGCCGGGCCGTCCAATCCGGATTGTCCCTGTCGGCCGACCGCGGCACGTCGACGAGGATGCCGAGGGCCCGGTCTTCCGGGTATCCGGGAAAGACCGAGCGGACGAGGTCGGTCAGGTCTTTTTTGCTCAAACGCATCTTGACCGCTCCCTTCACCGGCTTTCGGGACCGTCCGGGCCCACGATCACCCTAAGGGCCTTATCGGGCGCCAGGGCGGCCTGGATATAGGCGTTCAGTCCGTCGAGGCTGACGGCGTCGATCGCGGCGAAAAGCCCCGTGATATAGTCGAAGCCGAGGCCCAGGACCTCGAATTGGCCGAGGACCCGCATCCTGGCGGACTTGGTCTCGACCTGGCGGAGGAAGGCGGCCTTGGCCATGGTCTTCGTAGCCTCGAGCTCAGCCGCCGTGACACCTTTCTCCCAGAGCGCCCGGAGCTCCCGGTCGAGGGCGTCCGAGGCCCGTTCCGATTTGGAATTCTCCGTCTCGAGAAAAGCCTCGAGGACTCCGGCGCTCCGTGTCCAAGTCAGGCGGGAATCGACGTTGTAGGCCAGCCGTTCGGCGGTCCGGAGCCCCCAGAGGCGCGAGCCCGCGCCCTTTCCTATCAGGACCTCGACAAGGGTGCCCTTGGCGTGGCCGTCCGGCGTCGGCGGAGGCATAGCAAAGGCTCGCCCGATATAGGTTTGCTTCGAATCCTTCGCCAGGCGGACCTCCCTCTCTTCGGGGATGATAGGAGGGGGCGCGGGGATCTCGGACCGTTCTCCCTCCGGGAGCTTGGAGAAGTGCTTCTCGAGCAGGGCCTGGACCGCCCCCGGATCGAGGTCCGAGACGGCCGAGAAAAAGACGCTTTTCGAGGTGAAGTAGCGGCGGAAGAAGGCGAGGATGTCTTTGCGCTCGATCGCCTTGAGAGTCGCCTCGGAGCCGTAGCCCGAGGACCCGTAGCTTTGGCCCCGGAAGAAGGCCTTCAGGGCGGCGTTGCTCCCCGTGAGGACGGCGTCATCCTCCTCGGCTTGGGCATAGAGCGCCATCATCTCCTTCCCGCGGCCGATCCGGAGCCCGGTCATGAGGGGGTCCTGGATGATCCTGCCGGCCACCCGGAGGGCCGCTTCCAGGTTCTCGGATAGGCATTCGATGACGACGAGGGAGTGATCCTCGTCGCACGAAAAGGTCATCCGGGTCGCCTGGGCCATGAGGTCCCGGGCCTTGCCCTCATCGGGGATCTCGAGGGTCAAGCGGGTCGTCAGGTAGGCCAGTCCGTCGAGACCGGCGGGGACGGCCGCGCGGCCGCCGGGAACGAAGAGGCCGATGACTGTCATCGCCGAGGCCTTGTCCTGGTGGAAGATGAGGGGGACCTCTGTCGTCAACGCGGACCTCCGCGGGCCCGCTTTCCAGATCGCCGTCTCTTGGCCGGGGGCGGCGGCGGCCATGATCGCCGCGGCGAAGACCGCGACGAGGGCCCGGCCGTCCGGCCGCTTCACTTCTTCTCCTTCTTCGGCACGATCGAGACCATGGCGCATTCGCCCCGGGCCAGATACTTGGCGGCGGCCTTGCGCAGGTCCGAAGAATCGATCTTTCCGATCTCGTCGAGGTAGCGCCCCGGCTTCTCCCGGGTGTTCAGCAGGATATAGCGGACGAGCGAGCCGGCCAGCTGGAGACCGGACTCGTCGGCCCTTCCGAAAGCGAAGCGGATCTGATTCTTGGCGCTTTCCAAGTAGTCGAAGGCGTAGAGCTCCGCTTCGCCCTGGAAATCCTTCTTCGAATAGGACTCGCTCTGGGCCCGCTTGAGCGTGTTCACCGCCGTCCGCTCGAGGATGGGGATGTCTTTGGGGTCGGCCCGGATCGAGACGACGACGGCCCCTCCGTACCGGCTGGCGATATAAGCCATGTCGACCGTCTGGACCGTGTCCCGCTCGGTCCTGAGCAGGGCCGGGAGGAGGGGATTGACGCCTCGGCCCAGGACCTCCGTGAGCACGTTCACGGCGTATTGGTCGGCGTGGTTATAGTCCGGGGCGACGAAGCCGAGGTAGAGGTAGCCGTCCTTGACGTCGCGCTCGAGCCGCTGGACGGCGCTTTTCTTGAGGGGGGCGGCCATGGGCAGGGGATCGGCCGGCAGCCCCGACTTTGGAAGCGAGCCGAAGACCTCCCGGACCATCCGCTCCATGTCCGCCGTGACGAAATCGCCGACGACGGCCAGGGCGCAGTTCCCGGCGACGAAGTACCGGCGGTAGAACCCCATCAGGTCCTCGACCGTAGCGGCCTGAACGACCTCCCTTCGGCCGTAGACCGAGCGCCCGTAGGGGTGGCCGGGGAAAAGGGCCTGGAGGACGAGGTCGGTCGCGTTGAGGCGCGGGTCATCCTCCATCTGATTGAACTCCTCGAGGATGACCTCCTTCTCGCCGTCGAGCTCGGCCTGGGTGACCGCGAAATCGAAGAGGATGTCCCGCTGGTTGCGGAGGGCGAACTCGGCCTCGCCGGCGGGCAGGGAGATCTCGAAGACCGACAGGTCCTGGCCCGTGTGGGCGTTGAAATAGGCGCCGTGGCGGCGGATATCGGCCCCGACCTCTTCGCCGGACCGACTGGCCGTCCCGCGGAAGAGGATGCAGTGCTCGAGGAGGTGGACGATCCCCGACGTCGCGTCCGTCTCGTTCTTGGAGCCGACGTCGAAGCCCGTGACGATGTGGAGGAGAGGCAGATCGCGCTTTTCCAAGAGGAAGACGCGGAGGCCGTTGTCGAGAACGAGATAGCGGCCCGGATCATCGGCCTGGAGGAGGACGGGTGCGGCGAACAGAACGAGCCCCAAGGCGAGTGCCATTCCCGCCCCGGCGACGGAGGCCTCTCGATGCCGTGTATCCACGATCGCTCCTGGATGCAACCTCCCAGCCAGTCTATCATAAGGCGGAGGCACGGCCAATCCGCAAGAGCCTACAATCCGGGGCGCGGTCGCGGCGGGGGGCTTTTGCCCGGACGGGCCAAGTGTGCTAGAATCGGGCGAAGAGGTCAGACGTCCGATGAGACCCGAGAGGAAGGCACGGATCCTCGTCATCGACGACGAGGAGGGGATCCGCAAGTCGCTCAAGATGATCCTCGAATACGAGGGCTACGAGCACTTCGAGGCCGCGACGGGCGAGGACGGCCTCGAGATGCTCCGGGAGACCGTCGGCATCGACCTCATCCTCCTCGATATCCGGATGCCCGGCCGGAGCGGCCTCGAGGTCCTGGCCGAGCTCCGGGAGCGACCGTTCGTCCCCGAGGTCATCATGATCTCGGGGCAGGGGACCATCCAGGCGGCCGTCGAGGCGACCAAGCTGGGGGCCTTCGACTTCCTGGAGAAACCTCTCCACCGCGAGCGCGTCCTCATCAGCATCCGCAACGCCCTCCAGAAGACCCGGCTCAGCCGCGAATGCCAGGACCTCAAGAAGAAGGCCGAGAAGCACTACGAGATCATCGGCAACCACCCGCTCGTCCAGAACCTCTGGAAAGAGATCCTCAAGATCGCGCCGACCAACGCCACCGTCCTTATCTACGGCGAGAGCGGCACGGGCAAGGAGCTCGTGGCCCGGTCCATCCACGCCCACAGCCTGAGGGCCCGGGAGACGTTCGTCCAGGTCAACTGCGCCGCCATCCCGGAGGAGCTCATCGAATCGGAGCTCTTCGGCCACGAGAAGGGCTCGTTCACCGGGGCCACGGAGAAGAAGACCGGCAAGTTCGAGCAGGCCGACGCCGGCACGATCTTCCTCGACGAGGTCGGCGATATGAGCCTCCGGACGCAGTCCAAGGTCCTCCGCGTCCTCGAGGAGGGGGAGGTCCAGAAGGTCGGATCGAGCAAGATCTCCAAGGTCGACGTCCGCGTCATCGCGGCCACGAACAAGGACCTCCGCAAGGAGATCAAGGACGGCCGGTTCCGGGAGGACCTCTATTTCCGGCTCAACGTCGTGCCCCTCTATTCGCCGCCCCTCCGGGAACGGCCCGAGGACATCCCGCTTCTCGTCGGCTATTTCTCGCGGGCTTTCGCCGAGGAGAACAACTTCCGGCCCCGGACGTTCTCGCCCGAGGCCATGGACGCCCTGACGCGCTACCCCTGGAAGGGCAACGTCCGGGAGCTCAAGAACATCGTCGAGCGGCTGATGATCATGACCGACAAGGACACGATCCG